>WNGR01003790.1_pt1 | contig 16454 bp, 20 predicted proteins | sample 5407581 | NCBI WGS metagenome assembly WNGR01 (sample SAMN13153383, study PRJNA577476) | soil metagenome | isolation source: 80 cm soil or saprolite under Garry oak tree replicate 2 | place: USA:California | collected 2016-06-15 | reverse complement strand
AGGCCGATCGTCTCGGACACGAACTTGTCCAGCGGCAGCCGCCCCTGCAGGTGCAGGTCGACCAGCATCGGGAAGTCGCGGCTGGGCAGGCAGTCCCCGTACCAGGAGGACTTGAGCGCCCCGCCGCGGCCGAACACGTCGAGCAGCGGCAGTTCCAGCGTCATCTCCGGCGTCGGCACGCCGACCAGGACGACGGTGCCGGCCAGGTCGCGGGCGTAGAAGGCCTGCTTGTAGGTCTCGGGCCGGCCGAGGGCCTCGATCACCACGTCCGCGCCGTTCCCGCCGGTCAGCTCCTGGATCCCGGCGACCGGATCGGTGTTCCGCGAGTTGATCACGTGGGTGGCGCCGAAGCCCTTGGCCCACTCCAGCTTCCGGTCGTCCACGTCCACCGCGATGATGGTGTGCGCGCCGGCCAGGTAGGCGCCCGCGATGGCGCCGTCACCCACGCCGCCGCAGCCGATGACCGCGACGCTCTTGCCGCGGGTCACGGCGCCGGTGTTGATGGCGGCGCCGATGCCCGCCATCACGCCGCAGCCGAGCAGCCCGGCGGTGGCGGCCGGGATGGCCGGGTTGACCTTGGTGCACTGGCCGGCCGCGACCAGCGTCTTCTCGATGAACGCGCCGATGCCCAGCGCCGGGGACAGCACCGTGCCGTCCTCGAGGGTCATCTTCTGGGTCGCGTTGTGGGTGCTGAAGCAGTACCACGGCTCACCGCGGCTGCAGGCGCGGCAGTGGCCGCAGACCGCGCGCCAGTTGAGGATGACGAAATCGCCGGGCGCCACGTCCGTCACGTCGGGCCCGACCGCGTCGACCACGCCCGCCGCCTCGTGCCCCAGCAGGTAGGGGTAGTCGTCGCCGATACCGCCCTGCTTGTAGTGCAGGTCGGTGTGGCACACCCCGCACGCCTGCACGGTGACGAGCGCCTCCCCCGGCCCGGGCCCGGGTACCAGGACCGTCGTCAGCTCTACCGGCTCGCCCTTACCGCGGGCCACCACGCCCTGAACGCTGATCGTCACGTATTCACCCTCCTACCTCATCTGCCATGATCCCGCACGGCTCATCATCGCAGGTTCGTCCGGCCGCGCCACTCCGCGCCGCGGCCGGCGTAATGCCGCCAGGCCGAGTCCGCAGTCATGGCCGCGTACAGCAGGGCGATCAGCGGCAGGCCGGGCGCGCGCAGTGGCGACAGCCGGTACAGCCGCAGCATGGGCAGGTAGCTCAGCGACATGAGCGCCCAGCCGGCCAGGCCCGCGCCGAGCGCGACGGCCGCCGCCGTAGCGCCGGACCCGCCGGCCAGCACGGCGGCCAGCCCGGTGACCGCGCCGGCCGGCGGCAGGGCGTACAGGAACAGCAGCCCGATCAGCGTCCCGGCCAGCACCACCGGGGAGTAGCGGAGCTGGGTGTAGGCCGACCGGGCCACCATCTGCCACAGGCTGGCCAGCCGCGGGTACGGCCGCACGCTGACCACTTCCCGGGTCACCCCGAGCCAGCAGCGCCCCCGCTGGCCCTTGATCAGGCGGCCCATGGCCACGTCGTCGATGAGGGCGCCGCGGATCGGCGCCAGGCCGCCCGCCGCCTCCAGGGCGCCGCGGCGGATGAGCATGCAGCCGCCCGCCGCGGCGGCCGCCCGCGAGCCGGGCACGTTCACCCGCCGGAACGGGTAGAGCTGGGCGAAGAAGTAGACGAAGGCGGGGACCACGACACGCTCCCAGCCGGTAGCCGTGCGCAGCAGGGCCATCTGCGAGACCAGGTCCCGGTCGTCGCCCTCGGCCGCGACCACCAGGCGGCGCAGCGTGTGCGCCGCCCAGGCGATGTCGGCGTCGGTGAACACCACGTAATGGCCCGGACCGGCCGCGCGCAGGCCCTGGGCCATGGCCCACACCTTGCCCGCCCAGCGCTCGCCGTCCGGCGGCGGGGCGCCGGAGATCACCCGCAGCGGCCGGGCCGCCCCGGCCGCGATCCGCGCGGCGACCTCGCCGGTGCCGTCGGAGCTGCCGTCGTCGACCACGATGACGGTCAGCGCGCCGGGGTAATCCTGGCCGAGCAGCGCGGGCAGCGTGACCGGCAGCATCTCGGCCTCGTTCCTGGCCGGCACGACCGCGACCACGTCCGGCCACGCGTCCGGCTCGCCGCTGACCCGGGGCAGCCGCTGGCTGGTCCGCCAGTAGCCGCCGTGCGCGGCGACCAGGTACAGCCACGCGACGGCGGCCGCCGCGCACGCGATGCTGACAGCAAGCATCCCGGCAGCCTCTCACACGGCAGAGGCGACCGGGATGGGTGCGGCCTAGGCGGCGCGGCGGTAGGCGGCGTGCACGCGCGGCCCGGGCACCGGCCGGGCGGCGGGCGCCGCGGCAGCCAGAGCCGGCCTCGTGTCCGGGCGCCGCAGCACGAGCCACAGCGGGACCCCGGCCCACAGCGCGATGAACGGGACAGCCAGCAGCACATTTATCCAGACCATGGTGGTCATGGCTCACTCCTTTCGGTCGCTCTGACCACATTGCCCGGCCCGGTTCGGGGTACGCGCCAGACGACCTCTGCCCCCGTTATGAATCCGTGACTTTTCTATGAATCGTCTCTGAGGATGGCGCCCGGCTGCCTCAGCGGGGAATGCGCCAGGCCGTCACGTCGCCGGCCGCCACGGCGGGTGAGCCGAGGATCGCGGTGAGATAGCGGCCCAGCCGGGAGCCCGGCGCGGCCACCGCGACCACGGCCGACACCTTCCAGGCCCTGATCTGCTCCCGCATCTTCGTGTTGGTTACCGACTTGACCGGCAGGTTGCCGGTGGCGTTCGGCCGGGCGTTCGGCGCGGTCCCGCCCGCCGCCCGGGGCAGGCCGGTCTGAGGCGGGCCGGCCTGGGAGAAGACCCACAGGGCGTTCAGGTACACGCCCGCGGGGGGCGTGCCGTCCCCGTCGATGTAGCCGCGGCCGTGCGGGCCGGGGCCCATGAAGTACCCGCCGACCAGCGAGCGCGGTACGCCCGTGTCGGCCTGCCAGCGCAGCGGCTCGGTGAAGGTGGACAGCGGGACCGGCACCACCAGGACGCTGGCCGAGGGGGGCAGCCGAAGCGCGGCGAACGCCGCCGACCAGCCCGCCGGCACCGGGGCGGCCGCGGCGACGGGCAGCGGCTTCGGCACGATCGGCAGTGCGGCCAGGACCGCGGCGGCCATAACCACCGCGGCCGGGCGCCACCCGGCCGATAGCCGGGGCAGCCCCGGACCGGGCGCCCGGCGGGCGGCGAACGCGGCGAAGGCCGGGACGGCCGCGTCCACGGCGAAGGCCAGCAGCGCGGCGGCTGCGCCGTCCGCGACCAGGCAGAACCGGTCGGGCAGCGCCGATTCGAGCAGCGGCAGGCCCTGCAGCCAGTACCAGGGCAGCTTGATCGCCGGGTGGTGGTGGCCGCCGAACAGCAGGGTGCCGCCGAGCGAGAACACCCCGAGCACCACGCAGGCGACCGCGGCCGCCCGGGCCGGCAGCCGCCGCCAGCAGGCGATCGCGGCCAGCACCAGCACCACGAGCAGCGGCCAGCCGAGGTAGCCCAGGTACTCGGGCAGCGAACCCTGATACCGCGCCGCGGCGGCCGCGCTGCCCGCGGTGTGGAAGAGCTGGTACGACGAGGGCACCACAAAGGACGACAGGTCGTTCTTGAAGTAGTCCAGCATGAACGGGCTGCCGTGCTGGCGCAGCGGGCCGAAGAACTGCACCCACAGCGGGTAGCCGGCGATCACCGCGGTTACCCCCGCCGCCGTGGCCAGGCCGATCGCCACCCGCCGGGCCGCGGCCGGCACCGCGCGCGGGCGGCTGGCCGCGAGCACCGCGACGAGCACCAGCCCGGCGATGGCCGTGACGGCGAGGATTTCCTCGGTGATGAACAGCTGCGCCGTCACCAGCAGCCCCAGCCACAGGCCGCCGCGCACGGCGCCGCCGCGCACGCTGCCGCCACGCACGGGGCCGGCGCGGCCCGTCGCCAGCCGCAGGGCGACGTGGATGATCAGAGGCGGCAGCACGGCGAACTGCAGGTCGTAGTGGCCGATGGCGGAGTGCAGCACCGCCGGGGAGAAACCGTAGACCGTGCCGCCCAGCGCCGCGGCCGGCCCGCTGACCTCCCAGCGCCGCAGCACGGCGAACATGGCCAGGCTGGACCCGGCGAACCCGGCCGTCATGAACACGTTCAGCGCGGTCTGCGGCCCGAGCAGCAGCGTCACCGGGGTCAGCAGCACCCCCGGGAGCAGCATGAACGTGTTCCACATGACGTTCACGCCCCGCGGCGCGTTCATCGCGGCGGTGATCAGCGCGGGCAGGTGCCCGTGCGCGATCGCGGTCGCGTCGTACCGGAAGAACCAGGCCAGCTGGTCGGCGTCGTAGGGGTTGCCGGCCACCGTCCGGCTGGCCGGGTCGCGCCACAGCCAGAGCGTGACGGCCAGCGCGGCCAGTAGGTAGTACGGAGCGGCCAGCGCCACCGTGCGGCGATGGCCGGACGGCGGCGCGGGCCGTTCTTCCTCGGGTACTTCGGCGATGGCGGTGGTCGCGGATGCCACGACTGCGAGCCTAACCAGGGTTGTCCCGGCTGGCGGAGGACTGGCCAGGACGTCAGCAAATCCTCAGGTTCTGGCCTTACGACTCGCGCTGGGCGACCTGGCCGCTCACCACCTGCCCGTTGTCGGCGGTGCTGCCCTGCGGCTGCCCGGGCATCCCCTTGCGGACCGCATCGAGGATGGTCATGCCCTGGCCGACCAGTCCGGCCGCGATCTCGCTGAGGCCGTCGGCGCCGTTGAGCACGCTGACGTTGGCCCCGGCCAGCCCGGCCGCCGCCTCCTTGACGATCAGCGGGAGCTGGTTGATCAGCAGCTGGTCGAGCGCGACCCGGTTGTTGGAGGCGGCCGCCTCGGCCTGGATCCGGGTGCGCTCGGCGTCCGCCAGGGCGAGGATCCTGATCCGTTCGGCCTCGGCCTCGGCCGGCTTGACCACCTCGGACACCAGCTGCTGCTGCCGCAGCTGGGCCTGCTGCTGAGCCAGCTCGGCCTGTGCGTTGATCACCGCGAGCTGGGCGTTCGCCTGCGCCAGCGGGCCCGCCTGGGCCGCCTCCGCCTGCGCCTTTTCCACCTCGCCCTTGTACTGGGCCTGCACCACGGAGGTTTCCCGGGCGAACTCGGCCTGCTTGCGCGCCGACGCCTGCTGCGCCTCGGCCGCCGCCTGGTCGGCCTGGGCCTGGGCGATCTTCGCCTGGCGCTGGATGGCGGCGTTGTTCGGCGCGGCCATCGCCGCGATGTAGCCGGCCCCCATGTCGTCGATCGACTGGATCTGCAGCGAGTCCACGATCAGCCCGATCTTGGCCATCTCGCCCTTCGACCCGTCCAGCACCTCGGTGGCCAGCTTCTGCCGTTCGGTGACGATCTCCTCGACCGTCATCGAGCCGATGATCGAGCGCAGGTGGCCGGCGAAGATCCGCCCGGTCAGTAGCGACATCTGGTCCTGGTCGGACAGGAAACGCTGTCCCGCGTTGACGATGGATTCCGGGTCGTTGCCGACCTTGAACGCGATCACCGCGCGCACGTTCAGCGCGATGCCCTGGTGGGTCACGCACTGCTCGGCGACCTCGGCCTCCTGCATGGACAGGGTGAGGTACCTGACCTTGCGGAACACGGGCGTGACGAAGGCGCCATGGCCGATCACCACCTTGAACGGCTGGCCGTCGTGGCCGCCCCCTCGTCCCGAAATCAGCATGGCCTCGTCGGGTGCCGGTACACGGTAACCGAACATCGTCGTTCATCTCCTCATACAGATCTAACCCCGGATTGCGCGGAATCTCACCGAGCGCATCTTCCCACTCGATGACGTCGACCGCCCGAGCGCCGCGCGACTCGATGACAAGGACGGTCGCCCCCCTGGGCAGCGGCTTCTCCGACCAGGCGAGAAAGCTCTCGGAGCCGCCGCGGATCTTGATATGCACTTCGCCCGGGCCGTCGCCACCTCGTGTGCCCACGGTCAGGACACCGACGCGGCCGATGCAGGCCTCATCTCTCGCCACGGGACAGCCCCTTTACCCGGAAGTGCCGTCCCTAGCGTAGTCCTCGCGCATTTAGCGCATGTACCTGCAGGGGCCGCGCGGGCTGCCCCCGATTCACGCCTCGCTGCTGCTCGTCCCCGGCTGCGTGCTCGGGTCGGTGGTCGGGCCGTACGCGGGCCGGCTCGCGGACCGGCGCGGGCTCGGCGGTGATGAATGCGGCGCCGCCCGGGTCTAGCGCAGCCGGGCGGGCGGGCCGTCCGGCCGGGCCATCCGCTCCCGCACAACTTGTCCGGCAACGTCCTCGGCTTCGCCCTCGGACAGTCTTCGGAAACCGTCGGCGGTAATCGTGGCGACGACGGGGTAGATGCGCCTCGACAGGTCAGGCCCGCCGGTCGCCGAGTCGTCGTCGGCCGCGTCGTACAGCGCCTGCACGCAGGCCAGCACCGCGTCATCGGCCGGCATGCCGTCGGCGTAGAGCTTCTTCAGCGCGCCCAGGGCGAACGGCGACCCGGACCCGATCGAGTAATACCGGTGCTCCTCGTACGGGCCGCCGGCCACGTCATAGCTGAAGATCCGGCCCCGCCCGGAATCCTCGTCGTACCCCGCGAACAGCGGCACCACCGCCAGGCCCTGCATGGCCGCGCCCAGGTTCCCCCGGACCATCCGGGCCAGCCGGTTCGCCTTGCCCTCCAGCGACAGTGACCGGCCCTCCATCTTCTCGTAGTGCTCCAGCTCGACCGCGAACCGCCGGGCGAACTCGATGCCCAGGCTGCCGGCGCCCGCGTAGCCCAGCGCGGAGAACTCGTCGCTGCGGTGCACCTTCTCCAGGTCCCGCTGCGCGATCAGGTTCCCCGCCGTGGCCCGCCGGTCGCCGGCCAGCACCACCCCGTGATCACAGGTCGCGGCCACGATCGTGGTGCCGTGCGGCAGGTCCCGAACGGCCTGGCTCATCGCGCCTCCCTACTCGCCGCCTTCTTGCACGAAGGACCGGATGACTTGCTCGGGGTTCTCCTCGAGCGCCTCGTCCATGTCGTCGAGGATCGCGCCGACATCGTCGGCGTCGTCGGCCTGGCCGGCCTCGCCGGTGCCGCCGGGGCCCGGCGGCTGGCCGCTGGTTTCCTTGGCTGCCATGTCACTACTCCCGTCAGGCCCACGCTATCGTCATCCGCATGCTCGACGGAGTGACGCCGGTCCCGCCCGGCTTCGCGGCCCGCTACGGGGAACGCGGCTACTGGGAGGACCGGCCGCTGTTCGAGGGGTTCGCCGGCGCGCTGGCCAAGCACGAGCACCCGGCCCCGGGACGTGTTCGGGCTGATCCGGCGGCACCGGGGAACGCACATCGACCCGGTGCCCGCGCTGCTGATCCGGTGGATCGACGACCCGGCCGTCACCGAGTACGAGCTGTCCTCGCTGCGGGTGATCCAGAGCGGCGGGCAGCGGCTGCAGCCCGACGTCCGGCTGCGCGCGGAACGCGCCCTGCCGGGGTGCTCCATCCAGGAGAACTCGGCATGGCGGAGGGTTTGATCATGTTCGTTCGGCCCTCGGATCCTCCCGGCGTACGGCGGGAAACGTGCGGCCGGCCCGCCTCCCCGGGCGTTCACCCCGGACGGCTTCTACCGCTCCGGCGACCTGCTCAAGAAGACAGTCGCTGTCCCTGGAGGAACTCGTGGCGTTCCTGCGCGGCTTCGAGATCGCCACGTTCAAATTGCCCGAACGGGCGCGGGTATGCCGGGCGATCCCGGCGCCCGGCTCGAGCACGCCCGGCCGCTCGCGATCGACAACCTGGCCGCCAGGTTCCCGGCGCTGACCATCATCGCGGCGCACCCGGGCTGGCCGTGGACCGACGAGATGACCGCGGTCGCGCTGCACAAGGGCAACGTGTTCTGGGAGCTGTCCGGCTGGGCGCCCAAGTACTTCCCGCCCTCGCTGCGCACCGACATCAGGGGGCGGCTGCGGGAGAAGATGATGTTCGGCAGCGACCACCCGAGCCTGCCCTACGAGCGGATCCTGCGGGAGTGGGACGAGCTCGGCTACGATCAGTCCGTGCTGGACCTGGTCTTCCACGCCAACGCCGACCGGGTCCTGCGCCTGTAAATGAGGGCACTGTAAATGGGGGCACTGTAGATGGCGGTGCTGGCGGACGTGCGGGCGATCGCGATGTCGCTGCCGCGCACCTCCGAGCACCTGATCAGAGACCACGTGAAGTTCCGCGTCGGCCGGATCGTCTACGCCTCGGTCTCGCCGGACGAGGAGCGGCTGGGGTTCGGCTTCCCGAAGGAGGAGCGGGCCGCGCTGGTCGCCAGCCGGCCGGAGACGTTCATGATGCCGCTGCCCAGCGACGAGCGGTACCAGTGGGTCCGCGCCCGGCTGGCAGCGCTCGACGTGGACGAGCTGCGCGAGCTGCTGACCGACGCCTGGTGCATGTGCGTGCCGAAGAAGGTCGCGGCCAGTTACCTGGAGAGCCAGGGCCTCTAGGCTAGGTCAATGCCGTCACGCGCGATCGACTTCCACGTGCACCTGCCCACCCCGGACTGGCTGGACGGCAGCATGGCCGGGTACGTCGAGGCGGCCGAGGCCTACTTCCGGTCGCCCGTTTCGCGGCAGTCGCTCGGGGAGCTGGCTGCCTTGTACCGCGGGCTCGAGGTGACGGCGGTCCTGCTGGCCTGGGACGCCGAGACGGCGACGGGGCGGCCGCGGGTGCCGAACGAGACCGTCGCCGCCGCCTGCCGTGACTACCCCGACGTCTTCACCGGCCTGGGCTCGGTCGACCCGCACAAGGGCGAGGCCGCCGTGGCCGAGGTGGAGAACATCGCCGCGCTCGGGCTGCGCGGGGTCAAGTTCCACCCGTCGCTGCAGGCGTTCGCGCCGGACGACCCGCAGTACTGGCCGATCTTCGCGGCCTGCGAGCGGCACGGGCTGCTGGCCTTGTTCCACACCGGGACCAGCGGCATCGGCGCCCGCCAGCCCGGCGGCCAGGGCATCAGGATCGACCTGGCCCACCCCATCAAGCTCGACCCGGTGGCCGCGGCGCATCCGGCGCTGACCGTGGTGGCCGCGCACTTCGGCTGGCCGTGGCACCTGGACCTGATCGCGATCGCGCTGCATAAGACCAACGTGTACATCGACATCTCCGGCTGGGCGCCGCGGCGCATCCCGGCCGAGGTGATCCGCGAGCTGCGCGGGCGGCTGTCCGGGCAGTTCCTGTGGGGCAGCGACTACCCGTTCATCGCGCCCGAGCGGTGCCTGTCCGAGCTGGAGGGCCTCGACATCCCGGCGGACACGATGCGCGCCGTGCTGCACGACAACGCCGCGCGCGTGCTAGGTCTTTAATCCAGGTCCACTATTATTGGCGCGTGGTCGGACGGGCCCTTGCCCTTGCGGGCCTCCCGGTCCACGTAGGCGCCGCTGACCCGGGTGGCCACGGCCTCGGTCGCGTACACCAGGTCGATGCGCATGCCGTTGTTCTTGGCGAACATGCCGGCCCGGTAATCCCAGTAGGTGTAGGGACGGGGCCCCTTCATCGGCTTCGGTACCACGTCGGTGAGCCCGAGCGCGCGCAGGTCGGCCAGGGCCTGCCGCTCCGGTGCGGTGACGTGGGTAGAGCCGATGAACTGGGCCGGGTCCCACACGTCGTCGTCGGTTGGCGCCACGTTGAAGTCGCCGCACACCGCCAGCTGGGTCTGCTGCTTGAGTTCGGCCTCGAGCACCGTGCGCAGCGCGGCGAACCACTCGAGCTTGTAGGCGTAGTGAGCGGACTCGGGCGTGCGGCCGTTCGGCGCGTAGATCGACCAGACCCTGATACCGCCGCAGTTCGCGCCGACCGCACGCGCCTCCGGCTTGCGCAGGCCCGGCTCGTCGATCAGCGTCAGGGCTTCCGGCTCGCCCGCGTAGCTGGGCTCGCCGGGGAAGCCCAGGCTGACGTCCTCCAGGCCGACGCTGGACAACAGCGCCACGCCGTTCCACCGGCCGTCGCCGTGCGCGGCCACCTCGTAGCCGAGCTCGCTGACCTCAGCCTCGGGGAACAACGCCGTGGTGGTCTTGATCTCCTGCAGGCAGACGATGTCGGGTTGGGCTTCGGCCAGCCACTCGAGCAGCCGGGGCAGCCGCGCCTTCACCGAGTTCACGTTCCAGGTCGCTAGACGCACCCATATAGCCTCCCACCGCCCCCGCGGCGGTTGCACGGGCTGGGCTCTTTGGAGTGACTCATGTGACTGCTGAGGTGGAGTTGCGCTCGTGGCCGCGCCGCGCCAAGGGGCGGAGCGGATTTCCATGATCGCGAAGGGTTCGCTACTGCATAGAGTAGTAAATCCTTCGGGATCATGGCGGCCGTGCCGGTTTCACGCTGATCGGGCACGGCGCGGTCTTCATTCGCGTCACTGCGGCATCGCTCGTCCCGCGTGACGCGATTAGCGGAGAAGCTGCTCCGTTTAGCGTGGAGGATCCGGGTCATGCGGTTGATTAGGGTATCCCGGTTCCACCAAAACAACCGCATGGCCCTTATCAACCACGCTATTTTCCCGAACCGCGGACGGTTGGGTCTGGAGGGGACCGTGTGACTAACGCGGGGGCGGGCGGGTGTTGTCATGCAGGCGCGGGTCCACAGCGGGGTGAGGCGGCGCGGGGCGGGCTGGGGTTCGTACCTATAATTCCGCTGTGGCGGACGCGGAAGGCGGGGCCTTCGAGCTGGGGACCGACGGGCCCAAGGTGATCCTGGTCGGGGTGGACGATTCCGTCACCTCGATGCGGGCCGGGGCGTACGCGGCGGGGCTGGCCCGGCGGCAGGGGGCCCGGCTGGTCTGCGTCTACGTCGAGCGGCCGTCGGCCATGTACGGGGCGGCGGCGGGAGCCGGGGCGAGCGCGATCGCCGCGCAGCAGCAGGCGCTCGACGAGACAGCCGCGGACCTGCGGCGGGAGGCCGAGGAGGGGGCGAGAAGACTGGGCCTGGCGCTCACCTTCGTGGTCGCCCGCGGCGACCCCTACACCGAACTGCGGCGGGTGGCTGACGAGGTGCGCGCCGACGCCGTCATCGTGGGCGCCTCGATGCAGGCCGGGCACCGGTGGATCGGGTCGCTGGCGGTTCGGCTGGTCAAGGCCGGCCGGTGGCCGGTCACCGTGGTCCCATGACGCTGTTCCGCACACACTGAACCGCAGAGAAGCAGAGAGGCTGGGTAAGCATGAGCGTTGCCGTCGTCACCGGGGCGAGTTCCGGGCTGGGCCGGGTCATCGCCAGGGCCCTGCTCGGCGCGGGCTGGCAGGTCGCGCTGGCGGGCCGGCGTTCCGAGCTCCTCACCGAGACCGCGAAGGACGCGCCGGACGGCGCCGCGCTCGTCGTCCCGGCCGACGTGACCTCACCGCCGTCGGTAGCCGCGCTCTTCGACGCGGTGCAAGACCGCTGGGGACGGCTGGACCTGCTGGTGAACAACGCGGGGCTGTTCGGCCCGGCGGCGCAGGCGGACGAGATCGACCTGGCCGACTGGCAGCGGGTGGTCGACACCAACCTCACCGGGGTCTTCCTGTGCGCGCAGCACGCGGTGCGGATGATGAAGGCCCAGGACCCGCAGGGCGGGCGGATCATCAACAACGGCTCGATCTCGGCGCACACCCCGCGGCCGAACAGCATCGCCTACACCGCCACCAAGCACGCGGTCACCGGCCTGACCAAGTCGCTCTCGCTGGACGGGCGGCCCTACGGCATCGCCTGCGGGCAGATCGACATCGGCAACGCCGAGACCGAACTGACCAAGCGGTTCAGCCAGGGCGTGCTGCAGGCCAACGGGTCCATCGCCGCCGAGCCGGTCTTCGACTCCCAGCACGTCGCCGACGCCGTGCTCTACATGGCCTCGCTGCCGCTGGACGCCAACGTCCAGTTCCTCACGATCACCGCGACCACGATGCCTTACATCGGCCGGGGCTGAGGGGGCAGGGCGACCAGGGCCGGGCTGAGGGGGCAGGGGCGACCAGGGCCGGGCAGAGGGCAGGACGACAAGGGAGACTGAGGGACGGCTGAAGGCGGGCTGAATCCTTTCAGGACGCCCAGGATTGATCGTCCCGGTACGGGGGACCCTTGTCGCAAGCCGGTTTCAGCCAGAATCCGCATGGCCGCGCAGGGAGGTTTTCGCATGGTGGCTCAGGTTGCGGACGAAGTTCGCTATCCCGACGGCCGGGTCGGCCTGGCCAGCACGGACGAGATAGCCGACAGCGGGTACGCCAACGGTGACCTCGCCCCGCTGCCGATCGAGCGGCGGACCTGGACCACCTACAACTACACGGCGCTGTGGATCGGGATGTCCCACTGCATCCCGACCTACCTGCTGGCCTCCGGATGCGGGAAGCGGTCGGCTGGGCGCGCGAGCTGCCCGGCGGAAATGGCATCCTGCTGGAGAACCACGTGGGCCGGTTCGTGGCCGATTCCGAGGCGATCTACTCTTACGAGGGCACCCGCGAGATCAACACGCTGATCGTGGGCCGCGCCATCACCGGCCTGGGCGCGTTCGTCTGAGCCGGGGCAGGATGGAGGCCGTTCGGTGATCGAGGTCGTCGAGTACGACGAGGCCTGGCCGGTCCGTGCGGCGGCGGCCCGCGCGGACCTGATCTCGCTCGGGGTGTTCGACGCGGTCGAGCACATCGGCAGCACCTCGATCCCCGGGCTGGCGGCCAAGCCGGTCATCGACCTGATGGCCGCCGCGGCCGGCCTGGACGCCGTGGCCGCGGCCGAGGACGCGCTGGCCGGGCTGGGCTACCACCGGTTCGACACCGGAATGCCGGACCGGCTGTTCTACTACCGGGACGAGGACGGCGCGCGGGCTTATCAGCTGCACGTGGTGCCCGCGGATACCTGGGACGCCCGCAACGAACGGCTGCTGCGCGACCACCTGCGCGCCCACCCGGACGACGCCCGCCGGTACGCCGAGCTGAAGCAGCGGCTCGCGGCGGAGCACACCGACGGGACCGAGTACACCAGGGCCAAGACCGAGCTGATCCAGGAGCTGACCGACCGGGCCCGGGCCGAGCGCGGGCTGCCTTCGGCCCCCGTCTGGGAGGAGTGAGCTAACGGGCGGACCAGCCGCCGTCGAGCAGGTACGAGGAGCCGTTCGCGAACGACGCGGGGGCGGAGCAGAGGTAGGCGACGAGCTCGGCGACCTCGGCCGGCTCGATCAGCCGCTTGATGGCCGGCTCGGTCAGCATGATCTCCTCGACCACGCGGTCCTCGGAGATGCCGTGGATCCGGGCCTGGTCGGCGATCTGCTTTTCCACCAGCGGGGTGCGCACGTAGGCCGGGCAGATCGTGTTGGAGGTGACGCCTCGCCCGCCGCCTTCCAGCGCGATCACCTTGGACAGCCCCTCCAGGCCGTGCTTGGCCGCGACGTAGGCGGACTTGAACGGCGAGGCCCGCAGGCCGTGCACCGAGGAGATGTTGACGATCCGGCCGAAACCCTGCGCGTACATGTGCGGCAGCGCCGCCCGGGCCAGCCGGAACGGGGCTTCCAGCATCACCGCGAGGATCAGCCGGAACTTCTCCGGCGGGAACTCGTGCACCGGCGCGACGTACTGCAGGCCCGCGCAGTTGACCAGCACGTCGGCCTGGCCGGCCAGCGCCGCCGCGTCGAAGTCGGCGGCCAGGTCCACCTCGACGGCCCGTCCGCCGATACGGCCGGCCACCGCGGCGGCGGCACCGGCGTTGAGGTCGGCGACCACCACGGCGGCCCCGTCCGCGGCCAGCCGGGTGGCGCAGGCCTCGCCGATGCCGCTGGCCCCGCCGGTGACCACGGCCACCCGCCCGGCCAGGTTCTCACCCATACGCCTTCCCATCCTGTTCGCAGCCGGGCCGGTGCCCCTCGGTGGTCACCGCGCCGCACTCCGGGCAGACCAGGTGGGCGAGCACGCGGGCGCCGTCCGCGTCCGACGGCTCGTCATAGACGCGGCGGAGCCGGACATCGAGCGGCGGAACCGGTCTCACCTACCTGAGCAGATCTACCCATACGGTCTTACCCGCGTTCCCGAGCGACTCTACCCCCCACCGGCTGGCCATCGCGTCCACCACCGCCAGGCCGTGCAGCGGGGTGGCGCGCAGCCCGGCGCCGTCCGGCGGGCCCGCATCGCGGACCGAGATGCGGAGCAGGTCGTCGTGCACCGACAAGATGACCGTGAAGGCTGACCGCGCGTGCACGATGGCGTTGGCGGCGAGTTCGGTCACGACCAGGGCGACGTCGCCGGCCAGGTCACCGGCCCCCCAGGCGTTCAGCGTGGCCACCGCGAAGTGACGCGCCGCCGCGGGCGCCTCCCGGGAGAAGGCGAACGTCCGGGCGGTCACTGATCTGCCGTAGCCGTTTACCCTTTCCGCCAGTTCCTCGTCACGACCGTAGAACTGAACGACGTGACGGCCGACGTTCACGTTGTCAGCCCCAACCACCGCTTCTCCATCTGGTCAGCGCGTGTTTCCGCACTCGACCCGGGTACCTGCCCGGCAAATCGCGTGGCATGCATGGATCTTCGGGGTGAGGCGAGGGCATGGTATATCAAATGACATCAGCCGATACCCGGACCTGAGGGAGCTCGTGAAGCCCGCCCAGTTCAGCTACCATCGCGCCGGCGACGTTGCCGAGGCGCTGACGCTGCTGGAGCGGTATGACGGCGAGGCCAAGCTCCTGGCCGGCGGGCAGAGCCTGGTCGCGATGATGAACTTCCGGCTGGCCCGGCCGGCCGCCCTGATCGACGTCACCAGGATCGGCGGGCTGAACTACCTGCGGGCCGGCCCGGACGGGCTGCGCATCGGCGCGCTGACCCCGCACCGGGCGGTGGAGACCACCCGGGACCCGGCCGTGCTGGACGGATTCGGCGTGCTGCCGCGCTCGGCGCGCTGGATCGGCCACTACCCGATCCGGGTCCGGGGCACCTTCGGCGGCAGCATCGCGCACGCCGACGCGGCGTCCGAATGGTGCCTGCTCGCCGTGCTGCTCGACGCGCGCATCGTGCTGCGCGGCCCCGACGGCGAGCGGACCCTGCCTGCTACCGAGTTCTTCCTCGGCCTGTACGAGACCGCCGCCGATCCCGGCGAGATGATCACCGAGGTCTGGTTCCCGCGGCCGGCCCGGCAGGCCGCGCTGACCGAGTTCGCGCAGCGCCAGGGCGACTTCGCGATCGTCGCCGCCGCGGTGTCCGCACAGGTCACGGACGGTACCTGCGACGCGGTCCGCGTCGTGCTCGGCGGGGTCGGTACCCGCCCGCTGCTGCTGGACACCGATGAGCTGGCCGGGGCGCCGGCTACCGCGGCGACCTGGCGGGCCGCGGGTGAACTGGCCGCCGCCGCGATCGACCCGCCGTCGGACGGGCACGCCAGCGGCGACTACCGCAAGAGGCTCGCCGCCACCCTGGTCGCCCGCGCCCTCACCGAGTCGACCACCGGGGCGACCGGGGCATGACCGGCGGCGCGGGCGCGCAAACGACGACGCTGAACGAAGACCGGGCCTCGCCGGAGGCGACGCTCTCGCCGTCGGGACGCTGGGTGGGCGCCGCGCTGCCGCGCAAGGAAGACCGCCGGATGCTGACCGGCCGGGGCCGGTTCACCGGCGACTTCACCCGGCCGGGGATGCTGCACGCGGCGTTCGCGCGCAGCCCGTTCGCCGCGGCCGCGGTGGGCCCGATCGACGCCGCCGCCGCGCTGGAGCTGCCCGGCGTCGCCGCCGTCTTCACAGCGGCGGACCTGGGCCGTCCGTTCCTGCGAGCGGTGCTCGAGCGGGACGAGTTCGTGCCCACGCCGATGCCGATACTGGCCGGCGACGAGGTGCGCTTCGCCGGCGAGCCGGTCGCGGTGGTGCTGGCCGACGATCCGTACCTCGCCGAGGACGCCGCCGAACTGCTGGACATCGACTGGACGCCGTGGCCGGCCATCACCGGCATCGAGACGGCCACGGCGGAGAGCGCCCGGCAGGTCCACCAGGAGCTGACCGGCAACTGCATGGTGGACCTGACCATGTTCGAGAGCGCGTCGTTGCCGGGCATCTTCGCCGCCGCGCCGGTCATCGTCGGCGGCACGTTCACCAGCGCCCGGGTGGCCGCGCTGCCGCTGGAGGGCCGGGCCTGCGTGGCCGAATGGGACGACCGCGACGACCAGCTGGTCGCGCACGTGTCGACCCAGGTCCCGCACCAGGTCAGGTCCGGCATCGCCCAGGCACTCAGGGTCGCGGAGGGCCGGATCCGGGTGATCGCGCCCGACGTCGGCGGCGGGTTCGGGCTCAAGTGCGTGGTCGGCCGGGAGGAAGTGGTGGTCGCCGCGGCCGCGATGCGGCTGCGCCGGCCGGTCGCCTGGGTCGAGGACCGCGGCGAGAACCTGACCGCCTCGTTCCACGGCCACCAGCAGCGCTACGAGGTGCGGGCGGCGTTCGACGCCGACGGCCGCATCCTGGGCCTGTCCGCGGACATCGACTGCGACGTCGGCGCGTACTCGGCGTTC
>WNGR01003787.1_pt1 | contig 16464 bp, 15 predicted proteins | sample 5407581 | NCBI WGS metagenome assembly WNGR01 (sample SAMN13153383, study PRJNA577476) | soil metagenome | isolation source: 80 cm soil or saprolite under Garry oak tree replicate 2 | place: USA:California | collected 2016-06-15 | reverse complement strand
CGGCGCTGATCAGGGCCGAAGCAAAATTGCGCGGTCCGCTGCGCCACAAAAATGAAATCAGCAGGGCGGCAAATGGATACGCCAGCAGATACCCGCCCGTCGGCCCGAAAAGATGAGCCAGCCCCGGCGCGATCACGTGTCCGGGAGAAAAAACAGGAAGTCCCAGCGCTCCTTCGCCCAGGTAAGCAATCAAGCTGGCGCCCGCCATCCGCGGAGCAAGCAGCAGACCGATCAGCAGCACGGCAAACGGCTGCAACGTCAGCGGCACCGGCGTGAAATAGAGCGGCACCGCCACGTGACTACACGCGGCTACAAAAGCACTGGCTGCCAGCACGATGCCCACATTGCGCAGGCCTGTTACCGATGCGGCGACAGCAATCGCGGCCGTCGGCATCCGCGCTGAAGTGTCATTGCTCATGGTGCTTCCTCCGTCTCAACGTCCGCTGCTTCGGTCCTGTCGGGGACAATCGTCACGCTGCCCGCCCGTCGTCGCTTCCGCTCGTTATGTGCGCGCCAGATGTGATGAGCCACGCCTAAGGACGCAATCAACAGCGCTCCTACCGAGACGAGAAGACCAATCATTAGCCAGCGCATTGGGCATAGAACCGGATTTCCAATCCCTTCGACCCGCCTGCTCCACCAGAAGTTGGCTCATCCCTCTGTCCCCTCGGCCAACCTATGTCAGCCAGAGACGTAAAGGATCAAAAACGCCGCTTGAGAGCAGTGGTTTCGGGCTGCAAAAATTGGGAAACCGCTGGTGCCAAGAATATCAGATAGGGTGAGGATCGATAATTGCGAAAATTTCATTCCCGCCCGTTACCGATGGAGAATTCCGCCTTACCCACGCCGAAGATTCTCTTCGATCCACTCCAGGTAGGCCTTGCTCGCCGACTCCACCTCCAGCACCAGGAACTCCGGCGTCTCATAGCTGTGCAGCGCAAGCAGCCTCGCTTCGAGCGCCTCCAACTGGCCTGCATCCGTCTTCAGCAGCAGCATGGTCTCGCTCGAAGTCTCAATCTTCCCCTGCCAGTGGTAGATCGACGCCACCCCGGGCAGCAGCGTCGCGCACGCCGCCAGCCTCTCCTCCACCAGGATGCGCCCCAGCCGCCCCGCCTCTTCAGTATCGGCCGCAGTCGTCAAAACCAGTCGCACCGTCGGACATCTCTCCGCCATCTTTTCCCCTCGCCCAGTCTACGAGCGCCGCTTGCTACTCGTCCCCTTCCTGCATCTCAGTCTGAGGAACGCCCCAGCTTCCTCGTCGCCGCACCACAGTCCCTCAGCCTTTGTCCGGCCGCAACTTGCCGAGCCGAGCCAACTAATGCAGTATGGACCTTGCGGCCAGCCTCGGCGAAGCCGTCCAATTCACGCGCGTGGAGAACGACATGAGCAAAGCGATCAAGTTTGGCACCTCCGGCTGGAGAGCCATCGTGGCAGACGAATTTACCGTGGCCAACATCCGCCTGGCGGTGGCGGGCATCGCCGCTTATGTCAAGACTCAACCGCAGCCGCACCGTGTGCTCGTAGGCCGCGATCCCCGCTTCCTCGGCGAAGCCTTCGTCGCCGAAGCTGCCCGCGTGCTCAACGGAGCAGGCGTCACCCCCATCATCATTCCCGACGCCGCCCCCACGCCCGCCATCGCCTACGCCGTTCGCAACTTCAAGACCTCCGGCGCCATCAACTTCACCGCCTCCCACAATCCCCCCGAGTACAACGGCATCAAGTTCTCCACCCACGACGGCGCTCCCGCCCTGCCCGACGTTACAAAACAAATCGAAGCCTCCATCGCCCAGATCGTCGCCGCCGGTGGCAAGACCCCCAGCGCCGACGCCCCCTCCGGTGGATTCGAAACCGTCGACGTCAAGCCCGCCTTCCTCTCGCGGCTCGCTGAACTCGTCGATCTCAAGGCCATCGCCAAATCCGGCATCAAGGTCGTCTTCGATCCCTTCTGGGGAGCCGGCCGGGGCTACAGCTGCCACGTCCTCCGCGAAGCGGGAGTCACCGTCGAAACCGTCCATGACTATCGCGACGTCCTCTTCGGCGGCCACGCTCCCGAGCCCGACGACCACCTCCTCGACAAGTGCAAAGAAAAGATGCGGCAGATCGGCGCAGCCATCGGCATCGCCACCGACGGCGACGCCGACCGCTTCGGCATCGTCGATCAGGACGGCACCTTCATCCAGCCCAACTACCTCATCGCCCTCCTCTTCGACTACCTCGTCGAAACCCGCGGCTGGAAAAACGGCGTCGCCAAGTCCGTCGCCACCACCAACCTCGTCAACGCCATGGCTGAATACCACAAGGTGCCCCTCTTCGAAACCCCCGTAGGATTCAAATTCATCGGCGAGCTCATCATCGCCGACAAGATCGCCATCGGCGGCGAAGAATCAGCCGGAATGACCATCCGCGGCCACGTGCCAGAGAAAGACGGCATTATCGCCGGCCTCCTCGCCACCGAAATGGTCGCCACCCGCGGCAAGAGCCTCGGCGTTCAATTAAACGAAATGTTTGCCAAGGTTGGTTCCTTCTATCCAGTTCGTGAGAACTTCCGCTTGACCCCCGAGGTCAAAGCCGCGTTCACTGAGAAATTGAAGACTGATCCAACCGAGCTCAGCGGACGCAAGGTAGTCAGCGTGGTGCGCACCGACGGACTCAAGCTGATCCTTGAAGACGGCTCCTGGGTCTGCTACCGGCTCTCCGGCACCGAACCCGTAGTCCGCGCCTACACCGAAGCCCGCAGCGAAAAAGATATGGAGTCGCTCAAGGCCGCGGCCGAAAAATTTGTAATGTCCTAGCCTGAAAGATTTCCGATGTCTAGGCTGAAGAACTTGTGATGTTGTGGGTTGAAAAGTTTGCAATGCCCTGCTGGAGTGAGGTGGGATAAGTCCGAAGGCCGTACGCAAAAAACGCTGTCATCCTGAGCGAGCACAGCGAGTCGAAAGCCTACCCTGAGCGTAGTCGAACGGGGATCTGCGGTTGCACTTCGGAACTTGCGCAATGAACTCTCGATCTAGGACACAAGCAATCGACGTCCTGGCCATGGAGGCTGGCAAACGAGGTTGGTCATCGAGGTTGAAGAAAAAATCGCCGTTTTGAAAGGGCACGGCTTCAGCCGAGCCACAAGAGTGGCAAAAATCATCGGGGGCTTCACAGGCTGCGGAAAAAGTCGTTGCTTTGAAAGGGCACGGCTTCAGCCGTGCCACAAGAGCGGCAAAATCATCGGGGGCTTTAGCCCCCGAGGGAATTCTCTCAAGCGGCAGTCAGCAATCCGGTTCAATCAAACGCAAACCGGATCGTACTAAACGAGGTTCAATGCAGCAGAGTCTCATGCCAGAAGACACGACGAAGGGCTCTAGCGGAGCCGGCAGCGCCACCGCCGCCCCGCCGGCTCCCATCCCCCAGCGAGCCTTGGACTGGTCCCTGCGCGTCTGGCGTCCTGCCGGAACCGCGGTCGTGGTCGTACTCGCCCTCATGCTCGGCTGGCACGTCGTCAACGGCAAGCATGGACTATCCGTATGGCAGCAGAAGCGCGTCGAAGACAAGCAACTCCACAAGGAGATTCAGCAACTCGAGCAGGAGAACAGCCATCTCCGCGACCGCGTCGTCCGCCTCAAGTCCGACCCCGCCGCCATCGAACACGAAGCCCGCGAAAAACTCCACTACGCCAAACCCGGCGAAGTCATCTACGCGCTCCCCCCCGCCCCCCCCGCCCACTCCCAGCCGGCAGGCAAATAAGCTCCACGTCGTTGCTCTTGACTGGTAGGTCAGGGCTTCAGCCCTGACATCAAGCGGCCAAAATAATCAACGGGGCTTCAGCCCCGAGGTACCGAGGTACCTCACTCCATTCAAAATCTGTCATCCTGAGCGAAGGTCGCCGCAGCGACCGCAGTCGAAGGACCTGCTTGTTCGCGGACATCGCGCGTAAATTCCAAGATTCACTCCCTTCAAGAGCTGTCATCCTGAGCGAAGCGCAGCGCAGTCGAAGGATCTGCGGTTCGGAACCAACCTACGCAATTTCGAGAATGGCGAAAGTGCTATTTGCCGATCAACCCTATTCGACGCGGAGATTTCCGGGGACGTGTCGATGAGTGATTCGGCCTGATCGCGACAGCTGAGATTCTCGTCCACACTTCGATGATCACTGCCCGACTTTTGAGGAGTTATCGGTGTTGGTGAGTGCATTGGCAATAATTCATAGACCGAAAAGTCCTTTGAAGGCAGGAGGGCGGGGGGTCGTGCTTTCCCAGGACTCAAAAGCGAGACCTGGGGTCCCATTTCCGTGCTGGATTTTCATCCTAAGATGTCGGCTACCCGCCGATGATCTGGAGGTGTCCACTGACATTCGAGTACGAGTTGGCAATCGCATGCGCGCTCTGCGGCGTGAGCGCGTCTGAACCCAGGTCGAGATGGCCGAGACGCCTGGCGTCGACCGGAGCTATCCCTCTGAGATTGAATCCGGAAAGAAGGATCCCAGCCTCAGGGGTTGAAGGTTCTAGCAGACGGGTTCAAACTGGGTCTGTCGGAATTCCTTTGCGGTTTGTAAGGCGCCAATGCACAAATTGTCGGAAATGCTGGAACGGCAGATCTCGCGCATACACGAGCTACTAGAACGCTCGCACGAGTGCGTTACTTGGAATGATCACATTCCTGATCCTGACAACCCAGAACAACTTCGTCAGATCGACGTCACGATACGTCGAGGCGACAAGCTCACATTGATTGAATGTCGGCTATCGCGCAGCCGCCAGAACGTCAAGTGGATCGAAGAATTGGTCGGAAGGCGTCAATCATTAGGTGCGCACGCCATCCTCGGTGTCTCATCCGCAGGATTCACGAAGTTAGCACAAAGAAAGGCTGCTCGCTTCGGGGTTGTACTATACGATTTGCGTCAGCTCACGGACGAAGATATTGCAGGCTGGGGTAGGCGAGTATCGTTGGAGCTTTACTACTACCAGTATTCTGAAGTCACATTAGGGGTGGGGTTTTCTCGCGAGAGTATTCGAAAGCTCGAGCCGAACAAGGTCGTCCAAGAGTTACGTTCGCACCATCTCATACAAACCGCATTCAATGCAGCGGCGACAAAGCTAGATGAACATAAGCTGCTAGCGTCAAATGACACTCAAATATATCAGTTCGGAGTTCGACTGCGACCGGAAGCGATAGTCCACGTCTGCGGTGGGCAAGTGCTGGAAATCAGGCTGGAAGGTCAAGCATGCCTCGTCAATCAAACTATTTCCTCGCCCAAAGTGTTTAAATATGGCCACTCGGCGCAGGTTGTTGCCGAACGAGACGTAACGGTCGAGCAGTTTAACCTGGGAGAAACGAGCATCGTCCACCACAACGATCGAATTGCAATCGACCTTGATCTTTCGAACCAGCACTTGCCCCCGTTGTCGCAGGTTCGCTTCTGTCAGACAACGTCAGAACAGGTGATGGAACACGAGAGTTTCGCCATCACTTGTCCCGACGCTCTTCGCGTCACCGGTAGTTTCAAAGTGGTACTGTACTCGGTTGGGCCACAGGTCGCCGCGCAAACGAGCGGTGGATCGCTCTAGTGCGGGTTGCCGTTTACGATCTTCCTCCAGTCGTTCAATTCGTCAAGGAGTTGGCCTGCCGTCTTTCTCCCCTCCAATTGGTCTCGCACATGCCCAATAGCGAAGGAAACCATGATCCGCGCATTGAGGGGATCTTTGTAGAACTCGTTGAGGGCGTCTCTTAGCGCGTTGATTGACTTGTTGTAGCTGACCTCACTGGACAGAAACTCAAGAAGCATGGCGTGGTTCATCTGCGCGTCAAAACTAGGCCCGGGTTCCTTGGCCAGTTTCTCCCTGGCCTGCTTCCCAAAACCATCCGTCACGGACTTCACTCTGTCCATCGTCAACTGCAGCATTGCCTCCCATTGAAGAACTGGAACGCGTGGCCATCGAACACCGCCCCGAACTCGCGGCATTGCGCAAGCAGATTGCCCGATCGCGCGATGAGGGAAAACTAATGCGGATGGCGACCAAGCCGGACTTCACCTTGGGCTTGGGATACATGCTGATGCCAACCGGCTCCGCCTCACGCAACGCATACATGGCCGAGCTTTCGATGAACCTTCCATCGCTGAATCGCGCACGTCACGAAAACGAGAACCGGCAAGCCGATGCGACGAGCGATATAACGCAAGCCGAACTCGAGGCGCGAACCTCTTCGGTTTTTCTTGAAGTGCGACAGGCGCAGATCGAGTTGCTGGCTTCAGAGAAGCGCGCGAAGCTCTACCGCGACACGCTGCTGCCACAAGCGGACGCAGCCTTCAGAGCGTCTACCGCCGCATTTCAAAACAACCGCACAGAGTTCGCCAATTTGATCGAAAGTCAAAACCTGCTGCTTGATATTCAAACCGCACTTTACAACGCATCGGCCGCGACAGATGCAGGACTGGCCCGATTGGAGCGTGCAATTGGCCCGCCTCGCGAGTTGCGCGCTCAAGGCCCAAAGACGACAGAAGGGACAAGCAAATGACAGGCAGAGAAAAGAAACTATTCGCTTTTGGGGCGGGCGTTGGAATTTTAGCCGCAGGCCTCGCCGCAGCGACACTGGTCACTCGCAGCATCCATCTCTTCCCGACACAGCCTTCGTTCATCGTTCAGGCGCACGCAGACAAAGCCGCTCGGGTCGATTCAAAGGCAACCGCGAAGCAGCAGGGCACGCAGCCTGGAACAACCTTGCAGCTAACCTCCGATGAGATGACGGCGGCTGGAGTTCAGGTTGCGGCGGTCGGCACGGCCATGCTGAAGACCAACATCGACGCTTTCGGCCGCGTAGAGCAGCCTGAGTCGCAGCTTGCGGCCGTGAGCGCACGCATCGGCGGTCGCGTAGACAAGCTCTACATTCAATACACCGGGGAGCGCTTGCAGCGCGGACAACCAGTCGCCGAACTTTATAGTCCCGACGTTGCGACGGCGATTGAAGAGTACAGGTTGGCGCGGGAGAACAGCGGTCAGCTTCGGCAGTCTGACGATGCGTTCGCGCGCACGCAAGCCGATGCTCTTGTGTCTGCCAGCAAGCGCAAGCTTGAGCTGTGGGGCATCAATGCGAAGCAGATAAATGCTCCGGATTCCTCTAGAGTGCCGCTTGTCACCATCTATGCGAACGGCGTAGGAACGGTTGTGGAGCGCAAGGTGACGCAGGGCCAATATGTCAACTCAGGCGATACGCTGCTCACCCTCGCAGACCTGAGCCAGATATGGATCAAGGCTGATGTCTATGAGGAACAGTTGCCGCAAATTCATCCCGGACAGGATGTACAGATCACTTCTGAAGCGCTGCCCAATCGCGTTTTGCACGGCCAGGTTCAATTCATCGAGCCGACGGCGAGTCCGCAGACGCGTACCATTCCGGTGCATGTGCACTTAGCCAATCCGGGTATGCGCCTGGTTCCTGGCATGTTTGTGAATACCACGTTTGTGAGCCGCGCGTCGCGTGCCTCTGTGGTGGTGCCTCGCTCGGCGGTGCTCGATACCGGCGCGCGCAAAATTGTTTATCTAGCCAAACCTGATGGCGTGTTTGAGGCGCGCGAGGTGCAGGTGGGCGCGCCGTCGGATGACAAGTTCCCAGTCACGAGTGGGCTCGTTGCCGGCGACAAGGTGGTGCTCAACGGCAATTTCCTCATTGACTCGCAGGCGCGACTCAGTTCTGGAATGTCTGGACTCTACGGCGGGTCGAAGGAGTTTTCTGCAGGTCAGGCGCAGCAGGGAACCACAACTGCTTCGAGCCAGTCTCCTGATGTGAACGCGGTGAAGATTGATTTTCGCGCTGACACAGATCCGATAAAAGGCGGTGAAAATAACGCATTTCACGCGAGCCTCACTGACCCAGGCGGCAAGCCTATCGCGGATGCGCAAGTAACGGTCACGCTGGTAATGCCCGCGATGCCGGCAATGAATATGCCGGAGATGAAAAACTCCTTCGAATTGCCGTGGGTGGCGAATCGCCAGATGTATGCGGGCAATGGCAACGTGCCCATGTCCGGCTCGTGGACGGTGCTCGTGGAAGCACGCAAGAATGGCGGCGTCATCGCTTCGTCGCGCACTCGCTTCAACGCCAGGTAGGAGGGCACGATGATCAATCGCATTCTTGAGTTCTCAATGAAAAATCGATGGCTGATCGTTGCCATCTATGCCGTGCTGGCAGCATGGGGATATTGGGCGCTGCTGCATACGCCCATCGATGCCATTCCTGACCTGAGTGAAAAACCAGGTGATTGTGTTCACTGACTGGCCGGGTCGCAGTCCGCAGGAAGTAGAAGATCAGATTACTTATCCGCTGACCGCGAACCTGCAAGGGCTGCCGCATGTCCGCACCGTGCGGTCGTCGTCGGCATTTGGTTTCTCCATGATAAACGTGATCTTCGAGGACTCGGTCGATATCTACTTCGCGCGTACACGTGTGTTGGAGCGGCTCAACCTTGCGGTCAGCTTTTTGCCGGCTGATGTAACGCCAATGATGGGACCAGACGCGACTGGTGTGGGTCAGGTGTTCTGGTACACCGTTGAGGGGCCATATGACAGCGGCACCCTGCACTCGATTCAGGATTGTGTTCATCAAATATCAGCTCAACTCTGTGCCGGGCGTAGCAGAGGTCGCCAGCGTGGGAGGCTTTGTAAAGCAATACCAGATTGATCTCGATCCCATGAAGCTTCGCGCGTATAACGTTGCGCTTAAAGATGTGGTTGGCGCGGTGCAGCGAAGCAATAACAACGTGGGCGCCAAGGTTCTCGAGGTGGGCAACACCGAAGACATGGTACGCGGCATCGGCCTGCGCTGTTGCGGCTGCGACCGAAGGTGATGACGGTGGCTACAGTTGTTGCCGGGTTGCTGCCGTTGCTCTGGTCTACGAGGACTGGCGCCGAGTTCATGCGTCCTCTGGCGGCCCCTGTGCTAGGCGGTATGTTGAGCTCGCTCGTGCATGTGCTCATCGTGACCCCGGTTGTTTTTACGTGGTTGCGCGAGAGGGAACTGAAACGCGCCACTTCAGCGACATCGTCTGCTGCATGAGCGACCGAACTATGTTGCGGGGACGCGCATTGATTCCAGCGCTGCTGTGAGGTCGGCTGCGAGCACCCGCTGTGTTTCGGAACCAAGCTTCGCGCCTTGACTAGTGAGATAGAAGACATCGATCGCGGTCTCGCCTTCGGTGTCGATGAGAGCCACTTCGATGTTGCATTGATGGGTACTGAGTACCAGCGCGATCTGACGAAGAAGACCGGGAACGTCCTGCGCCACTACCTGCAGCAGCGTGGAGTGAGTCGAGGACTCAGAGTCGAACTGTAGCCGCGTTGCTACCTCAACTTTGATGCTGGTAGGGCGGGCCGTGTGGCGGCGAGCCTGGAGCAACTGCTCTACCGGAATCTTTTGCGCAACGACATCGTGCAAGTAGGAGAGGAATCGTTCTTTCTCGCTCGGATTCAACTCCAGGGTGCGGAAGATGTCGGAGAACTGGAAGCTGTCAACGATGATGCCGGCCTCGTTGGAGAAGGCTCCGGCCTTGACGATATTCATGCCCCACGCTGCCAGTGCGCCGGCCACATCTGCAAAAAGGCGGCTGCGGTCGCGCGCAATTACGGTCAAGTCGAAGAGCTGGCGCAGCGGGCGAAGATCAAGTTGAACAGGATCCTTGTCGAGATTGGCAGCGAGTTGAAAGTGGTTGCGAATCTGCTCAGGAAGGCGGGTTTGCAGGTATCGTTGCGGCAGGCCTTCGAGGAACTGGCCGAGAGCTTCGTACTGGCTCGGGGGAACCATCGATCGAAGCCGGTTAAGGAGCGTGGGATCAATCGCGGCATGATAGCGAATCTCATCTACGCTGCGATCCATGAAGTTGGCGGTGGCCATGTAAAGCTGCCACAGACTCTCTGCCTTCCACGGTGTAAGCGCCTCGGGGTTCACTGCTTTGACATCGGCATAGGTCAGAAGTGTAAGCATCTTCAGCAGCGTCGGGCTACCAATTTTGTCGGCGAAGGAGCGCACATTCTCCTGGTCGAAAATATCCCGGCGCAGCGTGTTCGACATCTCAAGGTGCATTCGGATGAGCTTCAGGACAGACTCGCGTTCCTCCGCGTCAAAATCGAGTCGCGCCATGAAGCTGTCGGCCAACTCGACGCTCTGCCCTGTATGTTCGGTGTCGCGGCGGGCCTTGCCAGTATCGTGTAGCAGCAGCGCCAAAAGGAAAAGATCGAGGCGGTCGATCTCCGGCAGCAATTGCGCGAGGCGCTGCTCATAGTCATGCACGGGCTGGCGCAGACCATGCACATTGTCGATGGTCAGAAAGGTGTGCTCATCGACGGTATAGCGGTGATAGCTGTCGCGAATGACCAGCGCGTCGATGCCGTGGAACTCCGGCAGCAGCATCTCAAGAACTCCGAGGGCGTGCATGGTGCGGAGAGCGTGAGCAGCGTGCGGGCCAAGCAATACCTCGCGCAGTGAGTTCCACAAATACGGACCCTCAGGAATGTGGATGGCGAGTGCAGGTAATGCGTCGGCGATGCGGTCTTCTGCGGCTTGTGAGAGCGTGTAGCCGTGGGTGGCCATCATCGAGAAGATGCGCAGGATGGCGCTGGTATCGCTGAACTGCGCGCCGGGAAGAATGTCGATGCGGCCTTGGTCGAGAATGAAATCGGTGCCCGCAATAGGCGTGCGGCGTCGCCGGAATTGGCGGTAGAAGCTTACTGGGGCAGGCAAGTTTTCCATCAGCAAAGCGGCGCGTCGATAAATGACGCGGGCGTGACGGTAAAAGGTGCGCATCCAGTAAGCGGGATCGGCGGTGCCTCGCGTTTCGAGACCAATGGAGTTGGCGGCGGCCTCGTCTTGAGACTGCCAGTCAAGCGTATTGTCGTCGCGGCCGTGACGGAAGTGGAGAAAACATCGCGCAGCAGCGAGAAAGTCGAATGCGGCTTCTGCATCGCCGCGGGCGCTCTGGAAGACGCCGCCACGCTGGCGCGGCCACTCACGTGTTTCCTTGAGGTGAAACAGGAGCGCGAACCAGACCGCAAGGTGATAGTCGCGCAGGCCGCCGGGGCACTCCTTGAGGTTCGGCTCAAGATGGAAGATGGTGTTGCCATATTTCGCATGGCGGGCGCGGGCAATTTCGCCCAGCTTCTGGGTAATGGTGTTCCACTCGCTGAGCACCAGGCCGGGCAATATTGTCTGGTGGAGTTGCTGATAGAGGGGAAACTGACCGGCCAGGAATCGCCGGTCAAGCGTGGCCAGCGTGAACTCCAGATTATCAGGGTCGAAGCGGCCGGCTTCTTTGAGAGTGCGCGAACTGGGACTGGCGCGGAGCCCGATGTCCCACATGCCTTGAATGATGGCTCGGACCGCCTCCTTGGCCTGCTGTTCCGTCTTTTCGTCGGCGAAGGCGAAAAGGACATCGACGTCGGAGTAGGGAAAGAGATCTTTGCGTCCGTAGCCGCCAAGTGCCAGGAGGGAAACGTTCTGGCCGGGATGCCCGGCAAAGGCGCGGCGCCACATCTCAATCAGGATCCGATCGACCACAGCGGAGCGGCGGCGGATAGCTGCAGTGCCATCGCCCGTGCGCTCGTATGTCTGGCGGACAAGCGCCATCTCTCGTAGATACTGCTCCCGTAAATCGTCAACCGTGATTGCGACTGGGTTCATGAGTGGTATGTAGGTCTCGCCGAAGCAAAGGATGTTCAACCAGAATAAGCGATATGTGAGCGGAAGGTGAATTTTCGTGCGAAATGCGATTGCGGGAGATCGGATCGATCACGGTATGAACCCGGGCTTGCGTCCCGTCCTCTCGAGATGAAACGGCGAAAGGACGGGGACCAAACGTTGATCGAAGCTAAAGGCTGAATCCTGAATTGCGGCTTCAGCTGCTGACTTCAGAGAGCGGTTTCGCCTCTTTCATCGTTGCGAATACGAATCGCCTCTTCTACCCGGCTGACGAAGATCTTGCCGTCTCCAATGCGCCCGGTACGCGCGGCGCCGATGATGGCCTGGAGAGCCTTCTCCTTGAGTTGGTCTGGTACGACCAACTCAATCTTGACCTTGGGAAGAAGATCGACTGTGTATTCCCGGCCGCGGTAAAACTCCGTGTGACCTTTTTGCCGGCCGTGGCCACGGGCTTCGAGAATGGTCATTCCTTCAATGCCTGCTTCGAGCAGTGCATCCTTGACCGCATCCAGCTTTGAGGGCTGGAGAACCGCCTCTATCTTGAGCATGTGCAAACGCCTCGCTTGGTAGCCTATCAGGCTTGGCAGCCCGGTGGGTTCACCCTTAGCCATCTTTTCGCTACAACGAATCAGGTATTGAAATCATACCCTTCTTCACCGTGTTGCGAGAGATCGAGGCCTTCGGCTTCATGCTCTGGCGAGACCCGCAACCCGACCAGTTTATCCACAACAAATAGCAGCACAAGAGTGCCGAGCATTGAAATTCCCCACGCGACGCCTACCCCGGCCAACTGGTTGAGCAACTGGGCCCAATGACCTTCGATGCCGCCCGTTGGCAGCGGCTTCCCCGAAGCGTCGTTGCCAAAGGCGGGGTTGATGATGCTGACGGCGAAGATGCCGGTGAGCAATGCGCCGAAAGTTCCGCCTGCTCCGTGCACCCCGAAGGCATCAAGAGAGTCGTCGTAGCCGAGCCGGCTTTTGACTTCGAAGACCATGAAGGAGCAGAAAACACCGGCGATGAGGCCGATGGCAAGGGCAGACATGGGCTGTACAAAGCCGGAGGCCGGTGTGATGGCAACGAGTCCCGCCACGGCGCCGGAAATGGCGCCCAGGGCGGTGGGCTTGCCGTTGTGTATCCATTCAGCGACGGTCCAGCCCAGGGCGGCGGCCGCGGCGGCAAAGTGGGTATTGATAAAGGCGCTGGTTGCAAGCGGCCCGGAGTTCAATGCGCTCCCGGCATTGAACCCGAACCAGCCCACCCACAGCAGGCAGGCGCCGATGAAGCTGAACACCATCGAGTGTGGCGGCATGGGCGTTTTGGGATAGCCAATGCGCTTGCCCAGGTACATGGCGGTCACAAGGGCCGAGACGCCAGAGGTGACATGGACGACAGTTCCCCCGGCGAAGTCGAGGCTGGGAATTCGGCCGCCTGACGCGTTGAGCAGCCCGCCGATGCCCCAGACCATGTGAGCCATAGGGCAGTAGATGAAGATCGACCACAGGGAGAGGAAAACTGCCATGCCGCTGAATTTCATGCGTTCAGCAAAAGCTCCCGTGATGAGCGCGGGGGTGATGATTGCGAACATCAACTGGTAGATCATGTATGTCTGTTCGGGGATGGTGGGCGCGTAACTTGATGGCCCGAGGCTGACCCCCCGCAGGAACATGTGTTTGAGGCCGCCAATGAACGCATCGCCGTGTCCGAAAGCCAACGAATAACCAATCAGCGCCCAGACGATGGTGACCAGCCCCATCATGGCGAAGCTCTGCATCATGGTTCCGAGAATATTTTTGCGCCGCACCAGGCCGCCGTAAAAGAGCGCCAGCCCAGGTCCAGTCATCAGCAGGACCAAGGCAGCCGACATCAGCATCCAGGCGTTGTCACCGGAGGTCTGGGCGTTTTGCACGCTCTGTTGCAGGGCGGCAATCTGGGCCTGCGTTGCTGGGGCTGAACCGGGCGCCTGAGCCAAGGTGAAGGATGGAAGACCCAGCAATACAGCCACAATAAGACAGATTTGACGACGACGCATCTCGGTTCTGCTCCCAAATTAGAGTCGATGTGCAAGGGGCCGGAGTGGAGAAATGCTCCTCTCCGGGTCGAGTCAGGTTGCAAATGGTCGATCAGGTGCAATCCCGCTGCAATCACGGCGATGCCGGAGATTTAGCTTCCCCGTAGCCGACTTGGCCGTAGAGAGCGGCACCTTCAAGCAACTCCATGATTGCGTGAACCCCCAATCATAGCGCAGATGGGCCCGGGCGAAAGTATCTCGGGACCATGATGTTTCGGACGGATATAACAATGAGTGATGGCGAATGGCGACAGGATGAGAGCAAGGCAAAAAGTCCGTTTGGGACGACGGTGGATCATTGCGATGTTGGTACTGTTTGGGGCGATCCTTTGCCAAGCCCGGGCCCCGGCGGCGCAGGGCTGCGAAAAAATTGTCATGGCGGGCGAAGTGAGCGCCGGACATGAGTGGAAGTCCGCGATTGGCGAGGGCTGGGTTTTTCGAGTCGTGCCCATCGTTCCGGGTCAGGCAGGCTACAGCGGTTGGGACTTGGTGGTCGATCGTGCCGAGCCGGCAGGCTTCCCAGACGCCCTGCTGCTGGCGACCTTGCCATATGACTCGCTCAATGAGCGGGAGGTGGGGACGACGTTTGGGTTGCGCGCCCAGGACGCCATTGGATGGAATCCGCGCAGCTTCCGGTTTCTGTCCGATATCTCAGCTTTTCGTGAAGGTCAGCAGTTGTTTCGGTCATTGAGTGCGAACTCTGCTGATCGAAGATACGCATCCAAAGCGGCTCAAAACGATTCAGAGGCCTCACGGCCGTTGGCGCGTCTGCTTAAACTTCAGACGCAAGCCTCGACCGGAGAATTCCGTATCCTCGATGCCGGGCTCGTACCCGGTGTAGGCGATGCGGCGCCTTACGCGCAGAACTGGGCTTTGGCTTCGGCTAAGACGCCACACCGGGTTGAGCCGGCGAGGTCGGCAGGATCGAGCCTCGCCGGCACTCTGAACTGGATGCGATTTTCTGTCACCTTGTGGCTGCCCAAGGGATGGAAGGTCCCCGGTCAGCTTCATGGTGGCTACGCCGAATGTTCAGAATAAGTCGCTTTCACGTTCACGTGACACTTCGTCCCACCCAGTGGTTCGCCAGTGAGTACGTCGACGGCCAGTCCTGCACCTCAGCAACAAGGACCAAGTCACGTCTGGGCAGGGGAGTTATATTAGTAGCATGGCGGCAACTGTGGAGCGCGATCGCTATCTTTTCGGAAACCTCGAGAGCAGTGCGAGAAACCGCGCCAAGGTTCAGGAAGTGAGTTACGGCTATGAGCAGCCTGAAGGCGTCTTCCTGACTTCATTGGATTTCGCGATAAACTGGGTTCGCAAGAGCTCCGTATGGCCGATGACATTCGGGCTGGCTTGCTGTGCCATCGAGATGATGTCGATGGGTGCCTCGCGATTCGATATTGCGCGATTCGGCGCAGAGGTTTTCAGGCCGTCTCCGCGCCAGTCAGACCTGATGGTCATTGCTGGCCGAGTCTCCAACAAGATGGCTCCGGTCATTCGCAGGCTTTACGATCAGATGCCTGAGCCCAAGTGGGTCATCTCAATGGGCGCATGTGCAACTTCTGGCGGGGTGTTCAACAACTATGCGCTGGTACAGGGCGTAAACCAGATCATTCCGGTGGATGTTTATGTCCCGGGATGCCCGCCGCGCCCGGAGCAGTTGATATACGCCATCACCCTATTGCAGGAAAAAATTCAACGCGAGCCGCGCAGCCTTCTCAAGACCCTCAATATCGGATAGCCGATTCGGGAGCCGTACTTGCGTAGACAATGATCGCGGCTAACTTCAATCACTTCGTTTGGAAACTCAGCTGGATTGTGGAGGAGAAACGCATGCATTCTGATTTATTGAAATCCGTGAGCCGGGTTCTAGCTTTAACTATGGCGGCAATGATTCCAGTCGCCGTCATTGCCCAGGATTCACCTAAGCCTACCCCAAAGGTTTCGGCGGCGGACTCACCGTCCCGTTGGGATATCTTCGCGGGTTACAGTTATCTGTCGCCTAAGGGGACCGTCAATGTGTTGCAGCCAGACGGCATCACGGTTCTGCCCCAGACATACAAGTCCTCTAACTACGGCGTGATCGCAAGCGGAGCCTACTTCTTCAACAAATACGTTGGCGCCCAGGTGGAAGGTTCCAGCCATGACACATGGATCGATTCTCCATCGAGCAACAGCGGCTTCACTTTGGGATCTGCCGGCTTGATTGCCCGGTTTCCGACCGAGAATATTACGCCGTTCGTTCACGGCTTGGTTGGGGCGGCGAGGATCGGCGGTCCACAGCATGAGCCTTACAACTGGGGCAATGCGCTGACCGCGGGCGGCGGTATGGACTATGCCACGCCGCTGTTCGATGGCCACCTTGGCATCCGCCTGTTCCAGGCTGACTACATTTATATGCACGATAACTGGGGTCCCGGCATTCTGGGCGGACGCGCCAACCTCAACTCGGCACGGCTGAGCACTGGTCTCGTCTACCACGTTGGCTCGATCGCACCTCCTCCGCAGCTGACGGTGTCTTGCTCGGCTAGCCCCACGTCGGTGTTCCCGGGCGACCCGGTGAATCTGACCGCCACTGTCGGCTCGCAGAATCCCAAGATGGGCGTGGTCTATAGCTGGTCTGGCGATGGGGTGACGGGCAATGGCGCGAATGCGACAGTCAACACTGCATCTCTCGCCCCCGGCACCCACACGGTGAAGTGCGGCGCCAAGGAAGGCAAGCCCGG
>WNGR01003785.1_pt1 | contig 16465 bp, 20 predicted proteins | sample 5407581 | NCBI WGS metagenome assembly WNGR01 (sample SAMN13153383, study PRJNA577476) | soil metagenome | isolation source: 80 cm soil or saprolite under Garry oak tree replicate 2 | place: USA:California | collected 2016-06-15 | reverse complement strand
AATTATGATTTGTAAGACCTGTAAGATTAAGATATCAGTAATAGAATAATAACTGATGAATAGAGTGATATAAGATCTAGTAGAAAATGATAAGCACCAAAATAAATATATAATCAGTGTGGTGTATTGTAATTTTTCCGATCGGTCCTCCTCTTGATTATAATAGATGGTACCTTAGACCCCTCTGATAATGAGATTATAAGCGTGATTGTAAGCGCCATTGGTATCGTGATTATAAATGCCGTTATCAGTGTATTGTAAGCACAATTAAAATCGGAATTATAAACGCGATTATCAGAATTCGACCCACAGGTTATAATCATTACAATGCCCACTTTTGATTAAATCAGATTACATCATTATAATAGGTTATAAGGTACCTTCCCAATTTTGCGACATACTCTCTAAAATCTCTTTCCTCCATCGTATTCTTGATCTATCCTCCTTTGCTCCATTCCTCTACCGAATAAGGCCAACACATGCCTTCGCCTACCAACCCCATACCAAAATAGTTTTTTTTAGGGAAAACGGATAAGCCCGTGGATAAGCTTCTGGATTCGTTGCGTGGCATGGATGGTAGTACCTAGGTTAGGGTTTGCGGAATGCGCCGTCAATACAAGTAGCATGGGTCTTTTCCACCAGTTGTGCAGGCGATGGGTCGACGTCACGACCGCAGCGTGCTCCACTATTTCTGTGCATGTTTCCAGCCCTGGTGCGTACAAACAGCTCATTTCCCATCCATCCTGTTCTCCCATGGTTGAACTCACCTGCAGGCTACTCCACCGGTATGCTCTTTCCTGGCCGACAACCCCTGTGATAACGACGACGACAGACTGGCTGGGGATTACCCCCGCGTGAGCCGTCACCTTCTGGCAACGGAAGCCACGACAACGAGGTGACGACGATGGCGGCATGTTCAAAGAGTTTGCTCCCAACGCAAGCCCCACATCCGCGCGCTGCCGACGTCGCAGAGTCGGGGATAACGTGCTACTACTCCTGTGCACCCCTCACGCAGATGACAATGATGCCAGTGCGCTGAAGGGGACAGTTGCTCCGCTACAGCATGCCGTGACTCTGTGCGCAGTGCACCCCTGATGGCATCAACGATGATCTGGCGGCTCAGTCGGCGCCACCAATGACTAGGAGCAACCCGTGCGCGGCGCGCGGTGCTGCTGTTACTGCTGCTCAGCGACAGGGAGCCAGCTGTTGTTTTTGAGCACGAGCAGCGTGCTGACGATGTGCTCCAGGTCGTCCTCTCGCGGGAACGTGCGCATCTGCGTGGGCACGCGGCACCTCCGCTTGCTCAGAACGGATTAGATTCAGTGGACTGGAGCCTGCATTGACAAACATAAAGTGGCAAACCCTGTCAGGCTCTCGAAGAACGAAAAGTGGCGAAGGCTCGGAAAGAAAAAAAAACGGTCATGGGCTCCATGGCCGTCCCCTCCCATATATTAGTTGATAGAATAGGGAATAAAATGCTGCAGGAGAAACAAAATCAAAATATATTTCTGAGCTTCCCAAGCTGAAAAATATTCCTCGAATACAACACGTTCTGTCAAAAGCCTGGGCAAAGGGTGAGAACCTTCAGAATTGAAGGCTTCCCATTGGTTCACGTCAGCAGCTGAGTGTTGAACTCCCGAGTTGCACCGGTGTGAACTCTCGAGTTAGAGTTGGCGTCGAGTTGCCAACTCGACTTGGACCGCATCAACTCGCGGCAAGCAACACGAGGAGGCCCTCCGTGTAATCTGCGCGTGATCGCAAATGCAAGCGCAACACGAGCCGTGCATCCCATTCTCCCGGTGCTGTGGATACAAACGGACACGTGGACTTTCCGCTCCTTCTCTTTTATCTTCATTGGGAGATTTGCTATCGCTGAGAACCTGCAGCACCAACGTTGACCCATCCAACAGAAGACAGCCCCAAGCCATATCACTCAACCTCGTGAACCGACTACAGTCACTTGCACATCATCCACCATTTTCTAGATGACAATAGTGATGTTGCCTTTTTTGTTCTTACGCCAACTTCCGACCGGAATTCAAGGCCTTCCTCGGAGAGGTGCCGTTCCTCCAGGCCCTCACGAGCACTCACTACTATCCGCTGGTTTCTCCCGTCTACTTGTACGCTTCTTCCTTCGACTCGGGTGCGTAGAGATAACGGTGACAGAAGGAACGCGCGAGCTGGCCGCTTTTGGGTACGCCGTCCACTCTGTGAGAAGCCGCAGTTGTGCCTGTGATCCTCTCCGCAGCGGTGCTTCGCAAGTTCTTCCTGGAAGACGAAGCGATTACACGGGTTACAGTGGACAATGTCGTGTCGAATGTAAGATTGGGGGACCCAGCATTTCCCCGTTCTCTTCTATGCAACGGGACACACGGTGATGATCATTGCGTGCACGAGTTCTGTCGAGTTGAAGGTCTACGGGAAGAAACAGGAAGCGTGGTGAGAGGCTGCTTAGGAGTAGATATCTCTGCTCCAGCCCTCCACTGCGGACGAACCCATGATCATTCGAAGTTCAAGGTCAAGGACGCTATGTTTTCCAGCGAGAATCCAGAGTACCGGAAAAGTCAATTATGCACGAGGTTCTAGACACGCCCCGCTGCGCAAAGAGCAATCGCGGTTAACATGGACTTGGAGGGTAACGACTTGCGCCCGTCTAAGAAAACCAGACTCACGCATATAAACACACGTACGGTAGCTCCACGGTTAAAGTGAAGTCGTCTACACAAGCTCCAACCTCACTGTACTTCCTTCCCTCCCTTTCTGCTGCTTCCCCTAATTTGAGAAGTACCTATAAATGCTCTCGCTCTTCCCGTCAATGTAGCTCTCCCCATACACGACTCCCCCAGGTCTCGGCATCACCTTGTATCCGGGTACAACAACATAGTCCTTAGGCTTCCAACTGAGCATTTTTCCGGTCCATCCTCCGCGTAGGCAAGCGTAGTTCAGGAATGTGCGCCACAATTCGTCCTTCCCTAGTACGTCCGGGTCTCCGACCACGATCAGCAGAGCCTGTGCGCGCGTGATGGCCACTAACGAGGCATGCGTAAGCCCTGTGGAGTCAAGATACTCAAAGAGCACCACGCACCATTCATTCGTCGGCGGTTTTGCAAGAAACCCATTGCAGCCCGCTTGTTCACCGCTGAGTTGGTTCGGGTGGTGGCGAAAATAATCACCTTTCGTTCCTGGGTTAATGCAAGCAATAATTAGCACCGCCCTCCTCAGAAAACTGCGTCATTGCACGAACCTGTCCCTGGAATTGCTCGACGGAACCCACAGAAACATCCCCCAAGTCCGCAAGCCTCAATAACTCTCGAATCGTCCTGACCTGCGCCTTGTAAGGTGCGACAACACCTATGTCCTCCGCATCTACGACTGGAGTTAAGAGAACCGGGGTGATATCAAAGATGTTCAAGACTCACATATCTTATGTTCACGATCCTGAGTGAGCTTTTGACAGTAGTCACGGACAACCGATGCTTCAGGGATGTTGAAATACGACGGAGAGTGGCGCGTGCGCCGCTCTCGGCCCTTGATACCATGGAACACAACCGGGAATCCTTTCTTCGGCAACACGTCCGACTCGAGCAACAGACGTGAAACGTCCGGACTCGCGTAAGCACGCATGATGTCTTCGTACAAGTACCGATTCGACCATGCAATGATTGCGCCATGCGAGCGACGGTTCCGTTGAAGGTCAACGATTCTGCGTGCCTTGAGTTAACAAACTCGCATCAGTAGCGTGAAAGACAAGACTCCTCACGTTTCCCCGACTTGAGTGTCGAGTCCGTAAGTCTGGGAAATGCCCATCAATCTCTCGAGGTAACTCTTTCCCAGGCCAGCCGCAGACGCGGCGCTCGACTTGATGACAGGGCCTAATTGATGAGGGTCACCCGCCAAGATGACATTGGTGTTTTCATTGGAGAAAGCTGCGATCGGTATCAACGAGAGGGGTTCCTCAGCCTGTGCAGCCTCATCGATAAGTATATGGCTGAAGTGCCCGGCTGGAAAGTTCTCCGTCTGGAGGAGGCCTGCTGAGGAGCAGGTAGAGAGCACAACACGGAATGCCAGGAGCTTCGCACGCTTTTGGAATACTGAGTATGCTTGCACATCCTCGGATATGTCCTCCTCGTAGCGTGAATAGGCATTCAGGCGGAATAGTTGGGACGCGTCTAGACCGGCGGCGGCGAGACGTTCAACGAGTAAATCTGCAGCAGCGTTGCTCGGAGTGCATGCTAAAATCTTGAATCCGGGATCACGGTTCAACAACTGAATAATACTTTCAACAACCGTGGAGGTCTTCCCTGTTCCAGGGCTGAGGCGAGATCATCAGTACTGGTCTCAGTCGAAGCGTAAAGATAATCTCACGGTCCGAAAATGATGAATGGAATGGATCCCTTTGGCTGCTGTAGGATCGAAACCACCGTCTGTAGCTGTTGGTCATCTTCGCGGATGTTCTCGTTGACCAGTGGAAGCTTGGCAATCTCAGCCTTCGAGAGGCGTCGAATTGGTTTGATATCAGAGGCAGACGGGAACAAGAGGCGACGCAGATGCGCGAACGATGATACGAGTGCATGATACTGACGACGTAGTGTGATGCGATTGAGTCTGAAGCGTAGCAGAAATTGTGCTCCACGGTAGAGATCGAAACTAGGCGGCACTTGAAGGGATATCTTGAGCACAGCAATAAAGAGGCCCTGCTTGAAGACAATTGCATCCGTTATGCGTGCTTCGTAGCGTACGTCGTCCTGCCTATCATCTAGCCAAAGAAAGTCCCCTACAATGACCTCTGGAAGGAGATCCTCGTCGTTGTTCCGAATCTCAACACTACGCAGGTGGGGTCGGATAAATGCGTTTGTAGGCGCCAAAAAAGAGGAACATACGAGTATTTCGAGCCCCGGTTTTGAACGTCAACCTCAAAGGGAGGTTGGTCCAGCATGTCTTGCCTGTTCCGACATCACTATCGGGACAATGGAGGAGGGATATCAAACCTACTGCTGGTGCGCATCTTCGACATTCAACAGCGCCTTGAAGTACTGTGCGTATGTGTCCATATTTAACGCTCCCGGCCTCAGAGCATCCATAAGTCGTGGCGCCTCCTTGTCGAAAGGGTTCTCGGGTGTAACATTGTCCATTGCTGCCTGGACCAATGGGGGTAGTTCGTATTCTGGGAGTTTCCTAGACTTCCGGGGACGGTCTGAAGGCCAGAGAGGTATCACTCTCTGTGGTGGTACTTGTCGACCGGTCCCAGACCGTCGAATATACGTTTCTTGGTCTAGATATTCGAAACGTTTATGATCCTCGAGTGAACCGGCAATAGCCCGTAGCCTTCTAGAAACTGAAAAACGAGTCGATCGTTGGCCATGGGAGAAAATTAGCTCAAGTGTGGCGTCGAACTGCCCCTCGAACTTTGGGTTGAATATGATCTGTACTTCGCTCTCCGTACCAGGACGGATGGTTGGGCTATCTCCTTCGAAAGTCGCTATGAAACTGCAGTGGCTGATGAACGCCGACAAAACTGAGAGGGCACCCTGGCTTACCTAGAATCATTCCCATCCAGTGATCTGATTCTCGCTTTGACAAATGTGACAGCTGGAAAGCCCTCTGCGAGATTAATGGTGAGCGGAGATGATGGAGTTGCGAATGGCCCATTTCGGCGCTTGCGTTCGACAATGCCAAATTTCACCCCATCTTCGTCCGAGACAGAGATACCAGTGCCGTCGCCATCAGGCAGTTCCTCTTCTTCATCCGTGGAAAGGCTTGCGTGGTCATCCGCCCAGTCAAATACGGGGTGGCTAATTGGTTCCTTGGCGACCCCGCGCAGTGTTCGCTCGATTACAAAGTTTGCCTTGCGTTTGCGGTCGCAGAAAGTCAGGTCAAGAACTGCCTCATAGTTCCCTACTTGCTGAGGGGAGAAAGTAAGGGTTATTTTACGTTGGCGCTTGGGCTTGATCCACTTGGAGTCGCCCTCGAGCTGAGCGGAAAAAATGCTACGCATCGGGAAGTTGAGGAATTCGTAGTCTCATCAACAGACGTAGACTCACCTAGCCACAGAACCCGGTGAGCGCACCCTAACACCTTCGAAAGAAACCAATGGATTGACTGAGGACTTGTCGATGACAAGCTCTAGAGTCTGTGTTGCAAACGGCACGTCGGACCGTGCGCGTTCTAGTGAGAATTCAAGACCAGACTCGTGCGAGACAGTGATCCCGGTGCCTTCGCTGCCTACAGAGGCAGGGCTACTGGGGAAGGTAGCTTGCCCACGTAGCTCACGGAGCACAACAAACTCTCTGTCACTCTGCCGAGTTTTATCACTGAACACAATTTCCAAGGACGCCCGGAATGTGCCAGCATCTGGCGCCTGAAAGGACACGATGATTCTGCGCGGCTCTCTCTTCCGAATTACCGACGTCTCCCCGGATACAGACACAGTAAAACTGCCAAGATGTACATGAGAATCTCAAATCGGGTCATCGAATAACCCGCACCATGAAACTGGGGTGCCTGTGGGGCGTACGAGTCTCACGACGGGAATAGAGAGACTGGACAATACTTGGGTTTTCTCTATGACGATGGTGTGTCCGACTGGAGAAAAGGACGGCTTCCCCGCGTCTTCTGTTCCTTTGACGATGAAGTCGAGGCCATCTTCGTGAGACACCGTGACGCGTGGGTCAGCAGTAATAGAAGTTGGTACGCTGATGGCTGGTGAAGATGCGCTCGGAAGCGACATAGGCTGAGGATGTTGGAGGTTAGATAGCGGGGGAGGAGGCTGGTGAGGTGTGACTGGGTTGGTGGTCCCGTTGGTGGCAGCTTGAACACTCCGGAGATGTTTCTTCCCGCTGCGATGTTGTCCGAGCAAGCTGGCTGGAAAGGAAGACCCGCAGGGCCCGCAGCGCGAAATGTCGTGGCGATTGGGACAAGGACCGTCTGTACAAGTTCCCCCAGCTAGTGCAGTCGGGCAATAGGCTACCATGGTAAATGGAAGAACGAGTGGCGGGGTGCGCGTGTTTTGGCACGACCGCTATATGGTGCCACAAGGCGCTAAATCAAAAGTTAATCAACATGATTCTGGTAGGCTCGTATTGCACCTGCGGGTGATAAGTATTGTAAATTACTAGAAATGATGTGACAACGACGAGTCACAGAATTCCGCGGAATGCGCCAAATACACTCTAGTCTCAGTTGCCTTATCACGTCTTGCAATGTCCCTCCGAATCTTCGAGAAAATGTTTTATATGATCCATACAAGATACGCTTCGCCCTCCGGATTCAGACTTCACGAGAGCTAGCACCCACTCCCGCACTCGAGAGGTCGAGTTCAGTCGGCTTTGTCCACGAGAACCGAAGAGACTTGGAACTACCAATCCAGGTGTCTTCGATTCAGATCTAACCTTGAAGCACTCATTGAGACAGGCAACCTGTGGTGTCTGATTGCTCTATATTCAGAAGGGGAACCTCGGCCTTAAATACATGCAGATTAGTTGCTCAGATACAATCCTCATAGGTAGTGAGGTAGGAGCATGGTAGGGAGAGGAAAAGAGGTGACGGGATGAGATATAGAGACGACAAGAAGTGAATGAGGCGGGGACGAACAAGGGGACAACAAGGCAGGAACAAAAAACGAGTGAGGGTCATAGATAAAGGGGGTCGTATCGTAATAGCGGCCAGCCCAGGATTGAGACATTGAGACAAGAGTGAACACGAAAATACATGAGGTAAGAATATGAAGTAAAGAGGATCGGGTCACGGTAGTGGAGTATGGTGGATGGGACAAAAAACCCGCTACGGGGGCAGTGACGGCGCTAAGGTGTCCGTGCAGGAATGCATATAGGTCCCGGCGATAGCCGGGAGTGCTCTCCGGGCCGCGCGGCGGCGACAGTACTGTATACCGAGGGCGGCACCCTTGGCGGCACCTCCCCCGAACCGAATGATATCGATACGTTATGTGTGTCCGCGAGCCTCGGGCAGGCAATGCAACTGATTTCTCGGACCCAAATTATCTCTGTATCGGTACTTACTTATCTGAACATGTGGGTAGGGGGATAAACAGAGCAACCGCGACCGTGCGACATCCGAACGTCGGCAGGAGTCGGAGTGGCACTTCAATTTGTGTGCAGGTTCGTATCGCTCGGGCTTCATATCCCTTCGCTCACTCGATTATGGCTTTGTACCGATCGTTTCCTGTGCCCTTACCACGTTGTTAGTGCTTTTACACCCTAGTTTCACCGGCGCGAGCAGTTCTCCACGCTACGCGTTCATACACTACTTGATGCTTTCTGATTGCGTTCTGCAGTTTTATACAAATTATTGGTAAGAATTTTACTAAGAAAGTAGTATAAAAAGTGTTTCTGAAAGTGCCAATTCCATCACCTAATTTGTTCTCGAAACTCTCCGTGTGCTGTGCTGTATTGTCGCTCGCGCTCCACTTCCCGTCTCTCCAAATTCGACTCGTGCCTACGCGCGTCGAATCTGCCCGTGAGGCTGAAGCCGAAGTAGCGCGTGCCAACCTTGGTAAAAGCCACGTACGATTCTGTTGTCCCAAAAAACATTGTAGGGACTTTCTACGACGAGGAATAAATAAGCTGTTGATATTATCAGTGAGATAGGGGGGACATCAGTATCCAGGGAGTCTGGGTTTTCGAGTATACGTAGCAGACTTGGTAGCGGATGGCTCAGCGAGCCAGTCACATTTCGGGATTACGCTTTTGGAAGTGATTCTAATGTTCTAATATCTAGCCTCGGGCTCGGGCTCGTCTTTGTCCTCATCCTCATCGTCTGTGGGCATTCTCCCATCATTACCATCTTCAATAGTTTCCTTACTAGCTGGTTTGTCAGAAGAGCTTTCTTACACTCTTCGAACTTGGGCTTGTTCCACTGTGGGCGATGTCGCACCTGCGCCAATTCCCGTCTCACATTCCGGCGGACCCTCACCGAACCGCCTTCGCACCGCTCTATCTCCCGCGCCCGTACTTCACTTCACTTCCCTTGCCTCTCTGTCTACGTCTTCCCCTTGGGACGACACCCTCATAACTCGCATACAGTAGTACCTTTCATTCGCTAGCAGCATGATCACATTAAATCTCCCAGGCTTCGACAGCTGTCTGACGCGGCGATAGGGCAATTTTTCGGTCTCCTTATGTTCCTTGCTGCTTGAGCTTCTTTCACTCTAAGTCGTGCCTTGGTGTGCTGCACTCACCGCCACCATTTTCCTCCTTCTCTTGTACCTTTTCCACCTGTCCACCCCATCTTTCTCGACTGCAGCTGCAAAGGTTCACCTGTAAAAAGGTGTGACATTTCATAGATCTTATCACTCAGAATACGATTTGACTTCCTCCCCTTCTTTTAACCTCATGTTCCTCCAAGTCACATAATAGATCAGGACCAGGTACCAGTAGACTACTGGTACCTGATCCTGATCCAGGATGTTACTAGACATCGCACTTCAGGTTGGGCCTGGCGTTTCGCACCCCCGGGCTAGGCACGTTGACGTTGAGCGTCGTAGACAGTTGTTAGAAGACCGTTATCATTAACCTCTACCAGCTGCGCTTATATTTTTCAGAGAGGACCAGTCAAGGGACCAGTGAGTTACCAAAGTCTTGATAGTCGACACCACGCAGGCCGTACCACCCTCACGCCAGCGGATGCGAAAACGCGACCTTCACTCTGAGAAACGAAAAAAGCAGAGTTACGGTGGTCTTTGTATGATAACTTGATGAATACATGACCTTCGGTTTCGGTACCTGAACTCGGAGCAACTGGGCGGTCTCCGTGGCACCCCTGTGAACTCTGTGTCGGTTGTTTCACACGGTGACGCTATCCGATTCCTATCTGATTCGGGATTCGCGCCCCACAGACTCTACGGTTCTTACCACGACAATGAGACATCGTCCACCCAGAACGAACAACTCATCTGCATTTTCTTTATGGGAGGAGGCGGGCGGCAAGAAGAACAACGAACAATTAAATTACAACTACAGTAACTTGGCAAGCGGATCCCACGATAACTAGACTGATACTCTACAAATCCTGAAAAACCTTCTCGGTGCTCCTAGTCTCCCCATAACGCTCCACCAACGCTACGCCGACAGTCGCCCCTAGAAAGGCTGGGATAGGCCAGGAGCCTGGGCATCGATCGTGTGGTTTCTCGAGGGTAGCTTTCCAAATTTCGCGAGAAAGCTGACCGTGCCGTCCAGACCTCGCAGATGGCGAATTTCTTGTTGTTCGTTCTCACTCAAAAGACTTCCATGGCTCTTCAGGACATGGTCTCTAATCCTCTCTGGGCGGGACCATCTGGTGCAACAGAAGGGACACTTGCGCCTCTGCTGGTGCTTGTCTCGATTATGCCGTTTCAGTTCCTGGAGTCGTGAATACACTTTACTGCAATCAGTACAGTAATACACCCCTCTGGGGACCTTGCCACTGTTCTTGGAGTTCCCTGCGCTTCCCAGGTCTGGATCCTGTCGAGCCGCCTTGGGCACTAAAGTTTTCGGATGTCAGGCTCGGCGATTGTCGGGAAGACTATAAACGGTGAGTACCTTCCCACTGCTGCCGTGATAACTGATTAGAGTACACGTTGCTGTAAAATGAGTCAACGATACGGGAGCGACATGGTCGAACATTGCCTCCCCAGGAGTCATTCCCCCTTTCCGGAGGCTGACATCTAGTGAGTGTCATCTGTTCATCTTGTGTGACGACACGCTTTGCGAATTAATGTCAGGAGGGTTGTGTATCACTCCGCAATAAGTTTCCTCACCTGGTTATACCCAGAACGAGGTTGATCATCGGGAATGGCTCCGGGCTCGCCGAAGCTCCGATCAAAACTGTCGGCAGTCAAAGGAGGTGGTGCTTCGGTAACCTGCCTTTGTGAAAGGGTGGATGATGTGGCCGTCGGTACCTCTCCACTCTGCGGCCACACTGTATGAGGGTTTGTCATATATGGGGTATTAGAAAGCGTTGCCTGTGCGAATTCGGCACCCATAGATGAGTAGATGCTCATTCACTTAAGCACTGAAGCCTCACCTGACCATAGACATTAGACGGGCATTGCCACCAGAATGAACTGTGAAGACACAGGTCCCGACTATTGGATGCATCTGTCCTTGCCGTTGAGTACACAGACCAGATCCCACTTTGGACAAGTGAGTTACCAGGACTTTGTGGCAAGGCAAGGTACTGGTCCGGCATGGACTTCTTCAGTCAATGGAGACAGGGGGGTGTCTTTATGTCGTACACACGCTAGAATGCGAGGGCACAAGGTGATACTGGGGGTCTGTGAGTAGATCTGCGCGCAAGTGACACAGGCTCTACCCATGGAAGGGAGGGAGTGAGGGGTGAGGGATTTTTACGACCTTGCATTCATGCTTATATATAGTCTCGGGTCTAGGTAACGGATCAAGCGTTTTTTAAGTAGGCGTTCGTCAACTGGCCGTGATACGCCAACCATAAACGGGACGCGAAACCAGCGAGTTGGTTGACGATAATTGGTCGGCGCGCCTACCTGGGCACATTTCATGGCTGATTTTGACGCATGAAGAGAGGATACATCGCTTCTTGGCGTCTCAACGAATTATCAGCTGATGTACCTTGGGTGTGTGCACGTTGCTATACTGAAAGGGAGGCCGTGGCGTTAGGTGTCACATGCTGACTTGGACATTGGCCACTGGGCACAGAAACGGTGCTCAATGAGAAGGGCTACTCCTATTCATCGTCGAATCGGGCACATCACATCACCCTTTGTGGATTTCAAGGCCACCAGGATACCAACGTCCTTTTGGCGTTGTCCCTAAAATGAGGGTCTCCGCAGAGTCACTCTGCGAAACCCTCTGCGACTCGTGGCGTGCACCGCATAGCAACGCGTCTATATGCCAAACGTAGGGCGCAAGAAGAATCCCTTACCCGCCAGTGACTGGTGCACCCTTTGTGGGGTTAGACTCTCAGCTGTACCCAACGATAACCGGGTAAGGATACCTATCGCTACATAACCACCCACTCGTGCCCTTGAGCCGCGCTTTGTTGTCAGGCACACCAACCACAGCTAAGACTATGATAAAGAAATAGCCCATGGGATCAGGTAGGTAGCAGCAGCGAAGCCGATCGAGCGCCGAGTAAAGGGAGATTGGCACTCCGCATCAACGCGTCAACCTTTGATATGGATCGAGGCATTTAGAACGTGCGGTTGGAAGAACCATTTTTCTCCTTGGTTCGAATCGCGTTCTGATTTTCCAGACCACACAGGTGTATCATTATCAGGGTCTATGGGCCCCGTGTTCACCCCTGGAGCCCGATAGAAGGTGGCTGTTCCGTAGGCTCTTATGCCTTTTCATGTCCAACGGCCAGTGTAACCGTGATCCTAGAATGAGTACAGTGGGTCCGCCGCACTATTTCGCACGCAGTCGTGCAAGCCACATTGATCCCAAAGGTGCAAATAAGGACACGTGGATCTATAGACGCGGTATTCGTTTCTTACATACCGTGACCGTGCCAAAACGCACGCGACCCGCGATTGCGTGGGAACAGTATGTGGGGCGGTCTCGTGGACCACTCGATCGGTCAAGGATCCGCGTTCGGTTTCTTATCTTGGCTCTCAATTCCGCCACCCCCTTGTTGGTTCTTATCTGTGTTGGTGTTAAAGGACAAATCAAGGCATTACATTTGTGCAAAAACGGCCCTACTGTACGTGTGAAATTACAGGCAAACTCTAGGTGATTGCGATCTCGGGCCTCAGTGCTACAGCGGCGCAAACTCACGATGCAACCATGCTCCGGTCCTCGCATCGCCCTCTAACTGGGAGACGCCTTCTCTCATACCTCTTTATGGTAGATATGCGCGCTGGTCGGCCGAGAGGAACGGCATGTCGACGAGGTTTCGCTCAACGGACGTCTTCACAAATCCTCGTCGGCGCGGTGCCATGAGACGGGCGAGGCAGATGACAGTGTGAAAAGAGACCTACCATAGTGATGCGCTTGAGCATGAGGGAGCCCTTGTCAGCAAAAGTCGTTGGGAGTCGGAGCCTCACGCACATTCTTGATGCGTACTAGACCATATTCCTTGACTGCATAGTGGCCTGGTTCTATACCCTTTTGATGATTTTACGTGTAAGACTGGGGGTGGACGGAGATCCGTACGGTTTGATAGCTGTTATACCCCTTTGGTAGGGCGCAGTTGTACGCTGTGAAAAAAGCGCTCAGGGAGCGAATACTAACGCACCGTATGGTTAACCAGCTTCGCAACTTACACGCCCTTCGCGGACGTTTAATAATGTGACCAACGCCATGGCCAGCACCATGCCTAAAATCTGAGCCCATTAAATTTTCCCTGTTGAGAACGAATGGCAGATGACACACACAACAAGTTATGATTCCACCGCCTGTTGGAGGTCGATACTCCCGAGCGGAGTTTCTCCAACTCGTCTACAGCTTGGCACCCAGATAGCTCTACCCCCCGGCTCATACGAAGTCTCCCTAGCGTTGGCGGTCCCAGAAAGCGAGCTCAAGAACTACCTCTCAGTTTCCTTCTTGCTAAGGGAAGAAAGTAAGTGTCTTTGTACCTTGGCGCCTAGGTGATCCGATTGGGTCGCCCCTGAGCTGTGCGGAAAAAATGCTGTGTATAAGGAGAACGAGTACTCGCAGTTGCTGTAATAGACATAGATTCAGCAAGCGACAGGACCACCCAGTGAGCTCACCTTAGCAGCGCCAAAGAAGCGAATGGATTATGGAGCGTCTCAACTCGGGCCAACAAAATAAAGGCGATAGATCCCTCACTACCACCGAACAAATACCTAAAGCTGATTAACGACGACAGGTTAACCAGAGCAGACAGAAGTCGGATCTACCAGCTAAGGACGGGACACATCCCACTAAACGAATACTTAGAAAGATTCAGACGGGTAGATAGCGCAAGATGTCCCGCCTGCGGACACCCAAAAGAGAACATGCAACACTACCTATTCGACAGCCCGCGTACGCCCACGAGCGCTGGGCGCTGTTCAAGCACTGCAAAACAAAGGACCCGAAAATGAAGGACATACTTAACAACAGCAAGTCAGTGGTCCCGTTAGCAAACTACATTCAAGCAACAGGAAGATTCGATCAAGACAAGAAGACAGAAAGTAGCATCAACACCAACTCGCAAGAGGCGCGCTCATGATACGAGCACCGCCAGCAAGCCCCACGTCTCGACAGGCAGGTCAGATCACCCAATCAAGGAATGAAGAGGAGTCTGAACGGCGAGGCCGAGTAGTCCAGGACGTGAAGAACTCCGCGTGCAAGCACCACAACGTACACCCCAAGTTGCAAGGCACCCACAACGCGTACGGCACTCCACCCCATCTTGGCGCGCAACGGTGCCTCAGCCCCCTCGACACTTGACGAAACGCTAAGCCACTCCATCAGGAGCGGGGAGGTTTTAGATGGACAGGAAGAGAATTGTTTATTGACAAGGTCCTACGGGAAAAACACGGGCAATTACATAGTGAAGTGCTACATAGGGTTCTGTACCCCAACACGCACGGAAATGGAAACCAAAAAAAAAAAAGCGAATGGATTGACTGAGACTTTGTTGATGACAAGCTCTAGAGTCTGAGGGAATTCCCGACGGACTCGTCCGAGACGCCGGTCGCTCCACTGCCTTCAGAGGCATGTCCTGCCACCGTGTTGGAGGCATCGACGCTACCAGGGGGTGTAGTATGCCCATTAGTTCATGGAGCACAACGAACTCTCTATCACTCGACCGTGTTTTATCACCGAAGGCGATCATTAAGGACATGCCGATTGTGCTGGCATGTGGCGCTTGAAAGGACACGAGGATGCGCGTGGCCGTTCCCGCCGGATCACGCCTTGACGGATACAGACACAGTTAAACCGCCAAGAGGACATTGGTAATCTCAGATCGAGTCATCGAATAACCCCCGCCATGAATCCGGGGTAAATGTCCCATAGTGAGAATCGAGAGATCAAGTTCAAGTTATAAATTGCTTGGCTCCTCTACGAGGATGGTGAGATTGACTGGAGGAAAGGACGGCCGCCCCGTTCCTTCCACAACAAAACTGAGACCACTTTCATTAGGACACAGCGACGCGTGAGTCAGAAGTAATAGGGGTAGTCACTGGTCACGCTGTTCGTTGGTAAAGAGGCACTTGGAGGTGACTCTGGTTGAGAAGTTGGGAGGTCAAACAGTGGGGCGGAGGCTGCTGATGTGCGACTAAGCAACACAACAAATAAGGATCCGCAAGGCTCGCAGAGTGAGATGTCGTGGTGATTGAAACCTGCACCGTCCGCAAAAGTTCCACCAGCTAATGCGGTCGAGCAATAGGCTACCATGGTAGATGGAAGATGGAAGAGCAGGCGACGGGATGCGCCTGTATTGGCACCATGATGACAGCTACTGTACTGTATGGTGCCACAGGCGCCAAACAAATAGTTAACCGACTTGACCAATCGATCGCGGGAAACATCGCCGGCTAGATGCAATTTCGTCAGAATATACTGTATTGATAGCCTCACCAGCCTGAGATAGAGTGAGCGTCTTCGTTTCCTTCACTTCAGCTTTTTCTCGGTCAAGACCTTGCTCTGTAGATCCAGCCCTGCCAGTGTCTAGCTATAGTTCAAAGAGGTTCGTTTAGAGTCGAAATATAGCTCGTGTCTTCTGGCCTTTGTGAAAGATTGACGGAGTTACGCACGGACTCCGGTGTACCCCAGATCATCTCAGCACTTGGCAAGTTGAGGCTCCGATTAAGGTGGTCTATCCGATCCGTCGATCGACTAGGATGAACATGATGGCGTAGGACTTGGCGCAGGATGGTGATCACCTACAAGTCCACTAACGAAGGAGAACCGGTCACGATTTTGCCTGATAGCAGAGTGGAGAGAGATACCCAGCTGCTATACCAGTAGACGGACCAAAAGACCAGAGGTCCACGATAGCGATGCTATCGGGTTCTCACTTGGCCTATTTGGCTTGTGCGGCTTGCACGACACTACCAGTAGAGTAGTATGGTTGTAGGTAATAAGCGACTCGGATGCGTCTGCCGCGTGTGTCATGTGCTGCTTAGGAAAGTTGTTGACTTTTCGCAGGCTGTAACGCTCTCAAAAAGGAAGGTTCGTAAACGTAAGCATTTGACCCGCTGGGCTTTCAAAGGAGGCCCGGGCCACCCAGGAACTGGGGAAAACGCGATCCAGTGGGGGCGCACCAACGGGGCCGGGCGCCAGAGGGGGAGGGGCGCAGAAACCGAGGGGGGGCACGCAAGCGCCGTTTCCGCGCCAACGGGGCAGTGGAGGGGAACCGTGGTATCGGCGTCAATCTCCGTAAATGCCACGTCGCCTCCCTCCCCGCCTTTTTTTGCGTCGCCCTTCTCTGTAGCGTGCCCACCCGTCGCGTCCCCTCCCCCGTCTTCGCGTCCCCCTTTTGCGCGGCGCCCACTTTCGCACACCCCGTTTCCGTGCGGCCTCCTTTGCCTCCCTCAGTGTTCGCG
>WNGR01003945.1_pt1 | contig 16473 bp, 21 predicted proteins | sample 5407581 | NCBI WGS metagenome assembly WNGR01 (sample SAMN13153383, study PRJNA577476) | soil metagenome | isolation source: 80 cm soil or saprolite under Garry oak tree replicate 2 | place: USA:California | collected 2016-06-15 | reverse complement strand
ATGTACTTCATTTCTTGTAAGAGTTGTAAGTACATGAAATATATACTAAAGGAGGGGCTAGGGAACTAGGTGCATTAGCTAAAGAAGGGAGCAGGGGACAGCAATACATAGAAAACGAGTGCGCACACAGTGAGGGAAAGTGGCAAAGCGCGGGAAAGTGGACCGGGGAGCGTAGGCGCAATGTGCACCCCCTCCGGATCAATGGGCCGGCCCTCCCTTCGCAAAAAAAAGTAAATTTTTTTAAGGACTTTCGGGTGACCCCCCTTGGGGCTCGGGTGCTCAGGCTGCATGGGCAAATCGAAAGTACCATGGCCATAGGACTCTCCCACCGAGTATGCTTACTCAAGTAAAACAATCATTAACTACATAGAGACGTGCCCACCTTAATATCAGTTGCCCCCTTGGTTGTACCCCTCGCGTTTTTGTGTTTTCGGGCCCCCTACCCCGAAGATTCGTCTAACCCTAACCTAAGGTTGGGGCTTACATAAGGGGTGTGGGTTCCTGGCTTCTTCTGCCTTACTCTAGTACTGTTTGGGTGTATGACAGGCGACCAAATGAGATGAATCGTTGTACTTATCTCATCATGACCAATCCCGCGACATGTAATGTAACTTACTGTAGCTGGAACGCTGGGACACTGCTGGAACCAGACGCGGTTTCGTGGGAAAGATGCACAGGGCACACCGTCTGCGGCACAGCTGCCAGAACATTTTGGACAGAGAGTCTAGTGATCATGATTGAAAAAGTGTGGTGGCTAAACGACAAAGGGAGCGGGTAAGGCATACTAATCCAAACCCCGAGCACAGAGACTTGCTTTTTTAAAGAGGTGAGAAGGAGCGAAAGGAAAGGAGGTTACCAGCTCATTCCAGCTCTCAGACCGTTCTGTGGCGCGCAACCACTCGTCTGTTGAGATTAAAGGAAGGCGAGCACACCGCTGTGGTTCCCAACGAGATTATTTAGGGGTAGTAGTTGGTGAGTAAAGTAAGAAGTTCTGTGGGAACGAATGTCGATATTAAAATATGTATTCCATATCGGGCACTTACGGGAAGCATATGTTTACTAGGCAAAAAAAGGGGACTGGTGACCTGGTGATGGTGATGAATCGGAATAGCCCGTGGGAATAACTTGGTCGCCCACATAACAGGGTGACCATCCAGTGTTGGAAGACAGAATGAAATGAAGGATAGAACCGCTCGCAACGTCAAAAGTGTCGTGCCGGCGCCAAGGGCGGTAATCTTGTAAATACAAGCTGACCAGATCACGATTTCCCGTTCTTCGTCAAGCAGGAGACGTACGACACCATTATCTCGAGACTGGTCAAAGCATCGACTAAAATGAGGACGCATCCAATCACGACCTGCTAACGACGGAGTCCCCCAAATAGTGCACGACATGCTAGAGGAGATCGTCAGAACACTAGAAGGATCCGAGCCAGAACCGCAAGAGGAACAAGGAGCAGAGAGGGGCGACCCAGAATTAACAGATGCGGAGATAGAGATCATGACGCAGACACCAACGACAGAAATCGATCGAGAAAGTACAGGAGCGCTAAACGGAGACCCCAGCGGAGTGCCGGGAGGAGGCCCGGGAGCTGCCAGCGGATCATCCGCGGGAGGACCAGCGGAGGTGCTGCATCGGGGCTAAATCTGGGAGGATCCAAACTCGACGGTACGAGCTCGAGATATTCGGTAGGTCGCGCGCGAAGGCGAAAGAATGAATGGAAGTAGTCGAGTCGAGTTATACTGCCCCATCAATCAACATCCGAAGATCAAAGATCAGCCAGCAAGAAGTCGGCTCATGCTCACCTTCTGTCACGAAAAGTTCTTGGCAAACGCAGGCTGCGTACGGGAAGTATTCCACGACGAATTTGAGGCGATGTTCACGGACACATCGGAACAGACGCGAGCCGAAAACGACTTAAAAACCCTAAAAATGGATGGGACAAGTGTCCCGGTCTAGCGAGCGCTGTAATAAGAAATACAAGTTGGTTCGTTATTTTCACGGGTGACGTGTACAGTTGGCGCACTGCACGACGGCTTGGAGGAGAGCCCACGTACTGCACTCCATTCTTAATGCCTCAACCTCCTCTGGCGACACGTTTCCCTCCTCTCGAATGTCTGACACGACGATTTGGTGAGTCTTGGACGCGTGGTACCCACTGTTGTTCACATAGCTGGCGGAGGCATGGTGCAAAACCAGATTGAGGGTCTAGGAGAGCTCGTTGGGCCCGACATCAGGCCAGAATATCTGCGCAAGCTGTGTAGAACATCCCAGATATGACCAAGTCGGTGAGAGTGTGGACCGTGAAGAACTGCCACGTCCGCATCCTCTAGTTCCGCCGTGCAGTGCTGATGTCATCTGGATCACGTGCCAATGCTCCGCGCAACCCGCTCACACTGGATGGGATCACGTCGCCATCTCGCAAGTCCTTGAACGTTGCCTTCACGCTCTTTTGGAGATAGGTGCCCAGGGTGGTTATGTCCCCTCAACATCACATGGTATGGTGTGCGACGAAATCGAACGCGTTTCTTGCAAGCGGTGCACACGCGGGAGTACGCATCGCAGCTCTCTAGTATGTACGCGTTTATTTACGGCCTTTCAGTCCAAGGAGGCCATTCACACCGCCCGCGCCATTGGTCTGCGAATGAACACATCGACATTGACTCGTCTGTCAAGTCTGCTGCTGCTACCCGATGTTCTCTGATTGGTACTACAAAATTGAGGTGCAGCACTTTGTTTCGCCGGTACGTTCGTGCCCCGTCTCGAAGAAATCCGTCGCGTACTTGTTGCCGCGGCTCAATGTACTCAACAACATCCTATTCGTCAGATCTTTCATACCTTCCGTCGACATTGTCTGATCTTTCGTTGTCAACGATGGATGCAGCATCGGAGAAGACATGCGCTCATTCGACGAGTTTCATTCGCGTTTTATTCGCGTACAGACGCCACTGTGCATTGCGGTCCCGTCGAGGAGGATGGGTTCGACAAACTCGGAGACGCGAGTCTAAAGCGCCAATAGCGATTACGTTCATCGAGCAATTCGGCGAGAACGCGTTAGCACTGCGGTCTTTTTTCTGCGGAGTTTTGCTAATCGGCGGAGCTGCACAGGACGGGTATTGATGGTGGTGGCGTCTCCAAGGAATTCCCGACCGACCTGTTGGAAGAGGTGTTCGACACCGACCGAGGACTTTGGCTCGCCAACAAGAAGAACGAGCTGTATCCCAGCCCTGGCTCCTGTGCGATAGAACGTAAGCAAAACCTTGTCGTGCTTCGATTATTCTCTCGGAGTTCATTTTGCAAAGCTCATAGCTTAATTGGTATCGGTTCACCGGAAGAATATTGGCAAGGTGCTGCCAGGAATCTTTGTGGGCGTTGCGTTCGCAGTCTTCTTCCTCGCCAAGGTTCGCTTGTCTCGCTTGGTCGCATTGCCCTGCCAGTGCATACACCAATATTGCTTCTTCCGTAGTCACTAGAAAGCAAAGTTTCCTAGATGACCTGGCTTCTCTCGATCCGAGCTTGCACCTGGGCCTTATATTCTCGGGACCCTACCCAAGAAATCCAGGAGACCTCTCGCTCAATTTCATCGTCGCCGACGAGGGTGGGGTCTTGTACTGAATCGGCGATTTTGGCGCTCAGTATATGCGCAGAGTTTGGCGTCACGCAGACGGTTGGCCACAGAAGTAACATCCCTGTCATTGGGATAGCAAGCTCGCGTACATCCTCTGCGTGTCGCACTACCGCTTCACAAAGCAAATCAAACAGTAGGGTGGTGGGTATTTAGAAGGCCTTTCAGATATGACCGACACAAAGCGGCTCAGGTTAGATACACATGCATTCTTAATATGGTTCCACCCATCCTCACGCGTCTATTTCTCACCGTAGGATGTTTAACCAATAAGAATTGCAAATCTTACTCGGCGATATTAATACCCCGATCGACATAGATGATGTGCAACGGAACACAAATTATGGCGGCTTGTACAACGCCGAAGAACCGACCACTCGCACCTTCTGGAAGGTATGCCCGTGCAAATGGCAAGAGTCCTGTCTCACCACCAGTCTTACTCAATTCCTTTCCTTTCTAAGCTCTTCGAGGGTTTCGACGCGGAACAACGCCAAGCTTTACTGAGGTTCATCGCGAGTCGGGCGACCTGCCCTTCTGTACGCACCCGTTGTCACCTTGTGTGAAAACCGGCCGTACGCTGACTGCACGTCGCTCCCGCGAGTGTGCATGCAATATCTCTTTTGACGTTTTGACGGGGGTTTTAGCGGCCTCGTCCCCAAGTTCTGTATCCGCGACGCAGGAGAGAACAGAATCGACATCCAGCCCCCGCGTGGATCTGCTCAAGGTATTGTGCTGTTGTCCCTGGTGTCATTTCCATAAGTTGAATTGGACCCACTAACTCCCTCCTTCTCACACCACGCAGCTCCCTCGCTACAAAGCGAAAGAGTCCTCCGCCAGAAACTCCTTCAAGCGGTTTTCTCCTGCGCGAGGTTCAATATTTCCTGATAGAATCAAGGAAATTCAGGGTGCCTCTTTGTATTCTGTAACCTGTAACCGTTGCTGTGGTCGTCCGGAGGATGCTCTCCCCGTCTGCGTTGTCGTGGTAACTTTCTCTTGTCCCTCTATATGTTACGCGGAGTAGAACTAGATGTTACGATTTGGATCACTTGTGCGGCGTCGTCAATTGTATTCTTTGCCGCATCCTGCTTTCTTCTCTCTCCGTGTTCGAACGATCCCACTCGGTCCACACCCGCAAGAAGACCCAGCGAGAAGCCATGACCCGGGCGTCACATCTTTCCTGCGTTTCTATCGACCTCACACCGAATGGTATCGTTACGTGTCGGGCGTATAATAAGTATGCTCCGCTATCTCCTGAGTGGCCGCGAGCGTGCGCAGGGTATGTGTTCGAGTCTGGGTACGTCCTTGAACTTCTAAGTTGTGCGTCTCTAGACGGGTCAGTTTCTGGCCGCGCATGACGCAACACAGCAAGAACTTCAATTCCCATCACTCATCCGAAGTTTCGGCATACGTTTACGACGTCCACCCTGCACGGGGCTACATGTCGTATCAAGCCTGTTGATTCACCTTCGAGGCCTCGCGGGCTTCAAGCCTATACATTAGCTCTCGGCGATAGGTAGATTCAAGTTGCCCGTCAACACCACCGCTGATGATGCGATATCATCATGAGAACGCTCACCTACTAACAAGTCCCAGCCAATACTAACCCCAAGTTGTCCGGGCGTAGTGCCAGTGCATACTGTCTTGTGCATACTATCTTGATGAGCTCTATTGTTATCAGATCCCTAAGCAAAAACACACGGTTGCTGCAGTCCTATCTAGGTGTTAATACAAGTACTCCAACTGTGACCGCGCACGAAAGTAGAAAGATCCAGGAGTGTTTCATGTTCGCCCACAACCCAGATATTACTTGGTCGGTGAAGATTTCTCCTGTGTACCGGCGGAATCCACATTAAGAGCTCGTCATTGCTACCAAGTATCCATCCCTCATCGTTTATCCTGGATTGGTCAGTGAAGTCGACCTGTCCAGTAGTTTCCGTCTTGCCTGTCGTTACATCCAACATACGAATTGACCCATATCCTGATGAGACGATGCGCCGCCCATCTGGCGAGAATGCCACAGACCGGACCGAAGACGCGTGTCCAGTAAATGGGCCTGTCACTTCCTCTCCCGTCGTGGCGTTCCAGACATGGATTGTTCCGTCATCCGAACCTGAGACGATGCGCTGACCATCTGGCGAGAACGCCACAGACTGGACCCGACCCATGTACCCAGTAAATGGGCCTGTCACTTCCTCTCCCGTCGTGGCGTTCCACACACGAATTGTTCGATCGGAAGAGCCTGAGACGATGCGCTGGCCATCTGGCGAGAATGCCACAGACCCGACCGAATCCGTGTGTTCAGTAAAGGGACCTGCCACACACTCTCCCGTCGTGGCGTTCCACACACGAATTGTTTGATCGGAAGAGCCTGAGACGATGCGCTGGCCATCTGGCGAGAATGCCACAGACCTGACCGAATCTGTGTGTCCAGCAAAGGGGCCTGCCACACACACTCCCGTCGTGGCGTTCCACACACGAACTGTTTGATCGGAAGAGCCTGAGACGATGCGCTGGCTATTTGGTGAGAATGCCACAGACAAGACAAAAGACGTGTATCCACCGGCAGTAAATGGGCCTGCCACTTCCTTTCCCGTCGTGGCGTTCCACACGCGAATTGTTCGATCGAAAGAGCCTGAGACGATGCGCTGGCCATCTGGCGAGAATCCCACAGACGTGACCGGATCAGTGTGCCCAGTAATTGGGCCTACCACTTTCTTTCCTGTCGTGGCATTCAACACCCAAATCGTTCGATCGTCCGAGCCTGAGACGATGCGCTGGCCATCTGGCGAGAATGCCACAGACCTGACCCAATCCGTGTGTCCAGTAAACGGACCTGTCTCTGTCTCTCCCGTTGTGGCTTTCCACACACGAATTGTTTGATCGAAAGAGCCTGAGACGATGCGCTGGCCATCTGGCGAGAATGCCACAGACACGACCCAACCCGTGTGTCCAGTAAAGGGGCCTGCCACACACTCTCCCGTCGTGGCGTTCCACACACGAATTGTTCGATCGTCCGAGCCTGAGACGATGCGCCGGCCATCTGGCGAGAATGCCACAGACCTGACCGAATGCGTGTGTCCAGTAAAGGGGCCTGCTACTTTCTCTCCCGTCGTGGCGATCCACACACGAATTGTTTGATCGGAAGAGCCTGAGACGATGCGCTGGCCATCTGGTGAGAATGCCACAGACAAGACCAAAGACGTGTGTCCATTGGCAGTAAATGGGCCTGCCACTTCCTCTCCCGTCGTGGCGTTCCACATGCGAATTGTTCGATCGAAAGAGCCTGAGACGATGCGCTGGCCATCTGGCGAGAATGCCACAGACGTGACCGAGTCAGTGTGCCCAGTAAATGGGCCTGCCACTTTCTCTCCAGTCGTGATGTCCCACACACGAATTGTTCGATCGTCTGAGCCTGAGACGATGTGCTGGCCATCTGGCGAGAATGCCACAGACCGGACCGAATCTGTGTGTCCAGTAAGTGGGCCTGCCACTTTCTCTCCCGTCGTGGTGATCCACACACGAATTGTTTGATCGTCCGAGCCTGAGACGAAGCGCTGACCATCTGGCGAGAATGCCACAGACCGGACCGAATCCGTGTGTCCAGTAAATGTGCCTGCCACATCCTCTCCCGTTGTGGCGTTCCACACACGAATTGTTCGATCGTACAAGCCTGAGACGATGTGCTGGCCATCTGGTGAGAGTGCAATGGAATTGACCATGTTCCCAACATTTGAAATCACCACCTCCGATGATGGCCAATGAGACAATCGCCCACGTTCCACACGTAAGGTTCGAGGAAATGAGCTGGAATAACGTGTAGAGACAAGAGAACGAGTCGGCACAAATGGGAGAGTAGAAAGATAGACATGTGGAGCACTCTTTGCCATGGCCATCCCGAAATACCGCACAAAGGCAGAGGCGTCGTTGATGAATTCCCGGAACTTCTCAAGTGAAACTTGAGAAACCTGTTTTGATGACAGCTATTAGTTGTTTGCCTGCCTCGTCGAACCAACAGTTACACTCACACCTTGACCAGAGACTAGCCACACATCCAGAGAAAATAATGCTGATAATGCAAGACGGACATTGCTCGTCAAGCTAAGCACCTCCAGCCAAAAAAGAAAATTCTCATTGAAGAAGCCTCGAAGCTTGTCGGAGAGATCGGTTTCGAAATTCAGATGTTTCAAATGATCGTCCCAGTGTCGACAGGCATACAACAGAGCGGGTGAGATATGTTCAGCGATGCGCGATTCAAGGTCTTGAACATCGCTGTTGGCAAGATATGATGATTCGAGGTTGCAGATGTTGAACTTGAGGTCGTGGAGCACAAAATCGAGACAGGAATAGGCCAAATGACGGTGGGAATGACCAAGGTCAAGGTAAAAGTCTCCGCTCTTCTCTTCATTTGTCAGAAAATCGCGGAATGAAGTATGAAGAGGAACGATGGGAAGATTTTGATCAGATGAATCGACATTACTCAGCAAAGAGCTGAGGCGACGGAGCATTCTACCGACGGATTCAGGATCGGAGTCGTCACCAATAGAGGCGCGCTGACGTAGAGCGATGAGGGAGCGGATAGAGAGAGGTTCAAATGCAGCGATGAGCTGTCCCATGACGGAGCGGAATAGACGCTGCGCTCCTTGGTGTCTGAAGTATCCTTTAAGAACTTCTTCGTATAACTCGTCTAACGGATCTGGTCTATGGTGATCCACCGTGGTTTTCAAAAGGTGCTCTATACATTTTATCCTGCTAAAATCAAAGAATTCGGGAGGATCTAGGATGTATCCAGAGGCGACTGCCGCCCACTGAAACAATCCCTCTGCCTTTGTTGCCAGCGCAGCGCAGTAAATATTGAGCTCATCAGTGAGGAGCATGGTCCGAAGAAAGGCAAGAATATCATCATGTGTTTTAGCAGCTAGCTCAAGATCATCCATGTATTTGATGCAGACTGAAGGAGCTCCGACAAACGCAGACTCGATACCATCCTCGAGCCGTGAGGTGATCAGCACACGGAAGTTCGACGGCAGCCTAGACAGATTTTTAGCAAGAAATTTGTGTAACCCGTTGACACCAGTCACGTCCCCGCTCTCGTCTAAGGCATCGATTACAACAAGAATAGGGCCGACGATGTGCAGATCCTTGACTGGTTCCAAGATAAGGGATTGAAAAAGTGTGGGATAGTCACGAGTACCGGCTCGAAGAGAAGAGTTGTCCTTGATGACCTCTCCAAGTGCTGCTTTGAATGATGGATAGCGGTCGGAGAGATCGCGAGCAAGAGTCGTAAAGAGATGGTAAGCCTCGCGTTTAGATTGCTCCTTCCGCAAAAAAATGAAGGACGATGTAAGACGGTGCATCTTATCGAATTGACGCGCGATCTCGTGTGCGATGGATGACTTTCCGGTGCCCGCCTGTCCGAACAGAACAAGACTACGCTCGGAGCCAGGACTGTTCACCCAATTAACGACGAAGTCTAAGAAGGCTGTGCGCGTTCCTGGAAGGCAGCCTTTCTCAGGGGTGAAGCGCGAACCTGTCCCATACGGTATTTCTCTGATTTTTGCATCTAGCTCTATGACAATAATCAGATTGATAACCCTCAAGTTATCAGAACTACGTACCAACGTCTGAAACTTGGCTGAGTTGGCTCGATACCCACTTCAGCTGGGTAGCCACTCCATCAAGCTGACTAACCATCCCGTCAAGCCGATTAGAAATCCTGCCAACGTTGGCGGAAATTATTCCCACATCGTCCAGAATTTGGAGTGCGGTTATCTCTGTAGTGATGGTGGCCTCATCCAAGAAAGCATTTCGGAGTTCAAGGAGGGCGATGCGAAAGTCCTCAATTTGTTTGTTGACTTGGCCACCGATATTCTTCAACATTCGCTTCCCTAAAACCGCATGTTCACATCGGCCACTGAGACGGTGAAGATTACATACAGAATTGTGGATCTTTTGCATACGATTGAACAAAGTCACAGCAATTGCAGACATGCTGCAACATGAGCGTAAGGATTTGTGCCTGCTTCGACTCACGCCCGATTGCTTTGAAAGTGTGTTCCTGGCTGGTGAAATCAAATGCATCGTGCATGGCGACGAGTAAGGTTCGGATGTTGCCGTCACGTTGAAACTGTTCTAGGAGGGTCTAGCAACCAGATATACCTAGCATGAGTATTTCCATCCAACAATAACGCGAACAGATCACCTTAGGGATCACAAAGAGTAGACCATATGCCATCTTTGCATACGGGTGAAGCTGAGAACGAAAGTCGGCTTAGTCAAAAGGATTGGCAATAAGGACGTTGCACGCACTTCTGTCACTGGGCTCACAGTATCCATGACCCACTTCATCCTCTCAAGAGTAGCTTCCCATGTATTCGAGAGGTTAATCATCGTCATGGCTTCATCAGCAATACGGAGAGCATTCTTGGCAGGTGACATTCCCGCACTGCCGTCGGCCACTTGAGGCATAGCGGTGGTAATCTCGCCTGGGATGTGATCCTTCGGACGTGGGGGCGTTTCAGAGCCGGCGGCAACAGTGGATCGGGTGGATTTCATAGAGTCTTGGGCCACAGAGCCCATAGCTTCTCCAGCACCGACTAAATCACGCTTTCCCGGATGGGAAGTCGTGTTCGGTGACACACTGATCGTCAAGTAGAGCGTGACCGGCTGCACCGACCATCCAGCTTGTCTGCCGTCGTCGGTAAGGATAAAAGGAAAGTCTATGCCCGAGATGTTTAGCTAGTCGAACGAACGAGGTTTCTAATAAGAAACGAACTCCTTTGGGACTCGAGAGGTATCATCTCATGCGTTCCGATAAGGATATCTCGACCTGCAAACCGCGCCGCATAGAGGCACAGTACAAGACGTGAAGACGATTGTACATAGCTGAACAGAATTATCAGCCGAAACAAAGAGGACTACGAAAGGTATGTCTTACAAGGGACCAACGTTCTCGTCCCACTCCACCGTCGGTCCCTCAGTCGGAACGCTTGACGTCTTTTTTTTCGTCGTCTGACTGGCTGCAGTAACAAAGAACTGCCTCTTTTTGCCAAATCGGTTCTTGATATTGGGAACATTGTGGGCCCGGAGGACTAAAAAAGTTATTAAACACTTATCGGGGGATCATCGATCAACGACTCAAGATTCAAGTACATACCTGTGACCTCAACACGCAGGTGGGACAGGCTTCCCTGCGATTCGGCGATCTGAGTGCTGTCCAAACACGGTTCTAGATCCGATATCACTGGAAAAAGCAGGGATTGACGCACCTCATTCCAGAGTTTTCCGATGCCTCTGGACCTGGGCTGGAGTAATTGTCATTGACGGTGATCCACGGGTCAATGGTCATTTACGTACGGATTCAACATATCTTGTGCGAAATTAGCCATACAAAAGTCTTGCAGTGAGGGTGGCACGGACGCGTCTTCGCCTGAGTGCGTACAGTGTTGAGTCGATAGTTGCCAGTGAGTGCGTTGAGATACGGGAGTTTCTCACGCGCAGTCCTCACATCACCTGCGCCTGCAGCCTTGCATAGCCTATCACTCATTCTCACGATGGCCCTTTACTCCCACCGGTTCAGTGTAGCGCGGTTCTCCCCGTTTTCCCTCGCTCCCGTCATCGACTGGCCCATAGCCGTGGTCAACCCCGGTGCTCGTAACGCCTCATGGCTGCGCAATACTATATTTGCCATACACATCCATGGCGTTGCAAACCCCTCTCACCCTCAAAACCTGCGTTTCCATTCCTCAGCCTGGACATAAGCTCTTGCCATTTTCTCTCTCCCTCGATATACGAGGTGGTTCCGACATTGAAGTACAAGACTCGGGTGAACAGTAAAGGAACGAGAATAGACTTACCAAGTCGTTCGTCCGAATTCTAGGCTGTTGGGCCTTCGAGAAGAGGGAACCGTCACCAGAAAGGTTGATTAATGCATTGAGAATGGGATGTAACATGTAGGCTCTCCATGTTATTGTAATGTGCGTTGGCTCTGCTCTCGAACCCCCAACTTGTCAAACATTCCCAACTGAGTCGTCATCCCAACCTTGCGCGCGCTCTCCTGGCAGCCAACCCGTACACGCTGAAACCCCCCCCCCCCTCTTCTCCGGGCCCTTAAACCCAAATCTCGGGTTAATACGCGAGTGACTGCGCGATACCGCGCCTCCGCCCCAACACCCAGACGCGTCGACCGACTACCCGCACTTCACGAAGCACCATGCTATGTAGGGTCTCTGGATTGGGAACACCGGCGGCGGGACGGACAGCGTGTTTCGCGAGGGAGGTGGACCTGATGCGGGCGAGCAGGAGGCCAAGATTTCGCATGATTTGGCGGCAGACGATCCGGTGCGTCACGACTCACGCTGACGACTGGCGCTGTCTGTTTTTTTTATCTGGTTCTGGTGTGATGCTGTCGTGGCCCGCTTCCCTTCTTTGCCCATGATCTGTGAGCCCTCGTGTCACCACTCTGGTTCTGTTGATTTAAGCTGACATTTTTCTCTACCAGCCACATCGCGACGGTTGTATGCGCGCCACACCCGGCGCCCGCCTGTTGCCCTGCGAGCAGAATCGGTGGATTTGGCCGTTGTACGCTGGATCGGTTTCGAGATGAGATGCAGCTGAACAACGAGCCCTTGTTGCAATGATATGCGCAGCCCAGTATAGTATTATACACATGGTAGCCGAGCCTAACAGAGGCCCGATAAGCCCGATAAACTCCGAGAGTTCTTCAGAGCGTAATGTCTCGCCTTTTCCTGTACAGATGCAGGCTTTGGTGGTAGGTAAGGTCATGGCGTCTTGTCATGGGATGATCCGAACCCGAGGAGAGAAGTCGAAGCAGGACGCTGCAAAGAATTCGATTGACGATGGCACCCAAGTGATTCTAAAAACATCTAGCTCCACTACGCATAGCGTACAGGCGTACAAGAGACAGTGTAACCCTAGCGATAACTACGACGACGCGACAGACGGGTGAACATCCTCTGAACGCCCACGGCGACGCTTAACAGAATACAATGGGGATCCCGGCCGACCAGGTTCTTTTCGGCACCTGAGAAAACCGCTTGCATGAGTTTCTGGCGGAGGACACTTTCGCCTTGTTAGCGAGGGAGCTGCGTGGTTTAAGGGGAGGGAGGGAGCCCAGCCCAAGGCATTGACACCAGGGACGACATGTACGACGAGAAGATTCACGCAGGTGCTGGACATCGGCAGCCGATTCTCGTCGCCTCCTGCGTCGGGATACAGAACTCTGGGACAAGGCCGCTAAAACTCCTGTCAAAAAGAGACGCGTACAGAAGGGGCGGTCGCCTGACGCTCCTGACGAAGCGCAGTAAAAGCTCGGCGTTGTTCCGCGTCGAAACCCTCGACGACCTTAGAAAAAGGCGCGAATGGTCGGTTCTTCGGTGCTGTATAAGCCGCCGTGGGCTCGTGACCAGGACGATGACCCCCCATACAGTAGAGCGAGTGGTCCCCGGTTTGATCCGGCCAGTTTGTTTAGTCACACTTGTACAGCGACTTGTATATAGTTAGATTAGATCTAATGCGCAGATCTAATGTCTAGAAGATATGTTGTATTGTTGTATGATAACATTGTTGTATGATAACTCGCGGACCTCTATCGTGAGCTTTCGAATCACTGGCATCCTCCCGGCACAATCCCTTACTGTGCGTCTTGAGTTACAGAACTCTAAATAACACTACAGTATTTTTCTAGCGACCACAACTCTGCATGCCGTGATATTTCCATGCAGCGCAAGGTGCCAAAGCTGTGCGCAGGTACGCCATTGGGACATCGTGATCATGGAAGCTGTGTTCATATGCCAGGCGCTCGTGTCGCATCGATATAAAGCGCACTTATCAATTCCCAATGCGAAATCAAATTTCCCCTCTCTTTGTCTGACCCATGCAGCCCATTAATGTGCACGCTGACCGTGCTGATAGCCTATCGCGACCGGAACACTCGTGGTTCCCTCTCGGTTCTAAGCCTGACGCTCAGCCATCCAACACCTCATCACTTCAGTCATACTACACAGCGCCTAACGCCTTGCAATCCAACACCTCATCACAGACATACTACTCTGCGGATTCGTCGCCATCGTATTCAACAACGAACTCAGCCTCTACACGGTCCTCGAGTATGTCTTACCAATACTCAGTTAAATCGATAAACTCGTACAAGAGTCGCAAGAATGTCCTATACCGACGCCGTGCTCATCCGCTGCCGGTCGCAGCATCATCATCGGAACAATCATTCTCTATCTCACCCGATGTGCGTTTTGTTTTCTAGCTTCTTTCTGTAACTATTTCTAAATACAGATACTCCTGCTCTCCACGTAGGCCCTAATCTGCCAAGTCCGATCCCTTTGTACAGCCCTGTTGCCACGGCACGCGGAGACCTGTCTTGCACCTGCGGGAACATTGCTCCTTCAGTCATTGGGGCTCCACGGAGATTTTTCGCAACCTGTGCCTGTTTGGGTTGACGAAGAAACCCGCTGCTGTGCCGAATTATTTATTGCGTTGACTCGTGAAGTTCTCCTCAAAGGTGCTATCGGTGTCCAGGAGCTGAAAATCCCCTGCGAACTCCTGCATTTGTAAGCATCGACTTGAAGCGTGCCAAACGCCTACTGATCATCACAAATACGCCAACTGAACAGAACATTTAGAGATATCCTTTTCGAGTCGGAGGCTTTTGATACGCCGACGACCCCAAACCTGAACGTAGCGGGTCTTTTCCGAGAGCCCCGCGCAGAAACCCAGGGACCCGAGCGATTCACCGCTGTGCTCCGCGCACTCTTTTCTGTAATGGATGCTTTTGAGGTACTCTGGGCACTTGTTCATGCGTGGTGGCAAACCGCTTACAGTATTATATGTGTGACCGTGATGCAGGTAGCTCTGGACATGGTCGATCCCCCGGCTCTCAGTGACGAAGCTCTTCGAGAGCATCATCACCAGGTCTCGCTAAAGTTCTCGGTAGTAAAAGACCTCACGATAGATCAATATCGCAAAGTGCTGGGTCAGAGGCTTGCGCAGGCTCACCCGCTCCATCCCCAGGCAATTGCCACGATAGAAGAGGTTTCGGAAGCTATGGATGAATGGGATGTTGTAGACTCCAACAGCCGGAGTTGCAGCAACAAGCGTAGCTTCCCTCGCAGATTATTGTGTCGTTTTTCACCACTTTCATGGGTGTTGGGAAAAAAAAAAAGAGGGATAAGAAAATGACCTACTAGTGTCTTGAGTCGAAAGTGGTTCATGACCGTCTGGTACACGGAATGTGTCATGGGACGGATGGTCTACAAGTTCCGCCGGGAGCAGAGCATTGCTTGGAGCATTGAATATTGAATAGGCGGTGGAATTTTCCTTGGCGAATGAAACCGACGTCACCAACCTCAACAGGAGGGAAGCATTCTCCCGGTTCCGGCTCCCACAGGGCGTGACCGAAAGCAGAATGCGCGATTGCAGACTGAACGCGAAAAGTGTCATAGTGTGCCATTGTGGGACTCAGTGCCAGGGGAAACCCTTAATAGACGTCGACTTAGCACACTAACAAGGTATTTAAGGACGTTGCGGCGTCGTTGTCACGATACATGTAGCCCATCAGATAACCAGTCCATTTTGACCCAAGTTTCGACCACGTTCCATCAGTACAGTAAGTTATCAAATTAATTTCGGGATTTTCCGGAGTTTCCAGGTTTTCGAAGTTCTCCACACAACGGAATCTCTTATGCCTGATAAGGACCATCTAGCCGATTCAATCCCCATGAACCGGCTGCAGTCCAGGAATGCTCACACTGGTTGCCTCAAGTTCGATAGATTCATCATGATCACTGCACTCCGGGCGTTCTACACTGCGAATTCGTCGCCGTCGTTTTTTGAATCCATTTTTGTGCGCCTGAGGGCAAATTACCCTATGTAGCACTACACTTCTAATATTCGTCGCCGTCGTATTTGTCCGCGCGCCAACCAGTGAACACGACTTCTACGGCGTCCTCGAATAACTCATATCACTACTACTAGGCTACTCCGTGACCTCGATAAACACCGTGACATGCAAGAGTCCGAGCAAGAGTCGCACGAATGTCTTGTATCCGCGCCGTGCGCATCTTTCTACTCACTCTTCCTTTCCTCTTTACTCTTCCCAATTACAAATACTCCTGCTCCTGACGACTTCAAGCATGAGCTCCATTGTGACTGGTCTACTACAAGTATCCCGTGTGGAGTCCCCAGAATTGAAGCGGTTCATCTGTGTGTTCCGTGCGCTTTGTTCTGTGATGGATACTTTTTATTTGCTCGTTCGTGCGTGGTGAGAAGTTAGCATCCACGAGTCCGAGTCTAGTAACAATGGTCCAATATCGCAAGGAGCTGGGTCAGAAGCCCATGCAGACCCAGGAACAATCAAACAGTTCCGCGGGGCAACCCGAAGCGCTTTTCCTCCAACGAACATGATGCCGATGATCCGCCCGTACCACGAATCCCCCCAGTCAGTTCCAGTTCAGTTCCCACCACGATAGAAGAGCGTCCAGAAGCAGAGGACGAAGGGAGCGGCCACACCCGAACTTGCCTCGCAGGTTTTCGGTCTTTTGGCATCGTCTCCTCTGTAATGTAGTTTGTAATATTGTATGCTTTGCTAATACTGTAGTTTTATTCCGTTTTTACGTGTCTTGAGTGCAGCATGTGTAGCACGTCCGAGTCAATGAGTTACTGTACAGTACTGTAATGTAGTTTGTCGCAAAATCGGGAAGGGTGCTTATAACATATTATAATGATGTAATCTGATTTAATCAACTTTGGGAATTATAATCATTATAACTTGTGGGTTGGATTCTGATAATTGTGTTTATAATCTCGATTTTAATTGCGCT
>WNGR01006122.1_pt1 | contig 16477 bp, 17 predicted proteins | sample 5407581 | NCBI WGS metagenome assembly WNGR01 (sample SAMN13153383, study PRJNA577476) | soil metagenome | isolation source: 80 cm soil or saprolite under Garry oak tree replicate 2 | place: USA:California | collected 2016-06-15 | reverse complement strand
CAGAGCCCGCGCCCGGGCCCGCCGCGGGTGCCGCCACCGAGACCCCCGCCGCCGGTGCCGGAGTGCCCGAGGCAGACAGTGAGGTGCCGGCCGCGGATGACGGCGAGAGCTCCGGCGGCGGCCAGCCAGGCCTGGTCGCGTTCCGGCCATGGCACGAGCCCCCGGCACATCAGGACGACGGCCAGGAACCTGACCCCCTCAGGGACGAGCCAGGCCCGCAGGCCAGGGCCGACCAGGCGACCGCGACCTGGACCCGGGCCGGCCGCGTCCTGGGCGGCCATGCCCTGCCGCGGCAGAAGCGTGCGGGTGCCGCCAAGCCGTCCAGCGGCAAGCAGGAAGCCAAGGACCGCGCGGGCCTGGACAGCTACCCGGACAGGTTACGCATCGGTCCGCACCTGGGCCGATAGGCTGGCAAGACCGACATTCGCTCGGTTAACCTGAAGGAGGCTGCTCCGGCCGGTAACGGGAGCCGATGTTGGAGCCAGGGCTCTGCTGGCGTTAAGCGTGCCCTCAGCTCCGGGCGGGAACCTACCGGGTGGGCGCCAAGAGTCTCACGCCCGGAAGGAGTCATCTTCCGATGTCGGACGAGTCCTCAGACAACGAACAGACCTGGTGGATGCCGGCGGAGCAGCCGGATTCAGCGGATCGGGACGAGCTGACGGACCAGGCGGGCTGGATGCGCTCGACGCGCCCGATCGGGCCTCTGGGACTGCGCTCCCGGTCCCGCCGCCCGTACATCCTCGCCGGAGTAGCGGTGGCCGCACTGCTCGGCGGCGCCGGAGCCGCTCTCGCCTCGACCGACTCGGGGACGCCGGCAGCGTCTCAGAGCGTGGCCGCCACCCCGGCTCCGTCCCCCGCGCAGCGCGGGGCGTTCGGCCCGGGCGTCCGCCACTTCGGCGGCGGTCTGTTCGGCGCGCTGCACGGCCAGTTCGTCGTGGCCAAGCCTGGCGGCGGTTACCAGACCGTCGATGTGCAGAATGGCCAGGTAACGGCCGTGAGCAGCACGTCTATCACGCTGAAGAGCAGCGATGGGTTCACCCGCAGCTACGCTGTCTCCAGCTCCACCATCGTCGATGCCGAGCGCGCTGGAATTGGCTCGGTCAAGGCCGGCAACCAGGCATTGGTGCTGGCGACGGTCAGCGGCAGCACCGCCACGGCCGCCAGCATCGAGGATTTGACGCTGCTGCAGCAGGGCCATTCGGCCTTCGGCTTCGGGCCCCGGGCGCCCGGATCCTCACACCCGCAGACCGGATAAGCCGCCGCGCACGCCGGGTCGAGCACCGGGGCCTGGCCCGGCCGCCCTGCGTTCTGTCAGACCCGTGCCGCAGAATCTGTACCGTGCGGGTAGCTGTCGCGCCTGGGGGTTCGGGGACTGCCCTGCTGTGCGAGCTCGCGGCGGACGGGAGCAGGCGGGGGGATCCTGTCCTGGTTCCTGATTTTGCCGAAGCCGCCGCCAGGTACGAGGAGTCTGGCGAGGGCAGTGTCCGGTGGGTATGGTCCAGCGGCGCGGAGCACTACCCGGCGCTGCTGCGCGCGGGAGTGCGGATAAGCCGCTGCCACGATGTGACGCTCGCGGAGCGGCTGCTGCTGGGCCGGGACGGACTGGCCGGAGAGCCCGCCCCGCTGCCGACGGCGCCGGTGCAGGCCGGCAGGCACGTCGCCGCCGGGCCGGATGCCAGCAGGCAGGGCGCGCTATTCGACGCCGCGGGCTCCGGGCCGCCCGACCCCCAGGCCGCGCTCGATGCGCTGATCGCCGTGCACGCCGGTCAGCTGCGGCGGATCGCGGCCGACGAGCATCCGGCAAGGTTCGCCGCCCTGGTCGCGGCCGAGTCGGCCGGCGAGCTCGCGGCCACAGAAATGAACTTGGCCGGGATGCCCTGGCGAGCGGATATGCACGACAAGCTGCTGACGGAGATGCTCGGCCCGCGCCCGCCCGCGGCGCTGGCCGGTACCCGGCCGGCCAGGCTGGCCGAGCTGGCCGGCCAGATCTCGGCGGCGCTCGGCGGCCGGCCGGTGAACCCTGACTCGCCCACCCAGCTGGTCCGTGCGCTGGCCGCGGCCGGCGTGCGGGTGCCGTCCACCCGGTTCTCGGTGCTGCGCGAGATCGACCATCCCGCGATCCCGCCGCTGCTCGAGTACAAAGAACTGGCCCGGCTGCACGCCGCGCACGGCTGGGCCTGGCTGGATACCTGGGTTTGCGGCGGCAGGTTCCGGCCGGACTACGTGGTGGGAGGGGTGGTGTCCGGGCGCTGGGCCACTCGCGGCGGCGGGGCGCTGCAGATCCCGCGGGTGCTGCGGCGCGCGGTCGTGGCGGACCCCGGCTGGGTGCTTGTCGTGGCGGACGCGGCCCAGCTGGAGCCGCGGGTTCTCGCGGCGCTGGCCGGGGACCGCGCGTTCACGCAGGCGGCGGCGGGCGGAGACCTGTACGAAGGGCTGGCCAGCGTCTTCGGCGGGGACCGGGGCCAGGCGAAGAAAGCGCTGCTGTCCGCCATGTACGGCGGCGCCGCCGGTGAGGCCGGCCAGCTGCTCGCCGTGCTCCGGCGCCGCTTCCCGGCCGCGTCCGGCTACGTGGAGACGGCGGCGCAGGCCGGCGAGGAAGGGCGGGTGGTCAGGTCCGTGCTCGGCCGGACGTGCCCGCCGCCATCGGCCGCGTGGCGCGCCATCACCGAGGAGGCGGCCGACTCCGAGGCCGAGCGGGACCCGGGGGCAGGCCGCGCGTCGCGCGCCCGCGGCAGGTTCACCCGCAACTTCGTCGTGCAGGCCAGCGCGGCCGACTGGGCGCTGGTGCTGCTGGCGGCCCTGCGCCAGAAGCTGGCAGCACTGCCGGTACCGGAATCTCCGCCGGGCGCAGGCGCCGGGGTGCCCCCGCCTGGGGCCGCCTCGCCGTCGCCGGCCGGCCGCTGGAATCCGCTGGCCCCGCACCTGGTCTTCTTCCAGCATGACGAGGTTCTGGTGCACTGCCCCGAGCCCATGGCGCAGGCCGTGGTGGCCGTCGACGAGGCCGCCGCCGAGGCGGGACGGGCCGTGTTCGGCGTGACGCAGGTGCGGTTCCCGATGACGACCGCCGTGGTCAGCTGTTACGCCGATGCCAAATAAGCTGCCGAAGCGGCTACCGGCCTGCGGCCGGGCGGCGAGGAGCGGTAAATGGCTTGCGCCGGCCCGGCCCGCCGTGATGGCTTGCCAAGGTGGAACACGATCACGCCACGGTCCTGTCGGCATTCGATGCGCAGGTGCGGCGCGGCCTCCACCCTGACGGCTCCGGTGCGCTGGGCGTGCGGGCCGGGCCTGTCGTCCGCTGGACGACGGTCGGCGGTGAGGGCTGGTCCGGCATCGTCTGGTCCGACCTGGACGCCGACACGGCCGACGGGGTCATCGAGGACCAGATCACGTTCTTCCGGGACCGGGCCGAGCGGTTCGAGTGGAAGCTCTACAGCTATGACCAGCCGTCCGACCTGGGCGAACGGCTGCTCGCCGCTGGCTTCGTCCGCGAGGACGCCGAGTCGCTGATGGTGGCGGAGGCCGCGGAGATTGCCGGGCCCGGCGGGGCCGGCGTCGTGCTGCCCGAGGGGGTCCGGCTGGCTCCGGTCACCGACGAGGCTGGCATCGGGCGTCGACGAGGCCGCCGCCGAGGCGGGACGGGCCGTGTTCGGCGTGACGCAGGTGCGGTTCCCGATGACGACCGCCGTGGTCAGCTGTTACGCCGATGCCAAATAAGCTGCCGAAGCGGCTACCGGCCTGCGGCCGGGCCAAGAGGACCTCGGCGGCACGGTTCTGCAGTGGCGCGGGCGCGGGATCTACCGGGCCCTCGTCGGGTACCGGGCCCAGCTGGCGGTGGCGCGGGGATACAGGTACCTGCAGGTGGACGCCTCACCTCAGAGCAGGCCGATCCTGGAGCGGCTCGGCTTCGACCGCCTCGCCTGCACGACGCCGTACGTATGGTCGCCGGCCTGAGGGTTCCCCCGGTGCGCCTGCTCTGGCTCAGCCGGCCGGGCCTGCCTGGCCGGGCTGGCCCACCGGCGGCACCGTCGCGGTGCAGTACATGCACCGGCTGGCCCCGATGGGGATGCTGCTGAGGCACTCCGGGCAATCCCGCTCGGTCGCCTCCTTCTTGCGCTCCGTCGCGGCCGTGGTCTTGGCGGCCGGGGCGACGATGAGGAAGTAGACCACCGCAGCAATGATCACGAAGGACAGCAGCGCGTTAATGAAGCTGCCGTAGAGGAAGTGGCTCTTGTTGACGGTGAAGGACAGCGAGCCGAAGTTCGGCTTGCCGCCGATGGCGGCGATGAGCGGCGTGATGATGTCCGCGATCAGTGCCTGGATGACCGCGTTGAACGCGATGCCGATGACCACGGCCACGGCCAGGTCGATGAGGTTGCCGCGCAACAGGAACTTCCTGAACCCGCCCATAAACGCCTCCCTGCCTGCTCCGGCCCGCCGACTGATCGCTCGCCAACCTGGGACGCTATCAGCGAAATGCTTCCCCCGCCGGGAGCGCACGGGCGCTGAGCCCGGCGTGGCTCCCCGAGCGCGGAAAATATGATGCGCGGTTCCGGAGATCACCGAGAGCATTAGGTATGGCCTGGGCACTTACGGAAGATCTCGCTGAGTACGTTGCCACCGCAGGCGGCTTCCTGCGGGCGCGTCCGGTGCAGAACACCATCCAGCTCACCGTGGCGGAAACCCTGCGGGCCCGCGGCGGCTCCGCGTTCGGCGAGGCCGCGCCGCTGTTCGGCTGGTGGCGCGCTGCGGACGGCGAGATCACCGCCGCGCTGCTGCACACGCCTCCTTACCCGGTCCTGCTCACCCGGCTGCCGGAGCATTCCGCGGAACCGCTGGCCGAGGTCCTCCTGGCCCGCCGCAGGCCGCTGCCCGGGGTCAACGCGGAGCAGGGCACCGCGACAGCGTTCGCCGCCGCCTGGGGCGGGCTGACCGGGGCCAGCGCGCAGGTGTCCCGGCGTTCCCGCCTGTTCCGGCTGGGGCAGCTGGAGCCTCCCTCGCCGTCCCCTCCCGGCGCCTCGCGGGCGGCCACCAGCGCCGACCGTGACCTGCTCGAATCATGGTTCGTCGCCTTCGGGGCGGAGATCGGCGAGGTGCAGCGGCGCCCCGCCGAGGCCGTCGATGACCGGCTCAGCTACGGCGGGCTGACCCTGTGGGACGTCGACGGCTCGGCTGTCTCGCTGGCCGGCATCAACCGGCCGGCCGCGGGAGTGGTCCGCGTCGGTCCCGTCTACACCCCGCCTGGTCACCGGCAGCGCGGCTACGGTGGCGCGGTCACCACGGCGGTGAGTCAGGCGGCGCTGGACGCTGGCGCGGACGAGATCGTACTGTTCACCGATCTGGCCAACCCGACCAGCAATGCTCTCTACCAGCGCCTCGGTTACCGGCCGGTGGAGGACCTCGTCTGGCTGAGCTTCGGGTCCTAGGGCGGCGCCTGGGCGAAAGCCAGGGATCACCCTGTCGAAAGATCTGCCCCGGCCGGGCGAGGATCGCAGCAAAGGGGTGGGCAGGTACCTGCGGTCTCGCACCGGGCGCTGACCTCCTGGCCGCTGCCGGGCTCCCCGGCCGCAGCCAGGCGGGACACCAGATCGTCACCACGGTGAACGTCGGAGGCTGCCTGCGCAACCGGTCGCGGAACAAACAGCAGCGAGAGTTGCCTGGGATGCCGCGTCGGGTCACCCTGGAAGGGCCATGAAGGCTGCCTCCGACGAATCCGTGCTCAATGGGCTGGCCGCGATCGTGCTGCGCGATAGCTGCGGCTGCGCCGAATGCCGTGATTCCAGCAGCGGGCAGCGGCTGCGGAGCATCACCGACCTCCCGGCCGAGGTGTCCGTGACCAGGGCCAGCGTCACGGGCAGCTCGGTCGAGGTGGTCTTCAGCCCGGATGGTCACCGGGCCGTGTTCTCGCGTCGCTGGCTAGCCGAGCAGCACTCCGCGCCGGAAGACGATCGCACCGAGGACGCGAAGCGCCTCTGGACCGCGTGCGATTTCGCGGCCGGCCGGCCTTCGCAGGCCTGGCCGTATTACCTGGCCGACGAGACGAGCCGCGCCAGGTGCCTGGCGGTGCTGCTGCGGGACGGATTCTTCGTCCTCCGCGACGTCCCGTGTCACCCGGGAATGGTGCTGACCGTGGCCGGGAGCATGGGCTTCGTCAGGGAGACGAACTACGGTCGCCTGTTCGACGTGCGGGTCGAGACGACACCGGCGAATCTCGCGTTCACCGGCCTGCCCATCGCCCCGCACACCGACAACCCTTACCGCGATCCGGTACCGACGGTGCAGCTGCTGCACTGCCTGGCCAACGCGGTGCCGGGCGGCGACTCCGGGCTGGTCGACGGCTTCATGGCCGCCGCGCTGCTGCGCGCGGAGGATCCGCCGGCGTTTGAGATTCTCACCCGGACCCCGGTGACCTTCGCGTACTCGGACGCCACCGCTGAGCTGCGCGCCACCAGGCCCATGATCGGTGTCGACCCGCACGGCCGGATCCGCGAGGTCAGGTTTAATAACCGGTCCATGCAGCCGCTGCGGCTGGGGCGGGCGGGATCGCCGGAGGAGGCGGTCGCGTTCTACGCCGCGTACCGGGCCTTCGCGGAAATGATCATCAGGCCGGACCTGATGCTGAAGTTCCGGCTCGGCCCTGGGGACTGCGTCGTCTTCGACAACACGAGGATCCTGCACGCGCGGACCGGGTTCTCCGCCACCGGGCAGCGGCACCTGCAGGGCTGTTATGCCGACCTCGACGGCGTCGCCTCGACCATGGCGGTGCTCCGGCGGAAGCGGAGGAGTAAGGGATGACCGCGGACGGCGCGGTCCGGGCCATCACCGGCCTGTTCGCGAGCGAAGGCGCCAAGGAGTATCTCGGCGAGCCGGTCAGCCAGGCGTCACACATGCTCCAGGCGGCCGCGCTAGCCGAGCGTGACCGCGCCGGCGATGCCCTGATCGCGGCCGCGCTGCTGCACGACGTCGGGCATTTCGCGGGGATGCTGGCCGGCCACGACCTGATGCCAGGCACCGACAGCAGGCACGGCGAGAATGGCGCCGCGTGGCTGTCCCAGTGGTTCGGCGCAGAGGTCACCGAGCCGGTGCGGCTGCACGTCGCCGCGAAGCGTTACCTCTGCGCCACCGAACCTGACTATGCGGCCGCGCTTTCGCCCGCCTCCGTCTACACCCTGGGAGTCCAGGGCGGGCCGATGCGCGGCGAGGAGCTAGCCGAGTTCGAGGCGAACCCGTACGCGGCGGCGGCGATCCGGGTGCGCCGCTGGGATGATGCGGCCAAGGATCCCGCGGCCCGCCCGCCCGCGCTTGATCACTTCACGAATGTGCTCCGGGCGCTGGCCAGATAGCTCGCCGGAGCCCGCCGGCCGGCCGTGCCGGCGCTTCGAGGCTGATCAGAACGCGGCGATGGTGGCGGGCGCGCGCTCGGACCGGCTCAGGGCGCGCAACAGGGCCGTCGGCCCGTGTTTGCGCACCGCCAGCCGGGTCAGCAGGTCGAGCACCGGGTCAAGAACCGCCGACGGCAATACCGGCGTCGCGACCCCGACGCTCTGCGCCAGGTCATCGGAGTGGACCGCGATTTCCATCATCCGGGTGATCAGGAAGTCGTCGAGGGACAGCGACCAGGACACCCAGGAGGGATGCACCAGCCGGTCCGCGGGCTCGGCTGGCAGCGCGGTGCGCAGCGCGTCGACCGCGACCCCGATCCTCGCTGCCAGCGCCGCTGCGCCGCCGGCGGCCTCGCCGTCGCCGCCGCGCCTGATCTCCGCGTTGACCTCATCGTCGAGGCCCGCGTCGACCCAGCGCACGCGGGCGTAGTGGGCGAGCAGCGACACCGGCTGCTCCGCCGGCACCGGCTGGCCGAGCACCCGCGGCACGGCCACCACCTGCCTGGCCAGGTGACCCGCCAGCCCGGCCACGCTGAACTCCGGCAGGGCGCTGGCCGAATCCCACGCCGCCGCCACCGCCGGATCGCGCAGCAGCGCAGCCGCTGACGCCGCCGCCTGCAGGTATGCATCTCGGATCTTGGTCATCGGCGATCCTTCCTGGTCTGGTTCACCTGTGCGGAGGTCTTCGGGCGCTGCCCGGCCGGCCCAGGCGATGGGGAGAAGACCTGGCAGCCGCCCATGGTAAGCAGAAGGAGTGAAGGAAGAGGAGATCCCGCCGGGCGGAACCGAGGTCGGCGAGCTGCCCTGGGATCCATGGCGGCCCGAGGACGTCGCGCGGCTGCTGGCCGGCTTGAGCGTGCCCTGGTACGTGGCGGCAGGCTGGGCCCTGGACCTGTTCCGCGGCGAGCAGACCCGCGAGCATGAGGACCTCGAGATCGGCGTTCCCGCCACGGCCTTCGGCGCCGTCCGCGACGCGCTGGCCGGCTACAACGTCGAGGTCGCCGGATCGGGCCGCCTCTGGCCGCTCGACAGCCCCGCCTTCCACGTGATGAACCAGACCTGGGTCAGCGAGCCAGGCACCGGCGTGTACCGGCTCGACATCTTCAGGGAGCCGCAGCGCGACGGGGCCTGGGTCTGCCGCCGCGACGAGACCATCCGGATGCCGTACGAGCAGATCATCCGCCGCACCGGGGACGGCATCCCTTATCTGGTCCCTGAGATCGTGCTGCTGTTCAAGGCCAAGCACGTCCGGCCCAAGGACCAGGCCGATTTCGACGGCGTGCTGCCGCTGCTCGATCCCGATGCGGCCGGCTGGCTGCGGCGGATGCTGGCCCGGGTCCATCCCGGCCATGCCTGGATCGGCGCGCTGCCGGCATGAGCATCGACGTCACAGTCCGCGGCACGGTGATCCCGCCCGAGGAGCTGTCGTGGCGGTTCTCCCGGTCTCCCGGCCCCGGCGGCCAGTCGGTGAACACGACCGAGAGCCGGGTGGAACTTTCGTTCAACCTCGCCGGTTCCGATGCGCTCCCGCCTGCGCTGAAGGAGCGTGCGCTGCGCGCGCTGGAGGGCCGGATGCCGGGTGGCGTGATCACCGTGACCGCGTCGGAGCACCGGTCCCAGCTGCGGAACAGGGAAGCCGCGGCGGCCCGGCTGTCCGCGCTGCTGACCGAGGCGACCGCACTGCCGCCGCGGCCGCGCCGGCCCACCAGGCCAAGCCGCGCGGCCCGCGAGCGCAGGCTGGCCGACAAGCAGCGCAGGTCCGAGATCAAGCGCCTGCGCCGGCCCGCTGACGAGTGACACGGCCCGTCCTGGCGGCGGGCCACATGGCTGTCCTGGCGGCGGGCCACACCGCCGTGCCGGCGGCGGACGAAGCCGTCTACCCGCGAGCCGTCGGTTAGAGGCACGCGAACGCCGCGTCGATCAGCGCCCGGTTCCGCGGGTTCTGCCAGCGCGGCCCCATCTGGCTGGTGACGTAGCCGAGCGCGGCTCCGGCATCCGGGTCGCACAGCCCGACCGAGCCGCCCGCGCCGAAATGCCCGAACGCCCGCGGGCCCGGGCCGAGCGGCCGCCCCGGCTGGGTCAGCTGGAAGCCGAGCCCGAACCGCGACGGCCGCCGCAGCACCAGGTCGTCGCCGTAGACCTGCTCGGTGGCAGCCGCCGCGAGCGCGCCGGAGTCGACCACCCGCACCCCGTCCAGCCCGCCGCCGCCCGCCAGCGCTGCGTAGACCCGCGCCACCCCGGACGCTGTGGCGTGGGCATTGGCCGACGGCACCTCCGCGGCGCGCCAGGCCGCGGTGTTGATCACACCCGCGCCGGAAAAGTCGGGCGGGTTGAAATACGCATTGATGATCATCCGCTGGCCCTCGGTGACACCGGGCAAAACGGCTGGCGCCCCCGCATCCGGCCACAGGAACTCGGCCACGCGGCCGTGCTCGGCGGCGGGCAGGCCGATGTGGACGTCGGCCCCGAGCGGGTCGGCGATCTCATCCCGCAGCACCGCGCCCACTGTCATCCCGGTCACCCGCCTGATGACCTCCCCGGCCAGGAACCCGAACGTGTTCACGTGGTAGCCGTGCGCCGATCCCGGCGGCCACCACGGCGGCTCCGCGGCGAGGGCACTGACCAGCACCGGCCGGTCGAGCATGCTGCCGTCAGGCATCGGATCACGGAGCGCGGGCAGGCCGGCCTGATGGCTGAGCAGTTGCCGCAGCGTCACGGCCGCCTTGCCGGCCGCGCCGAACTCCGGCCAGTACCTGGCGACCGGCGCGTCGGGGTCAAGCAGCCCGCGGCCGATCAGCCCGGCTGTGCACGCGGCGATCAGTCCCTTGCCCACGGAGAACACGTTGACCAGCGTGTCCCGCTGCCAGGGCCGGTCCGGCCCAGGTCCGGCCCAGCCCGACCACAGATCTGCCACCACGGTGCCGTGCACGGCCAGGCAGACGGCCGCACCGGTCTCACCGCGCTCGGCGAAGTTGGCGGCGAAAGCGTCGCGCACGGCGGTGAAGCGCCGGTCGCACCACCCGCCGATCTCCAGCCCGTTACCCGTCATTACGGCCTCGCGGCACCGATATTGATGCCTGCGGCAGGGCTGAGTGCCCGCGCATGGCTGCTCCAATGGTGTTCACACTATTCCGCGCCGCCAGCCAGAGATACCAATGGTCACACCAGTAACATAAGCATCATAAGGGACATATATCCGACACTCGGGCCACATCAGTTACATATCGTATTGCAGATGCAAAACCGCCCGCCTGATCAGCCTGGACGGCGGCACGCTGGGCTACGGGCAGAACAGCCTCAACGGAACGCAGAGCCTGTCGCTGACGGCCTACACCCTCAACCCGGTGCCCGGCACCTGGACGCTGGTCGTGGCGTTCGCCGAGCCGACGGCCGGGGATGAGGTCTCCCAGCCGTACACCGGCAATGTCCTGTTCAACCGCGTGAGTGTCAGTGCTGCCGGGCTGCCGGACAGCACCGGCGCCAACCTGGTGGCGGGCACGCCGGTGACCGTCCCGGTGACGATCACCAACCACGGCAAGGCGCCGTCATCAACGTGACCATCACGCCGTCCGGCGCGTCGGGCACCACGGTGCACGGCGCCCTGTACGTCGACGACTACGTCAGCGGGGTTCCCCCGTATGGCCAGTTCACCGGCGACGAGCTGGCCAGCCTGCCGTACGCGTACACGATCAGGTAGCAGCATCCCGCGGGGAACCGGCGAGGTTCCCCGCGGGACGACCGCGGGATCGGGCCCGAAGCCGGCCTGCTGGGCTAAGAGCCGGCCGTCGTCGCTGGCCGCCCGTCGCGCCCGGCCCGCGCGGCCCAGACCGCGCCGCAGGCGATCGCCGCGGCCAGGACCACGCCGGTGACCGCCACCGCGTGGGCGGAGGCGTGCCGCAGGGCGCCGGCCAGCGGGTGCACGGGCAGCCGCCCGGCGAGATTCAGGTAGAGCGTGCCGAACGTGGCCACCCCGGTCACGATCGCGAGCTGGATGGCCGTCACGATCAGCCCGCTCGCGTCGGCCGCGTGCTGCACAGGAACCCGCAGCAGCGCCCTGGTCATCAGCGGGCTGAACGCGGCCGCGCTGGCGCCCCCGAGGCACGCGAGCGCGAGGTAGAGGCCCGCGCCCCCGGCGCCGCCGCCGCGCAGTGCCGCGGCCAGGCCGAGCAGCGCCAGCGCGTAGACGGCGAAACCGGCGATGTTCACCGCGTGATGCGCGCGAGCGGGGAAGCGCCGCCAGCACAGGCTCACTACGGCGAACGCAACGCCGGTCGGGGCGAAGGTCAGCGCCGCGCGCAGCGCGGAGTAGCCGAGCGCCTCCTGCAGGTGCAGCGTCAGGGCAAACAGGAAACCGCTGAACGAGGCCATCACCAGGAACAGCGCGGCGATCGAGCTCGCCAGCCCGGGCAGCCGGAGCACCTGCCCGCCCGCGATCGGATGCCCGCCCCGCCGGGACACGCGCCGCTCGACGGCCGCGAACACCCCGATTCCCGCGGCGCTCGCGGCCAGGCTGCCCCAGCCCCAGGCCGGCCAGTGTTCCTGCTGGCCGAGCACGAGCGGGAGCACGAACGCGAGGACAGCCGGGCCTAGTGTGGCCACCCCGGGCAGGTCAAGGCGGCCTGCCGGTCCACCCTGGTCCTGGCCGCGGGGCCTGTCTTCACTGCTAACACCGGGCAGCCAGCGCATCCCGGCCGCCAGCAGCGTGAGCCCGATCGGCACGTTGACCAGGAACAGCGGCCGCCATGCCGTGCCGGCCACGTCGGCGCTGATCAGCAGCCCGCCGGCGATCTGGCCCAGCAGGGCCCCGCAGGCCAGCACCGCCGAGTAGAAAGTCATGGCCCGGGCCCGCGCCTCGCCGCTGAAGGACCGCTGGATGAGGCTGAGCACCTGCGGGATCATCAGCGCCGCCCCCGCGCCCTGGAGGAACCGCAACCCGATCAGCTGGTCGGCCGACCCGGCCAGCCCGCAGCCGAGTGAGGCGAGCGTGAACACCGCGGTGCCGGTCAGGAACATCCTGGCGTAGCCGAGGATGGCGCCGAGGCGCGCCCCGGTCACCAGGAACACCGCGTAGGCGACGGTGTAGCCGGCCACGATGAGCTGCAGGCTGGCACCTGAGGCCTGCAGGCGGGCGTGGATGGTGGGCAGCCCGACATTGACGATGAACACGTCGATGACCGCCATCAGCTGGCCGATGAGAATGATCGCGAGCAGCGCCCCCGGCCGGACGCCGCGGCCGGAGCGGTATGCCGCCCGCTCCAGACGGCCGCCGGATGCCCTCGTGGCCGCCGGATGAGTGGTTGTGGTATCGGTCATGCATCCCAGCGTGCTGCGGCCGCTAGGCAGGTACCGAGAGCCTGTTTATCCCGGTACTAGCAGCACCTGGAAGGCGCGGGCAGGCTAGCGATGGCCGGCCGGTCCCTGGACCAGGCCGTAGCCGATCGCGTCGTCCGCCGTGAGGGAGCGGCCGCGCCTGGCATCGGCCCGGATCTCATCCACCTCACGGCCGGTGACGTCGGCCAGCCTCAGGTACAGCGCATCCATCATCACCCTGACCTGCTCTTCGCGCGACGCCAGCGACGTGGCGGAGCCCTCGAAATCCAGGCGCGGCTCGGACAGCGTGAACACCGCGTTCGGATAGGCGCGCCGCTCGGTAGCGGCGGCCAGCACGCCGAGCGCCGGGCCGCCAACCTGGCCGCCCGCGTACGCATGCACCGGGACGCGGAGCACGTCGAGGACTCCCATGACGGTCAGGGCCGCGGCCAGCTCGGCACTCAGGCCCTGCACCTCGAGGCGGATTGGATCGTTACGCTCGGCGTCCAGGGTGAGCAGCTGGGCGCACAGGATGGTGGCCGCCTCGTCATCGAGCTGGCCGTGCGCCATCACGACCCGCCGCTCAAACAGGCGCTCGTATACCCGGCCGGGCCACGGGGTGAGGTCGGGCCACACCCGGGCAGGCGGGATGGCTGACGGTGCGGGAGTGGCTGGCGGGGTGGAGGGAGAATGGCCGGGGCGGAACGGCCCGGGCGGAGTGGCCGGCCGGGGCGGGTCGCCGGGCGGGAACGGGAACGAGTCAGCCGCTGACGGAACCATGGCCTGATGCATCCTCTCGCCGGCTTGCTGGCACGGATCCCTGCAGCCGCCAGTTGATCTGGCAGCCGATCGCGGCGGCATAGCGCTCCAGCGTGGAGGCGCGCGCGTCCGCCTCGCCCGATTCCAGCCGGGCCACCGCCGACTGCGAGGTACCCATGCGCGCCCCCACCTCGGTCTGGGACAGACCGGCCGCCTGCCGCTCTACGGTCAGGTCCGTGACCAGGCGGCGGCGTTCCTGGGCCATGCGGCGCAAGGCCATCTCCCGGAAGCCGGGCAGCAGCGGCAACTGCTCGCTAGCCTCGGCCCCGTCCGGCCTCGCCGAACTGCCCTCAGCGTCCATATGCTCAAAGGTATCTCATATTAGAGATAAACCGGAACCAGGGCACAAGCGCCTGCCCAGAGCAACACCACCGCACCCGCGACGCGTCACCTTCATCAGATTTGGCCGACGGGTTCGGCCGGTGACCCGGCGAGCGGTGCCTGCCGGGTCGGCCCTGATCTTCACGCGCCGAGGTCGCGGCGTTCCTAATGCAGGGCTCCGGCAAAGTCGTTAGCAGTTCATGATCGTTCGCGGGGTCGTCTGGGCACGGTAGCGCAAGGCGGCGCTTGGCGGGTGCCGTCAGGGTTGGGAGTCCTTCCTGGCTGTGTCCTGGCCGGGGCGGTCAGCGTCGCGGGGGCGGGCTGCGCCGGCGAAGACGCTGCGGGATCGGGTTGCCCAGGTGCGGGCGGGTGTTGTGGTGTCGTCCCAGTCTTCGATGGCGGCCAGTGCCCAGTTGGCCCAGGCGGTGATCTGGTCGAAGTAGGCGGTCATGAATCGCATGCCGAGGGCGTTGACGTGGGCGCGGTGGGGGTATTCGCCACCGGTGGCGAGGATGCCGGCGGCCATGTCGGCGAAGTGGACGCGGCCGGCGGCTGCCTGCGCGGCGACGGCCTGGATGGACCGGCGGAGCTGGCCGATGCTGCCCTGGTCGGCGAACAGCACCCGGAGCATGCCTTCAAACTCCAGGGCGGGCGGCGCGGGCTCGGTGCCGAGCCAGCGGGCGAGGGCTTGCCGCCCGGCGGGGGTGATGGAGTAGGTGGTGCGCCGCCGCCGCCCGGTCAGGCTGGCGGCCGCCTGGGCGTACCCGGCCTGGACCAGGTGCTTGGGCTCGTCGTAGAGCTTGCGCTCGGCCCGGGGCCAGACGTAGCCGACGGTGCGCTGCATCTGCTTGGCCAGCTCGTAGGTGGTGTGGTCGCGCAGCGCGAGCAGCCCGAGGATGGCATACGAGGTCGTCGTGAGTTCGGTCACGCCCGCCTCCCTTGACATAGTGCCCTTGGCAGTATCCAATGGAAGCTCCGATACTGCACAAGGCAGTATATGACCGGAAGAGGTGCACTGCCGTGACTCACGATGTCACCGCCCGCACGGGCGACATGATCTGGATGCTCAACACCTGGATGCGGTATGTGGCCACGGCCGAAGACACCGGGGGCCGGCTCGCGGTGCTCGAGCAGCGCTTCGGCCCGGCCGGTGACCCGCCCCGCCACGTGCACGCCCACGAGGATGAGGCGTTCTACGTCCTCGAAGGGCGGCTGGCGGCCACCATCGGCGATGACACCACGGTCAGCGCCGGGCCGGGGGAGTTCGTGTTCTTGCCCCGGGAGATCCCGCACAGCCTGCACGCCCAGACCCCGCAGGTCCGCGGCCTGGTGCTGCTCAGCCCGGCCGGGCTCGAGCAGTTCTTCGCCGCCATCGGGCAGCCCGCCCCCGGCGGCGAGCTGCCCGAGCCCGCCGCCCCCGACGTGGCGGCGGTCGCAGCAACGGCCGCCCGGTACGGCGTCACCGTTCTCCCTCCCGGCTGACCAAGCCCGAAGACCCGTGCGCCCGGCACCCGGCAGGCCAGCCGGTGCCTGCGGCCGGGATGTCAGCGGCGATCTGCCGGGCCGGCAACCTCATCTGGTGGTGGCCCCGGATGCGGCACGCCGGTGAGGGGGTCATCATCACTGACAGATCCTGTTATCGGCCACCTGGCTGGGCTGGCCGCAGAATCCGGGAAGGCCCAACCGGGCTTACTGGCAGTGGCGGCCCGGGTCGCTGACCCGCGGCATCGCCGGGGCGGCGGCACCGGCTGGCGGTGATCTTGGGGCTGGCGGTGTGCGCCTTGCGCTACCACGCCCATCAGCACAGCCAGCCACTCCAGACGATCATGAAGTGCTGACCGGCTTTGCCGGGCCCTGGTTCCTGATGGGAATGAAGGACGCCGAGTTCGGTTACCTGTGACTGGACAGCGGCGTGATGGCAGGACCGTAAGCCACCGGAAATGGTGTCCCGGCGGTACGATAACGCGGTGATATTGCATTTATGTGCGTCCCGGCGTTGCCGGTCTGGCGGGTGGCGGCACCGGGTGACTGTTCCACACGGGGGGGCGGGCACTGAACGCTGATCCACCGGGTCCCGGAGCGAGCATGACCACGGTTCAGCCGGGCGGCGAGCAGCCTGCCGACACCTTGGGCCCGACAGTGCTGCGCATGCTGCTGGGTAAGCAGCTGCACCGCTTTCGCGAGGCGGCCGGTGTCACGCACGACCGGGCGGGATATGAGATCCGGGCATCGCGGTCCAAGATCAGCCGCATGGAAAACGGCCGGGTGGGGTTTAAGGAGCGGGACGTGGCCGACCTGCTTACCCTGTACGGCATCACCGATGAGCAGGTGCGCGCCGGCATGCTGTCGCTCGCCCGGCAGGCTAACGCCCCGGGCTGGTGGTCGAAGTACGGCGACGTGCTGGCCGACTGGTTCGAGGCGTACCTGGGCCTGGAGGCGGCTGCCTCGGTCATCCGCACCTTCGAGCTGCAGTTCGTGCACGGCCTGTTCCAGACCGAGGCCTACGCCCGCGCCGTCACCTTGCTCGGCCACACGTCCGCACCCGCCGAAGAGATCGACCGCCGGGTGAGCGTGCGGCTCAAGCGCCAGGACCTGCTCACCGGCCCGGAGCCGCCGCAGGTGTGGTCGGTCATTGACGAGGGGGCGCT
>WNGR01003777.1_pt1 | contig 16479 bp, 7 predicted proteins | sample 5407581 | NCBI WGS metagenome assembly WNGR01 (sample SAMN13153383, study PRJNA577476) | soil metagenome | isolation source: 80 cm soil or saprolite under Garry oak tree replicate 2 | place: USA:California | collected 2016-06-15 | reverse complement strand
GAATCGCCAGGCTGCGGGGGGCGCCATTCGCAGATGGCCTTGTGTCCGGTTACCGTCTCTAGCAATTCGATAAGCTCAGTGAGCTTGACCGCATGCGAATTGCCGAGATTAAAGACCTCAAAGGGGGCACAGTCCGAGGGAACCTTGAAGCTGTAATCAAGGCTAGCCAGTATTCCGGCCACAATATCACTCACATGGGTATAGTCACGAGCCGTCGAACCATCTCCAAAAATAGGGAGCGGCTTGCCTTCCTCGATCAACGCTGTGAACTTGCGGATGGCGAGGTCTGGGCGCTGCCGTGGACCGTACACGGTGAAGAAGCGCAGGCAGATTACCTGCAGTCTGAACAACTGCGCGTAGGTGTAAGCCATCATCTCACCGGCCAGTTTCGTGGCCGCATAGGGAGAGAGCGGACGTAATTCCGATTGCTTTTCGGAAAAAGGCGCACGGTCGGTGGCGCCATAGACAGAACTGGAGGAACCAAAGATGAACTTGTCCACATGAAACTCGCGGCAGAGCTCCAGCAGGTTCAAAGTGCCAGCCACGTTTACCTGTTCGTACCAGTGGGGCTGGCGGATGGAGGGACGCACACCCACGCACGCGGCCAGATGAATGACCACCTCAGGACGATGGACTGTCATGATCTGAGAAAGCTGCGCTTTATTGCAAATATCGACGGCATAAAACTCGTAGCTGCCAACGCGGGCGCTGGCTTCGAGGTTGGCTTTCTTCAAATGGTAGTCGTAGAAGGGATCAAAATTGTCCACGATGGCTAGCCGAGAGCCGCGACGCAGCAAGGCCTCGGCAAGATGGGATCCGATGAATCCGGCTCCGCCGGTCAGCAGCACGCTCTTTCGTTGGTCACGCATTTGGGTGCCCCCTCTGCCTTTGTTTTAGAGTTCAGAAGTGATAACGCACAGAAACCTGGAGCTGCCGGGCGGAGTTGGCGGTGTAGGGTTGGCCAAACGTCGGCGAGGAGAGTACACCGTTGTAGCTTCCAAAATTTGTGTGGTTGAAGATATTGAAGACGTCCACCGCAGCTTCGACAAAGTGCGCATGCTCGCTGTGCGTGACCCGCCAGCGTTTGGTCAGACGCAAGTCCACGTCGGTGTAGCCCGCCGCGCGCCCGGCATTGCGCCAAAGGCCCAGGGGGCGATCATTAAAGACGGTATCGTAATTGTCGTCCTTGCCCGTGGTGATGTTGTAGGGGAGGCCCGACCAGACATTGACGATTCCCGACACATGAAAGCCGAACCGCAATGGATAGAGGAAAACCGCATTGAAGCGATGCCTGCGGTCGAGATCCGAGCGGCCCCAGTCGCCGTGCGGATTGTAATTATTGGCCGGCGTATAAAGAAAGCCGTTCTTGACGTCATTAACGTCGTCAAGAGTGCGGGAGAGGACATATTGAAGCATGATATTCAGTTTGTGGACGTCCCCCTTGTAGGCGATGGACAAGCTATTGCTGCGCGAGGAGCCCGAGGCCTCGAATTGATCAATGTTGACAAAATTGGGGTTGGGAGGGCTGATGGTCCCGGGGAGCGGGGCATTGATGTTGCGCGAGCGGTAGAGGTCCAGGCCACGCACGGTCGAAAGTTCCAGCGTGAGATAATTCTGGCCGCGCCAGAGTTTGCGCTCAATCGCCAGACTGCCCTGCATCAGATAGGGGAAGCGGATATTGGGATCAGTCGTTCTGATGCTAGGTGTAGCCACGGCCGCCGGCGGGTTGCCAGGCAGAAAGGCGTTAGGGTAGGACGGGCAGGATAACGGGCAAGATAGAACGATCCCGCGGATAGCCGACCCGTCATAAAGGAGGCCGTCTTGCTGCATCAAGTATGGCTGCCGATCGTAGAAAATTCCGAAGCCCCCGCGGAACACGGTGTTCGAGAGAATGCGGTTGGTGCCTCCGGGGGAGTAAGCCACGGCGAGACGCGGAGCTAGATTCTGGTAGTGGGAAACAGCGGGCTGGAACTCATACCGCAATCCCGCCATAACCGACAAGTTCGGCAGCAGACGTAGCTGGTCCTGCAGAAAGGCAAAAACTTGGTGGTCCTGGAAGTCAACCGAGGGATTGCCGAAGTTCATGTTGAACTGCGAGGGCTGCGGGGATGGCGTGCTCTGGAAATCTGCCAGGCTCGAAAAAGTGAAGGTACCGCCAAAATTGGAGCGGTCTTCGGCGGAGAAGTACCGGAGTTTCACCCCCGTACCGAACCTCAGATTATGGCGGCCGTAAAAAAGCGAGGCCACGTCCTGCGCGTCGGCCATGGTTTCCGTCAAGTGGCGGTCCGTTTGGGCGCCTCCGGAATTGAAGGCACCGAGGACAATTACGGCAGGGTCATTGGACACGCTGGTTGTACTCTGACGGTCCTGTTTGTAGGTAAAGCGTGCCTGGTTTTGAAAATTTGCCGAAGGTGTTGCCGTTTCGACAGCCCTAAACTCATTCTCATGCTCAAAAAAGTTCGTTCCTCGATCCGGAAGATCGAGCCCGCCAACGCCCTGGTTGTCCAGCTTGCTATCTTTGTACTTATAGAAAAGGGATAACGTGTGAGTCGGGCGGAAGTGGCTGTCGACCCTGCCGAACAAAGAGGTCGTGCGCTCGGGAACCGCGACGTTCTCTATCAAGCTGCCTCCCGGCGTCGTAATGTTGTTTACGACCAGTCCCGGCGGTGTGGTTGCGTCAACCACCGCACTATTGTTAAAGAGATGGTAGCGTCCCGCCACGAAAAAGGTCGTCAGTCCGGAACCGGTAAGCGGGCCATCCAATTCCACCTCGCCGATTCCGCGCTGCTGCACCGGCCGCTCCACCGCCAGAGCATTACGGGCATCCAGCGCGGAATTACGGAACATCGCGAGCACGTTGCCCCGGTAACGGCTGTGGACGCCTTTCCGGGTAGTGATTTCCAGCCGGCCCTTGCCGGGCCGTCCGAATTCCGGCGAATACGGATTCTGGTCGACGGTCACGCTTTTCACGCTCGAAGTGGGCAGATCGAGAGAACTGGTCTCCACGCCATCCACAATGAGAGTCGGTCCGCTCGAACCGACCACCGCAGGGTTGAGAAACAAAGAAGGAACAACCAAAGGGTCGGCATCGCGCACCGGCATGTTCATCACCATGTGCTCATCGAATCGAGCCTGGCTGCGATTTTCCTCCGCGACGACGACCGACTGTCCACTGACCGTCACCTTCTCGGAAACCTGCGCAATCTTGAGCTTTACCCGAATGCGGGCTAGCGGTTCCGATCCGACAACGACCGGTTTTTCGACCGGCTCGAAGCCGGGGATGATCACATGCAGAGCATAGTTTCCCGGAGGGACTTTCGTAAACTCAAAAACGCCGTCTTCGTCGGTTGTCGTGCTAAGGCGCTGCCCTCCGCTCGAGTTGGTCAGATCAACATTGGTATCCGGCACGGCGGTGCCGTCGGGATCGTGAACGTTTCCGCGCACCGCCCCTGTGTCTTGAGGACTGCTGGCTACCGTGAGTTTTGAGGCGGGCCGGGGGTCTTGGCGATCGGCCGTGGTTTTTGGCGATGGCGATTGCCCAACGGCGGTTGCCGTGGCGACTCCCAACGAAGTGGGCATGGGCGATGGAGAAGGCGGGGCCTTCACGGAAGGAGGCAGCGGAGCTATGGCGGGACCCGGCGCGGTTTCCGATGGCGCTGTCTTTGGTGTCGAGGCTTCCCCTGTGGCGGGACTTGGCGCGGTTTCCGATGGCGCTGTCTTTGGTGCTGAGGCTTCCGCTGTGGCGGGACTTGGCGCGGTTTCCGATGGCGCTGTCTTTGGTGCTGAAGCTTCCCCTCGAACCTCAGGCGCCGAGCTCCCCGGCGCCAAAGCGGTGGTCTTCGCGCCCGTTTCCGGCGCGGCATTTGCGGCCGTGTTATCGGCTGACCCGTATACGTCGACCACCAGGCGATCGGGAACGGCGAGTTCAGAGACGGAGTAATCTTTTAGTTGGGCCACATCCAGCACTACGCGCACCACGTCCGCGCGGTTTTGTGCCACGCGCACCGCCTTCAGGCAGCGGCCGGAAGGAACGTCGATCGGCTGGCGCAGGAGTTCATTGCTCAATCGCGCGTGTTTGATGTCGAAGTAGACGCGATCCGGATCAGAGAGGCGGGCGGCCTGATATTGCACCCGGCCTCCGAGATCCATGATCACTTGGGCGCAGTTGTTCGCGTTCGAGACGCGCAAGCGACTCACTTCCACGGTCTTCGCACTCGTTTCGGTCGCGGAATTTGCAGCCGCGGCCGTGCTATTGGCCGCCCCGTATAGATCGACCACTAAGCGATCGGGATCGGCAAGTTCAGAGACGGAGTAATCTTTTACTTGGGCCACATCCAGCACCACGCGCACCACGTCCGCGCGGTTTTGTGCCACGCGGACCGCCTTCAGGCAGCTACCGGAAGGAACGTCGATCGGCTGGTCCAGGAGTTCATTGCTCAATCGGGCGTGTTCGATGTCGAAGTAGATGCGATCCGGATCAGAGAGGCGGACGGCCTGATAGTGCACCCGGCCTCCGAGTTCCATGATCACTTGGCAACGGTCCGTCTTCGAGATGCGCACGCGCCTCACTTCCACCTCTTGCACCGACGGCGTTCCGCCCGCTACGACGCTGCGGGAAGCCGAGTCCGGCGTACTCAGCGCGCGCTGGTTTTGCGCGTGTTGGGGTGGAGAGCCTTGCTGTGCGCGGACAGGCGCGCCCATGCAAAATACGGCCGTAAGGAGGACGGGCAGGCAAAGGTATCTTTGGATCATGGTAGTTCTCTCCGTTCTTCACCGGTGGTGGCGGCACAGCCGTAGCGAGCTATGCCGAAGGTAAATTGAAGATGGTCGAGCACTGCCTGGGCGCGTTCAACCAGCGCGGCGGTACGGTGCACCCAATCGTGCTCGAAGAGTTGGACCCGACGAACAGCGCATTTGACCAACTCGATGGCTTCGTATAGACGAGCGCGCATCAAGCGCTCTTTCGGCACGCCGGGCGAGTAACCCGCGAGGAAACTTTCCTGCATCTTTTCTAATCCAGCGTGACAAGTGACATTCCAAAACTGCCAATCGGCCAAAAAACACCCCAAATCGAGCGCCGGGTCGGCTAAATGAGAAGTATCGAAATCCATCAGTGTGAGCCGGCCAGGCGCAACCCAGATGTGCTCGGATTTGAGGTCTCCGTGCGTGAAGGTCGGGGGCTCCTGGGGGAGCCGTTCGGCGAGTTCTCGCGCGCTGTTGAGCAACGCCTCAATCGCCGACGCGACCTCGGGAACGAGCGCGAGGATGTGCTCACTCTTCTTCGCAATTAACCGAATCTCCGCGGCAAAATCATGTGGCGGGCCGAGAGGACCGAGCAGCTCCACCGGCATCTGATGCAGATTACGGAGGACCGCTCCGGCGCGCTCGAACCACGGGGCGACCTCGTCGACCCGGCGTCGGGCATAGTCGGACAGGGGCGTGCCCGCCGCTTGCGGGTAAACAACGACCGCGTCCTCAGCGAAGTAGGCCAGCGGCCGCAAGGCGCGCCCACAATCTCCACGCTCTTCGAGCCAGTCTGCCGCGTTGCGCGCCACGCGAAAACAGCGTGCCGGGTCTTCGCGGCGAAAGGCGCGTTCCTGGCCTTCGATGATGTAGAGCTTGGCAAAAACGCTGTCGCCCCCGGGGTCCAGTGGGTCGTAGCGCAAGATGTGCGTCTTGCCGGGCCGGTACTTCAGAGGGGTAACGGTGTACTCGCCGCTCCGCCGCGAAGGCGACGCGGCAATCCCGGTCCTTGTCAGCAAGTTGCGGATGTGCCGCGGATCGGAAACCCGGGCAAGTTGCGTGAATCGGGCGTCTAGCGGCGAAACACAGATACGCATTTTCCAATCGCAAGAATGCCTCAGAAGTCGCTCGAAGGGCGCCGCCACTCCGCGCCGCACCACTTCCGCCTGCATTCTGGCAAGAGCAGCCGTCTCTTCGTGCCGAGGTGCGTGTGCATTTTGTTCCCAGGTTACGGCGACAGGGCGAACCTGCTGCCCTGCGGAATCCACGGGGCTCGCCGACACGTCGTAATACGCAGTGATCTTGCGCCCAGGCTTGAACCTTACCTCCCGTAAGCGACACTCTCGCACGGCTGCTCCATCCGGAAGGAGTGCCCTCAACTGATCCGCCAACGCCTTCTTGGCTGTCGTGGAAAGCAAGAGCCAGCGGATACCCTGCGACCCCGCGCGTCCCGATAGCACGTCGTCGATGTTCATTCCCGACTTTCTTCCTCCCATCACGAAGACCGAGGAAAACCTAATTCTCAGCGTGCGAGTTGCCTAACCCGATTGCATGCCGCGGCCAGGCGGCATTTTGCTTAAAGAGCGACCGGACTCGATCGATAACCTTGGCCCCGTTATGGGTCCACGTGCGCTTGGCGCAGGCCGCGCTGGCGTTTCGCCCCAGTTCTCTACGCAGCGCGGGATTGTCCCGGAGGCTCCGGATGCAACCGACCAGATCCGCGACGTTGCCTGGCTCAAATAGCAGACCCGTAACACCGTCGGTGACGACTTCTGCGACCTGTCCAACTCGGCTTGCAACGACGGCGCGACCGGTAGCCATGTATTCAAAGAGCTTCAACGGAGAGAAGTAGAAATCCTGCAAAGCGGGGTAAGGAGCAACGGCGACGTCTGTTGCGGCCAAATACGGAGGCACATCTTCGTGAGCGAGAGCCCCGGCGAAGGTGACTGCTTGGAGCAACCCCATCTTCCGGACGTCTTCCTCAAATTGGGAGCGCAACGGCCCGTCTCCCACCAGGAGTAAGTGCATCGAGGGGTCACTCCGGTGCAAAACCTGAAACGCGGAGAGCAGGAAATCCACTCCATGCCAGCGTTTGAAAGTACCGACGAAGCTGATGACGAAGCGTCCCTGCAGGTTAAGACGTTGCCTCACCGACGAACCGTCCAGCCCGGTATGGAACAAGTCCGTGTTGACGGCGTTGGGCAGAACGTGAATCCGCTCGGGCTTCACCCCGGAATCTCGCAATTGACTCGAGAGTGGTTCCGAAACAGAGAACACCAGATCGGCATTTCTCCAGATCATCCCTTCGACCCAACGGGCCAGCGGCGGGCAGGTCACACCGGACCGGTAGTGCTGCTGTTCGTAGGCGAAGGGCGCGTTTACCTCGAGGACCAGTGGAACGGAGCATTCCTTGGCCAACCACAGGCCCGCCACAGCCCAGAGGCTGTAACGCTCGTAAATGAAAGCCGGACGCAGTTGCGCCGCGGCCCGCCTGGCGGTGAGGAAGAACGTCAGATTATGAAGGAGGCGAACCGCATCTGGGCTGCGCCGAGGAGTTCGGCCGATCGCCCGGTTGGCCGTTCGCAGAACCCGAGCGAGCGCGCGATTCCACGGAGCGAGGGCTACCGGAAAAATCGTGGCACGCAAGTTGTCTTCGAGAGCTTGCTTACCGCTCGGCAGACCGCAAGCGACGATAGCAACTGCGTGACCGAGATCCGCAAGAGCGCGAACAAAAGAGCGGATATGAATGGCCGCGCCGCTTTTTCCAGCCAGATCGATACCCGGGTCGTTGCATAGATAAAGAATCTTCATCCGCCCCCGTCCTGTTGGAAAAGAGACACTAATTGCGCAGAGTTCTTTTCGATTGAGAAGCAAGCTTCGATCTTGGCCCTGGCGGCGAGCGCCAGTCGTTCCCGCAGCTCAGCCGAGTGGAGAAGTCTGTCGAGCGCCTCGGCAAGGCTGGCCGGGTTGTTCGGGGGGACAAGGAGGCCTTCACTTTCTGAGTTGATCACCTCAGGAATGCCCGAAACCGGCGTGGACACGACCGGTATCCCGCTAGCCATGGCCTCCAGCAAAACGTTAGGAATGCCGTCGCGGTCACCGTCGGCGGCAACTACACAGGGAAGCGCAAAAAGAGAAGCTCTCTGGTAAACACGGCAGAGCTCGTCGTGAGGCAAGGGTCCTGAGAATTTTACTCGGTCGTCCAGAGCAAGCCGCCTCACCTGGGCTTCCAGGCTCTGCCGAAGAGGGCCGTCCCCGACAATCTCGACTTGGAAGCGGCGATCGCGCTGCCGAAGAATGTCCGCGGCCGCGATAAGGTCGCGCAACCCCTTCTTTTCGACCAGCCTGGCCACGGACAGAATCACCATTGGCTCTGAAGCAAGAGCACGCCGGCAGGAGAACTTAAATGGTGAAAGATCAAGGCCGTGATAAATGCAATGTAGTTTTCGAGCGCCGGCTGGGCCGATTTGCGCTGACATATACCGACGGTTGTACTCCGTGCAGGTCACCACGGCTTCGGCAGCTTGCGCCTCGTCGCGAAGCAGCTCGGGCGAGGTTTTCACGTAGATATCCTTGGCGTGGGCGGTGAAGCTGTAGGGAATGCCCGTCAGATAATGGACAAACATGGTGACCAGGGTTGGGTCATGCGCGAAGTGCGCGTGCAGATGAGTCAACGATTCCCGGAAGAGCATCTCCGCAAGATAAGTCGCTTGAAAAAAGCATCGGAGAGCACCCCGCCGACGGTATCGCAAGGCACGGAGTCCGGTTTGGCAGAAGCTGACAGGCTGCCGCAAGAGCAAACGGACACTGGCCAGCCCAATGGCCTTGTGGTTGCGCTTCATCGAAAGGCAGGTCACCGGTGCTCGTACCTCGGCCACTTTGGGATGAGCGGATTTATCATTTGCGTCCTTCACAGCAAAAATCTGCAGGCGGACTCCGAGTCGCTCGACGCCAACCACTTCATTCAGGATAAAAGTCTCCGATAACCGCGGCCACGCGCTCACGACATATCCGACCTTTGGATGTCCATTTGGCTGCGGATTCACGCAACCGCTGTCCGACAAACTCCGACGAGATATCGAATCAAATCGTCTGCGCTGAAGGGACACAGCTCCGCCCTTCGAGTCCCAGCTGCTTTTGAGACAGAATCCACCTACTGAGATCCAAGTGCGCTCCTCTTCCTTGCATGCAGTCTCAGGGTCTTTGCCCAGCGGGCGTCGGTCGCCACGGGGTTCGCTCATTAAGGCAATCGCGCCGCCTGGGCGAGAACCACCAGAGGATTGAGGGCGGGTACTTCGCCTCAAACCTGATCCTACAAAGAGGAAATCGGTTTGCAATCCAAGAAATACCTCAAATCCGGCAGGTAGATTCATTCAGTGAAATACGGAAAGGCCCGAACGGCCGGCCACTTTTCGCACGAGCCGATGATGACCCGGACCATCGCCTTCTTCACTCCCGGCGAGCACCGGACTGGCTCGTCCTGACCGCCGTCAAAGGTCTCGCTCGACTACTGCTGGATTTCCCGCGGGGGTTATCGGGCGAAAGCCGGATTGGCTTGTTACCGTAGATTTAGCAAACTTTTACCGTGCCTAAGGCTTGCAAAAGGAACCGTGGGCCTAACAGGCCTAAGTCAAGTTTCGACCAGAGGGTCACACCTTTCTGTTTGTCGAGCGACGCGGGCCGGTGTCTTCGCACCATAGCGTTTAGGCGGATCCTCCCTAGCCAAAGCCAGCAAGAGCCTGCGATTCTGGCGTGGTAACAGCGCCGAGGACGGCAAATTTGTAAACCTGGACGTGTGGAAGGGGTGATGCCAGAGACCGAAGGCGGGAGGCAAGCAATGGAGGCGATCTTCGAGCAAGCAGGCTGCTTTGCGGAGCCGGAAAATTGAGTATGGCGGGATCCTACAAAGTGGCTTTCCTAAAAGCACTGGACGAAGCCTACCCAGGTTGGTCGGGAGAGGTTGCTCCGACGGCGTCATCGCCTTCGCGAAGAACCGATGCGCTGCAGGCTTCGGCAGTCGACGTGATGCCCGGGGAGCCCGGGCTGCCCGCGGGAACTGCGCGCGGTTACGAACCCCGGCAAAAACCGCCGACTCCCTCCGACCAGCGGAGTTCGAAACCAGAAGACCGACAAGAGCGGCAGAGTCAGCCGAACTTTGCAAGTCGCGAAAAAGAAACCCTGCATTACTTTCTGCGCTTTCTTCCCCGCTACTGGAAGAAAATCTTGCTTGCCATTCTGGGCTTGCTGTTCGAGGCCGTACTCGGCGTCATGCGTCCTTGGCCGCTCAAAGTGGTGATTGATCGGGTGCTTTCGCACAAACCAAGCCGCGTGCCTCTGATCCACCAGTGGCTGGACGCCGCGCCCTTCACAAGCATGCAAATCTTGTACGGCGCCTGTGCGGCTGTCCTTCTTATCGCGATCGCCACCGGTCTAACCGTTTACTGTTATACCCGCCTAATCGGTAAAGTCGGCCAGCTTTTCGTTTATGACCTGCGGCGGGACCTGTTCGCCCATATGCAGCGTCTGTCCCTGCGTTTCCACGACACGCAAAGGACGGGCGACCTCACAACGCGGTTGACGTCGGACATTCAATCGATCCAAGACTTCATTACGAGCGGCGTCACCTCCTTCTGCAGCAACGCGCTGTTGCTGACCGGGATGGCTGTCCTGATGTTCTGGGTCAACTGGAGGTTCGCTTTCGCTACCCTCTCGATTTCGCCGCTGATGTTCTGGATCGTTTATCGTCACAAACTCCTCATCAAGCGCGCGACGCGCAGAGCGCGCGCCAGCACCGGACTGCTGGCCGCGCTTGCGCAAGAAACGCTAGCCTCCATTCGCATCGTCCAAGGGCTGGCGCAAGAGGACCAGATCGACGACCGCTTCCAGGCACAAAGCGAAACCACTCTAGAGGCCTTCTTGGAGAGCGTGCGGTATCAGGCGCGGATCGCGCCCGTCGTTGATTGCTTATCAGCCATCGGGCTAACCATGGTGATGTGGTACGGCGCCAGATGCGTTCTTAACGGCCAGCTCACAACCGGCGATGTGATCATTTTCTTTGCTTATGTGAATAACTTCTACACTCCCATGAAGTCCATTTCACGTTCGGCGAATACCTTTACGAAGGCCAGTGTAGGCGCCGAGCGCATCGTCGAGGTTTTGCAGCATCGCAGTGAGGTCAGAGACCGCAAACGCGCGCGGCCAGCCCCCCGATTCAAGGGAGCCATAGAATTTCGAAACGTCTGCTTTGAATACGAGCCAGGCGTAACCGTTCTTTCCAACATCAACCTTTCCATCAAACCGGGAGAGAAACTCGCCATAGTCGGGGCCACCGGTGCCGGGAAAAGCACGCTGGTGAGTTTAGTTCCCCGCTTCTACGACCCGACTGGAGGCGCGGTCATGATCGACGGACAAGACATTCGGAATTATTTCCTTCGCTCGGTCCGCGAGCAGATCAGTTTGGTCCTTCAGGACTCGTTGCTTTTGAGCGGTACGATCCGGGACAACATCACATTTGGTCAGACGGACGCAACCGACGAGGAGATCTCGGCCGCCGCCAGGACCGCCAACGCGGACGAGTTCATTTGTCGGCTTCCCGAGGGCTACGATACGCGCGTGGGAGAAAGGGGAACCACTTTATCCGGCGGGCAGAAACAGCGAATTGCTATCGCCCGTGCCGTGCTGCGCAACGCGCCTATTTTGATTCTCGACGAACCCACCAGCGGTCTCGATGCCCACGCCGAGCACACGGTCATGAACGCGCTGGAGCGGGCGGCAGCCGGACGCACTACGCTCATCATCGCTCACCGCCTCAGCACCGTGCGCCTTGCAGATCGCATTGTCGTGCTTGACGGGGCGGGCATCGCGGAGGCAGGTACTCACGCGGAACTCCTGGCGCGCAACGGCCGGTACGCGCATCTTTATCAACTTCAGGTCTCCCCGCACCAACCCGCGGTCTTCACACCAGAAAATCCGCTAACCTGACGGACAAGACGAGCCACTCGGGAACAACCGCGGAAGGACCTCGCGGCCACCTTTTGGGGACGCAAGAGCAACCTCGGCGAATGCCTCATCGCTGACGGGGCGCCACGCTCGATACGAGTCCCTACCTGTACTTGAGGGCAAGAAAGGCCGAGCACCATTTTTTGGTCTTCTGCACAGTAGATCGTTGGCATGCCCAAGGCTTAAGGTTTCGAGTCCGGCCTATACAACAGGCGAACCACGGCGGGCTGTTTTGGCCCGCAGTCGCAGTCGAGGGCTCTTCCCGCGTTCCAACTTAACGCCTGACGGGGAAAACAAGAAAGAGAGACGTGATTATGAACCGTGTTGGTGTGGCTTCGCTTTGCTTGCTCTGCGCAATTGCGTTTGTGAATGCTGGATGCACCGGAAAGGTTGCTGCCACAAATAATCCGCCTCCCGTGATGCCCTCGATCGCCACGCAGCCAACGAACCAGACGGTGACCATCGGGCAGACCGCCACGTTTATGGTAGTGGCCGCGGGTACGGCACCGTTGAGTTACCAGTGGCAGGAGAACGGCACGGCCATCAGCGGGGCGACTTCAGCCAGCTACACCACCGCGGCCACAAGTTCGTCAGATAACGGAGCCAAGTTTCAAGTGGTGGTTAGCAACTCTGCGGGGAGCGTCACAAGCAACGCGGTCACGCTTATGGTCAATGCGGCGGCAGCAGCACCCTCGATCACCACGCAGCCAGTGAACCAGACAGTGACGGTGGGACAGACCGCCACGTTCACGGTGGTGGCCACAGGCACAGCACCGTTGAGTTACCAGTGGCAGAAGAATGGCACGGCCATCAGCGGGGCGACTTCGGCTAGCTACACTACCGCCGCGACGACTTCTTCCGATAACGGCGCGCAGTTCGTTGTGGTGGTCAGCAACTCCGCGGGGAGCGTGACAAGCAACGCCGCCACGCTTACGGTCAATGCGGGAGCGGTAGCACCCTTGATCACCACGCAGCCGGCGAACCAGACGGTGACTGTGGGGCAGACGGCCACGTTCACCGTGGTAGCCACGGGCACGGCACCGTTGAGTTACCAATGGCAGAAGAACACAACCGCTATCAGCGGGGCGACTTCGGCCAGCTACACCACGCCCGCGACGACCTCCGCAGACAACAGCGCCAAGTTCGTCGTGGTGGTGAGCAACACGGCAGGCAGCGTGACCAGCAATGCCGCCACACTCACGGTGAACAGCGCTGCGACGGCGCCTTCCATCACCACGCAACCGGCCAGCCAGACAGTGACGGTGGGTCAGACGGCCACCTTCACGGTGGTAGCGACAGGCACCGCGCCCTTGAGCTACGCTTGGAGGAAAAACGGCACGCCCATATCGGGGGCCACGGCAGCGAGCTACACCACTCCGGCCACCACCTCCTCGGACAATAGCGCGCAGTTCACCGTGACCGTCAGCAATGTCGCCGGCAATGTGACCAGTAATCCTGCCACCCTCACTGTGACGACCGGCACTGGTGGTGGCACAATGCCGCAGTTTGGGCACGTCTTTATTGTCGAAGGAGAGAACACGAGCTTTAGCAGCACCTATAGCAGCAGCAACATGCCGTACCTGACCTCCCTCGCCAACCAGTACGGGGTGTCCCTGCATTATTGGGCCGATACCCATCCCTCGATTGGCAACGACTTGAACTTGGCCAGCGGCGTGATTTCCACTAACAACGATAGCGCTACCCCCTCCAGTCTGCCGCTGGCGATTGACAACATCGCCCACGAGGTGGAGCAGGCGGGCAAAACCTGGAAAGACTACGCGGAGAGCGACCCGAACATCAGCGGCTGTGGAGGCCTGAAGAGCGGCGCCTATTTCGTCCGCCACGATCCGCTCAAGTACTTTACGAACATTAACACGGCGAATTTTGTTTGCTTCAGCCAATTCGCCACGGACTTGGCCAATAATACGCTGCCGAATTTTTCCTGGCTGGCGCCGAACGGCTGCGATGACGCCCATGACTGCTCGGTCGGCACGTTCGACACCTGGCTGAAGACCGAAATCGGCCCACTCCTGGCGAGCAGCTATTTTCAACCGGGGGGCGACGGCTTGCTGATTATCACCTTTGATGAGGACGACAAGGGAGGCACTCCCAGCTGTACTACCACGACGGTTGGGCAAGGCTGCGGCGGTCAAGTCGAAACCGTGGTGGTCAGCGCGCGGAGCAAGCTGGCGTACCAGTCCACGGCCGGTGATCCCGCCAACTTCAACAGCACGTACGATGAAGCAAGCATCCTGCGCACGATCGCTGATGCGCTTGGACTGAAGACGTCCGGCCTGGGTGCAGCAGCCGCGCGGGTGCCCATGGCGGACTTCTTTCAGTAGCGCGATGCTCCGCCGCGAGCTGCAGAGAAGAAGCGGGCCGCGCACATTAAACCGAAGTTGCATGTGGAACTTCCGATTAAGCGGTAGTCACCTAGGCGTCGACGACAGTGGCATCGTCGGCGCCTTGAACTGTACCGGCGATGCTCACGGCGTCTTTCCGCTACACCGCATAGCGAGCCTCGTTTTGCGAACTTGGTTGAATGTCACAACCTGCGCCGAGCCGCATACTTTGTAGAAATGGGCCCAATCTGTTCTTTAGTCACTTGCCCTTTTTTCTTTGCTTCTCTGCGTCAGGCGGCGGTTGCTCTGGCCGTCGTCGCCGCCGAGGCGGAAGACGCAAGCAAGGCATTTCTTGAAGGCATCCCTGACAAGCACGGCCCTACCGGTTCGTCCACGCCGTTCAGAGCAAGACCCGATGCCCATGACCATTCCGACTTCTACGTCGCGCCAGAGGCAGCGGCCCTCGTTCCTTTTCCGCAGTGCGTTTTAAGCATTTCTCTCTTGCCGGTTCAAGACAACACCTGATTGTCAATAACGCGCCTTTCGCGAAGAATTAACACGACATTTACCAAAGACACGAGCGCACTTTAAGGAGGGCGAATGGGTCTTGGTAGAGTTCCGGCCGGGGAAGCATTTTATGCTCAAGTTCTTCCTACCTGCGACTGTCGCCCAACCGGGACCGCGCTGGGAAGTACCCCCCGTTGCACGACCAACATAATACCGGTCGAGAAAGCTCGCTAGCTTAACCAGTCCAAGCTGCCCGACATACGAAGAAAGAGGAGGGCCTCCGCGAAAGTGCCGGCGAAGACGAAGCAGTGAACTCCTTGGTACCGCCGATTTTCCAGAGCGAAGGCGGACGACTAGCGACTTTGCTATTTTTTTTTTGCGGCAGCACCCGACGCTATCGCGTGTCGCCAAGAAACGTTGCTGCCAACCTAACTGCCCTTTAGGACCAATGACGCGATGTAGGAAAAGGCGAACCCTCGGCCCCGTATTTTGTCCAGTCGGAACGGAGGACGCGAATGAATCAGCTCGAGAAGGATGACAACGCAACGTGCGTCATGACCTACTCTCACGATGGGTTTGGACTGGGGCATCTGAGAAGGAACACGACAATCGCTTCGATCCTGGCCCACCAGGTTCCCGACTCCAGCGTGTTAATGATGATCGGGTGCCCCTCGGGGGCGGTGTTCAGGCTGCCAACGGGCGTGGACTTCATCAAGCTTCCTTCGGTCGTCAAACGCCAGACTGGAGTTTGGTTGCCGTTACGGTTGCGGATTGGCCTGGAGAAGACCAAAGCTCTGCGCGTCGCGACAATCCACGAGGCTGTTCGCGTGTTTCACCCGCAGATCCTTCTCGTGGATCACGTTCCGGTGGGGATCTGGGGGGAGTTACTGCCCTCTCTCAAGATGTTGCAACGGCGGGGCGACAGACCGACCATCGTCCTCGGCCTTAGGGATATTTTGGACGCCCCGGAAGTTACCCGCACGCTCTGGGAAAGGGACGGAACCTACGAAGCAATCCGCCGCTATTACGACGAGATCTTCATCTATGGCCGCAAGGAGATCTTCGATACCGGGGCCCACTATGGACTGGATGGGGAGTTCGCGGCGAAATTGCGCTACGTCGGATATGTATGCGAAAAGGAGCCGTACAGAAGTCAAAACGAGATGCGCAACGAGCTCCAGGTGAAGGACAAATTGTTGGTGGTCACCGGGGGCGGCGGAGCGGACGCCTTTCCGATGATGTTGGAGTGCATGAAGGCTTTGAGGCTATTGGGCCCAAGCGCGGGTCCGGAGGCCATCTTTATAACCGGGCCTTTGATGGAGGGCGGTCAGAGGGAACACCTGCGCGAGCTAGCAAAGGGCTTAAAGGTCCGAGTCCTGGTCCATGTAGACGATCACTTGAGCTATATGAATGCGGCCGACTTGGTGGTCACCATGGCAGGCTATAACACCCTGTATCAACTCTTGCGGCTGCGCAAGAAGGGACTGGTCATCCCGCGTTCCGGGCCAAGCGCGGAGCAACAGACACGCGCACGACTATTTGCTCGACTCGGCCTCATCGACATCGTCCATCCCGGCGAATTGTCTCCCAAGAGGATGGCTGACAAGTTGATGGACGACCTGGAGCGGACGGATTACCCACGGTATGAACCAACGATTGACACCACCGGGGGACAAAACGCCGCAAACCGCCTGGCCGAGCTCCTCGTCACAGCCCGCACGTCGCCCACAGCCTACTATAGCGGGCGCAGCGAGCGCGAAACTCGCGTACACGGCTAGCACTGGGCCCACTCGCGGATTCTTTGCTAACGGGAGAACGGAACCACGAGCGGTCTTCCAAACGCACTTACTTTTTTAGACGAGCCGACAAATGCAGCGTTGACGAGCGA
>WNGR01011326.1_pt1 | contig 16483 bp, 13 predicted proteins | sample 5407581 | NCBI WGS metagenome assembly WNGR01 (sample SAMN13153383, study PRJNA577476) | soil metagenome | isolation source: 80 cm soil or saprolite under Garry oak tree replicate 2 | place: USA:California | collected 2016-06-15 | reverse complement strand
CTTCTATTCTACACCAAACCCAAAACTCAAAAAGACGGCCTATTCCGCTCCCGCGACTGACCGCCGTCCAGTCCTCAACTGAAGTCCTTCGGACTTCGGAAGGCGATGAGTCATGGGTTATCCGCATTGGTACTGGCACTGCGAGCCAGCTGCATCTTTACGGCTCTTCTTAACCATTTCGACGGCGGCATCGGACCAGCGGTTCGGCCGAGCTTTTCTTGCGAGACCATCTCGGCCGTGAGCTCGACGATGTTCTCGAAATCGGCCCTCATGTCGTCGATCACGCCACTCAGCCCACGCTTGCTGAATCGACAGCAAGCGGCTGCGTACTGCAACCTTTCGCCAACAACGTTCTCGAACTGGGTGCGGTCGGGAAAGCTACCGCCACCGCTTCCGGGCACGACCCGCTGGGACCTGAAAGCTATCGACTTCGCCTTGGACGCAATAAGCGGCCTACAACCGAAACAAGAATCGTCTGCTTTAGACGAATGGAGAGCAAATCGTGCGCGTCGTTCTGAAAGGAATTCATAAGGTCAAAGTGCCGCTCGCGAACGGCGAGACGAAAACGTACTATTACGCCTTTCGCGGCGGTCCCCAGATCAAGGCCGCGCCGGGGACTGCAGACTTTGTCCGACAGTACCAGGAAGCACACGCAAGCTTGCGCAGACCCAACGCAAGGTCGTTCATGTCGATCATAACGCAGTACAAGGGGGCGCCAGAGTTCAATAAAATCGCGGCATCAACCCGTCGCGATTACTTGCGGTACATCAAGCTAATCGAAGAAGAGTTCGGCGATTTGCCAATTGCCGCTCTGGCCGACCGACGGGTCCGCGGTGATTTCAAGAACTGGCGTGACAAGTATGCGAACACGCCGCGCAAGGCTGATCTCGCCTGGACTGTGCTGGCGCGCATCATGTCCTTCGCGAAGGACCGTGGTATCATTACCACTAATCCTTGCGAGCGCGGCGGCCGGCTCTACGTCGCCGATCGACGTGACAAGATCTGGTCCGAGCAGGATATCGCCGCGGTCTTGGCAGTCGCATCTGATGAGATCAAGCTCGCGCTCATCTTGGCCCTATGGAGTGGTCAGCGGCAGGGCGACCTTTTGCGCCTGCCGTGGTCGGCTTACGAGAGCCCGCATATCCGGCTTCGTCAATCGAAGGGAGGCCGACGCGTCGCTATGCCTGCAGGCGGTCCATTGCGGGCGCTGCTCGACTCTACGGAGCGTCGTGGACCGCTGATTTTGACGAACACGCTTGGTCGGCCTTGGACGTCTGATGGCTTCCGTACGTCGTGGGGAAAAGCCTGTGAGCGAGCCGGCGTCAGCGGCCTTACATTTCATGACCTGCGTGGCACGGCGGTGGTTCGGTTGGCGATTGCAGGCGCCAGCGTACCGCAGATCGCAGCCGTGACAGGCCACTCGCTCAAGGACGTCGAGGCCATTCTCGATGCGCACTACCTCGGTCGCGATATCAAGCTCGCTGAAGCCGCTGTGCTGAAGCTCGAAGCGCGAACAAAACTGTAAAATGACCTGTAAAATGAGGCCACCTACCGCTTCACGCTTGATGCTAAGTGCTTGATTTATATGGTGGGCGCACCAGGGCTCGAACCTGGGACCCGCTGATTAAGAGTCAGCTGCTCTACCAACTGAGCTATGCGCCCGAAAGGCGGTCAAAGCCTTGCGAGGCCGGTCGTTTAGCAAAGCGATCCGGGTATGGCAAGCGATGCGGCGCAGGTTTTCCAAGGGTTCTTCCACAGGCCCAAAAATGCGAAAAGCCGCTGGATTCCAGCGGCTTCGCGAGGGCTAATTCCCGGGGAATCCGGATCCGCTCAGAGCCGGCCTTCCCGGTCCGGGCCGCCGTCCCGGTCGAAACGGTCGCCGCCGTGGAAGCGGTCCATGCCGCGTTCCATGAAGCGGTGGGGCGGGCCGTCTTCGCCGCCGCCGAACGGGCCGCGGTGGCGGGTCAGCACGGCGAGCCGCCGCTTCTGGCCCTCGTCCAGGGTCTTGTAGAGGGGATCGGCGGCATCGGCGATCTTCTTCAGGGCCGTGGAGGTCGCACCCATGTCCTCAGCGCGCTGACGCAGGCGGGCAACCGGATCCTCCGGCTTGTCGGCGTCCTTATTGGCGTCGCCCGGGCCGGCATTCATCCGCGCATTGGCGCGGTCGATGCGGAGCTTGGCGAAGTCGCGCACCGCGGCCTCGACCGGCGGCCACAGCTTCTCCTGGTCGGCGTTGAGCTTCAGCCCGGCATGGACGGCGGCGATCCGCGCGTCGACGAAGGCGGCGCGGTCTTCCGGGTTCATGCGCATGTGGCGGAAGTGCTCCATCCACGGGCGATGATATTGGGCATAGACCGCGCCCGAGCCGGCGATGCTGAGCGCGGCGATGGCGGCGATGGTGAACTTCCTCATAAGAACCTCCTCTGGAAGGATGCCATCAAGATGAGCGTCGCGAGGCCAACGTGCAACTTACAACTTGGACAGACAGGGCATTCTTTCCGAGATGTAACTCACTTGAATGTCCGTTCAGCCGCAGTCTGAAATCATTCGCAACAAAAAAGGGCTTCGGTGCGACCCGCACGGAAGCCCTTCATTCATGGATTGTTTAGATCAGTTCGTCGTGCTCTTGGATTCCTTCAGGAACTCGTCGATCAGCGGCTGGCCGACGCGGCTTGCGGCGTCCTTGTAGACCGGCTCCATCGCCTTGCGCATCGCCTCGTCCTGCTCCGACGTGAGCTTGATGATCTCGCTCTTGCCGCTCTTCCGGATCTCGGCGAGGGCGTCGTCGTTCTCCTTCTGCGACTGCGCGTTGTTGAAGTCGGTCGCCTCCTTCATCGCCTTCGCAAGCTGGTCGCGGATATCGGCCGGCAGATCATCCCAGAACTTCTTGTTCACGATCACGACGTAGCCGATGTAGCCGTGATTGGTCTCTGTGATATACTTCTGCACCTCGTGCATCTTCTGCGTATAGATGTTCGACCAGGTGTTCTCCTGCCCGTCGACCACGCCGGTCTGGAGCGCCTGGTACACTTCCGAGAACGCCATCACCTGCGGCAGCGAGCCGAGCGACTTGAACTGCGCCTGGAGCACGCGCGAGGACTGGATGCGGAACTTGACGCCCTGATAATCCGCGGGCGTCACCAGCTTCTTGTTCGCGCTCATCTGCTTGAAGCCGTTGTCCCAATAGGCGAGGCCCGTGATGCCCTTGGAGTCCAGCAGCTTGAGCAGCCTGAGGCCGAGCGGACCTTCCGTCACCTTCCGCAGCGTCTTCAGGTCGGGAAGGATGTAGGGCAGGTCGAACACCTCGAATTCACGGATGCCGAGCGGGCCGAATTTCGAGTTGGACGGCGCCAGCATCTGCACGCTGCCGAGCTGGAGCGCCTCGAGCTCTTCCTTGTCCTTGTAGAGCGACGAGTTCGGATAGACCTCGATCTTGACCTTCCCGCCGGTGTACTTCTCGGCGAGTTCCTTGAATTTCTCCGACGCCTTGCCCTTCGGCGTGTCGATGGCGACGACGTGGCTGAACTTGATGATGATCGGGTCGGCGCTGGCGGGGCCGGCAAGGCCCAAGTCCCACGCCAAGGCCATTGCCGCGACGGACGCCGCGATCGCGAAGGTGCGCATAATCTCTCCCTGTTGTTTTTGGGCCGTCCGGCGCGCGGGCGGCCTGTCCTCATGCCGGCCACATCAATAGCGGCTGGCAGCCACAGCCGCTATTGGCCGTTAGCAGGGCAGCTATTCATTGCGCCCCGAGCGCCGCTGCGCTCCCTCGCCCGCTTGCGGGAGAGGGTCGGGGAGAGGGTGTCTCCGCAAGCGAGAAGCTCCGAGAGGAGAGAGCCCTCACCCGCCGCGCTCTTCGAGCGCGTCGGCCTCTCCCGCAAGCGGGAGAGGCGAAGTCAGCAGCGTCAGCTCGCCGCTGCCGTCGTCACCGTGTCGCGCTGGCGCTTCATGACGATCTTGTTGAGCGCGCCGAGATAGGCTTTTGCCGAGGCCACCAGCGTATCCGGATCCGCCGCGCGCGCCGTCATCGCACGTCCCTCATGCGACAGGCGCACCGAGACCTCGGCCTGCGCGTCGGTGCCCTGAGTCACTGCGTGGACCTGATACAGGTCGAGCTTGGCCTCGTGCGGCACCAGCGCCTTGATGCAGTTGAACACCGCGTCCACTGGACCGTTGCCCTCGGCCTCCTCGATCTTGATCTGGCCGTCGACGTCGAGCTTCATGGTCGCGCGCTGCGGGCCATGGGTGCCGGCGATCACGGTCAGCGAGGTCAGCTTGATGCGGTCGTGCGACGCCGCCATCTCCTCGTCGACTAGCGCCTCGATGTCCTCGTCGTAGATGTCCTTCTTGCGGTCGGCGAGCGCCTTCATCCGCGTGAACGCATCTTCCAACTGGTTCGGACCGAGCTTGTAGCCCATCTCCTCCAGCTTGTGCACGAAGGCGTGGCGGCCGGAGTGCTTGCCGAGCACCAGCGAGGACTGCTTCAGGCCGACCATCTCGGGCCGCATGATCTCGTAGGTGGAAGCGTCCTTCAGCACGCCGTCCTGGTGGATGCCGCTCTCATGCGCGAACGCGTTCCGGCCGACAATGGCCTTGTTGTACTGCACCGGGAACGAGGTCGCCGCCGACACCACCTTCGAGGCGCGGGTGAGCTGCGTGGTGTCGATCTTGTTCCACCACGGAAACACGTCGTTGCGGACGTTGATGGCCATCACGACTTCCTCGAGCGAAGCGTTGCCAGCCCGCTCGCCGATGCCGTTGACAGTGCATTCAATCTGGCGCGCACCGCCGGCGATGCCGGCCAGCGAGTTCGCCACCGCCATGCCGAGGTCGTTGTGGCAGTGAACCGAAAACACTGCCTTGTCGGAATTCGGCACCCGCTCGATCAAGGTGCGCATGAAGTGGCTATATTCCTCCGGCGTGGTGTAGCCGACGGTGTCGGGAATATTGACCGTGGTGGCACCAGCCTTGATCACGGCCTCGACGATGCGGCAGAGGTAGTCCATCTCGCTGCGGGTGGCATCTTCGGCCGACCATTCGACGTCGTCGATCTGGTTGCGGGCGCGGGTGACATTGGCAATCGAGAGCTCCATCACCTGCTCGGGCGTCATGTTCAGCTTGACGCGCATGTGCAGCGGCGAAGTTGCGATCACGGTGTGGACGCGGCCGCGCCTGGCGAATTTCACCGCTTCGGCGCAGCGGTCGATGTCCTTTGGATTTGCGCGCGACAGGCCGGCGATCACGGAGTTCTTGGAGCGGCGGGCGATCTCGCTGACCGCCTGGAAGTCGCCTTCGGACGTGATCGGGAAGCCGGCCTCAATGACGTCGACGCCCATGTCGTCAAGCATCTCCGCGATCTCGATCTTTTCCTCGAACGTCATGGTGGCGCCGGGGCACTGCTCGCCGTCGCGCAGCGTGGTGTCGAAAATGATGACGCGGTCCTTATCGGACTTGTTCGCGGGGGCCATTATCAAATTTCCTTTTGAGCTTTTGCGCCGTTCAGTCGTCTGGGCGCTTGGAAATGTCCGGTGATCTCGACCAACCCCTGAGTGCCCAGGCGCGTGCGCCCAGCCGGCCCTCAGGGGCAGCTAAGAAGGAGCTCGCCAATAATAAGGGTGGGCAGGGCCGCGGCCGGGATCGTGGCGGCGGCCAGAGCCACCTCCCCCGAAATCCCATCGATTTGGCCGCGAATCAGCATTGCCAGACCCTTTTGAGCCACAAATCCTCGGTCAAAACCGTTGACGGTTGGTTGCCGAGAGGCTCGATGAGGCGTTTCTAGACGAGAAATGGGAGCAACTGCAATGCCAAAAGATGGTCAGAGGGGCTGACCTGGTTGCAGGAGGCGCCTCCGGCAGCGCGGCGCGCGGCATAGCAGTACCGTCATCCTGAGGTGCGAGGCGTGCGATGCGAAGCAGCGCGCGAGGAGCCTCGAAGGATGAACGGCCGAGCTGCTTCAGCCGGGCCGCCGCCCTTCGAGGCTTGCTCTGCGGCGCTGTCGCGCCGCGGAGCGCGCACCTCAGGGTGACGGGGATGGATAGTATTCTGGGCATCAGCTTTACATTTCAAACAGCAGACACACATTCGCCTTCTCGCGGCGCATTTCGCCCGAGTTTTGCTTTCCGTTTCACGCCCTCTCGAAAAGGAGGGCGCAGGGAAGGCCGGGTGCCGGCTGGCCCCCGCAAGACTCCCGTGCGAAAAACTTGCGCACGCGATGCACAGGAGAGATGACAGGGCAGCCGAGACATCCGGCCTTCCCTGCGCAGTGGTTTAACGGCTTATGCGCGCTCTCCCCGGAGACGAGTTCGTTTTGCCTCCGAGGGCTTCGCATGATTTGAGCGCCGTTCGTACAACGCGGCTTGCAAGGAGCTCACGGGGTTCGGCTCAATCCACTGCCCCGCCCTGCGACCTCACATCCGCGACGGCGCCGCTCGCGTCCACCGCAGCCCGATCCGCGGTTCGTGACGACGTACGACCGCCCCTTTCGCCGGATCAGGATGGGCGACACATACGACAAATCCGAATTTCGGTAAAGTGGAATATTTTGACGCGCGGCGATTGACCCAGCGATCGCGTGTTTTGCCTGACGGCAGCGCAAATGCTTGTAGCCCGCGCATGCCACACCCACCGCCGTCATCCCCGCGCAACCGCGAAGCGGTTGCGCGGGGATGACGGTCGAGCTTGTGGTGCCTATCAGACTACCCCGTGCGGCGGGCGCGGGCACGGCTCTCCCAGCGATCCAGCATCTGGCCGAGTTCGCCGACGGCCGGGGGCGACACCTCGTTGGTATTGGCGGGCGGGGCGGCGACCCAATCCGGCTGCGCGTAGCCACGCCAGCGGCGGGCTTCCGCATGTCGTTTGCGGGAGATCAGATCGCGCGTGAAATAGCCGGCCGCGAACGCGATCCCAAGCAACACAATCAAGATGACGACGCCCACACTCAACTCCGGCCTTGGCCCCGGACGGTTTCTGCGCAGCAAAGCGTGCGAAATCAAGGCTTGAAATGCCCGCAAGCCGAGTTGGTGAGATCTTTTTGCGGCGAGCAAATAGTCGTTCACACGTGTGGAACCGTCGTACGCAAGTTTCCAGCAGGAAACGGCTCGCCGTTTTGGACATTCCTGCGACGAATTTACGATATTCCACCGGCATCGCGCGCAGAGGATGCGAATCCAACCCTCGCAACCCGCCGCGGACCGGACTAGAACATGACCGGGAGGACGCGATGACACGCCAAGAACAGCGTGACCAGGATGCTGCGCTTTCACGACGAACGCTGGTTCGGGGGCTTGCGCTCGGTGCCGCTGCCACAATGGCCGGAACGGGCACCGCGCTGGCCCAGACCGGACCTGCCGCGCCGCCGACCACGATCACCACGCCGCCGCGCGACTTCGGCCCCAACGGCGCGCCGACCACTTATTTCTGGGACCCCGACATCCTCGCGGTCGATCCGTCCTTCAACGACCTGGCGCAGCCCAACACCGCGATCAAGCGCCTCCATACCGGCCTGTTATGGGCGGAAGGTCCGGCGTGGAGCGCGCAAGGAAGGTATCTGTTGTGGAGCGACATTCCCAACAACCGGCAGATGCGCTGGAGCGAGGATGACGGCCGCGTCAGCGTGTTTCGTTCGCCCTCCAACAACTCCAACGGCAACTCGTTCGACTTCCAGGGCCGCCAGCTCTCCTGCGAACATCTGACCCGGCGGGTGACGCGCTACGAGCATGACGGCACTGCCATCGTGCTTGCGGACTCCTATCAGGGCAAGCGGCTGAACTCGCCGAACGACGTCGTCGCGCATCCCGACGGCAGCTACTGGTTCACCGATCCGCCCTATGGCGGGCAGCTCTACGAGGGCGAGCCCGACGGCCCGGGCGGGCCGAGCAACTCCGGCGGCAAGCTCAATCCGCGGATCGGACAGCCGGCAGGCTTCACACCGGGCAAGCGCGAACTGCCGACCAACTGTTACCGCATCGACCCCTCTGGCCGCGTCGACCTCGTCGTCACCGAGGATCAGGTGCCCGATCCGAACGGCCTGTGCTTCTCGCCCGACTTCAAGAAGCTCTATGTCGTCTCGACCGGCAAGGGGCCGGGCGACACCGGCCCCGGCGGCAACGGCGAGATCTTCGTGTTCGACGTCGGCAGCGACAACAAGCTCTCCAACAAGAAGCGCTTTTCCGACTGCGTGATCGACGGCGTGAAGTGCGGGCCGGACGGCGTGCGCTGCGACGTCAACGGCAATGTCTGGGCCTCCAGCAATGCCGGCCGCGCCGTCGGCTATAACGGCGTGACGGTGTGGTCGCCGGAGAGCAAATTGCTCGGCCGCATCCGCCTGCCCGAAGTGTGCGGCAACATCTGCTTCGGCGGCCCCAAGCGCAACCGCCTGTTCATGGCCGCGAGCCAGTCGCTCTACGCCGTTTACACGGCGACGCAAGGCGCGGGACCAGGCTGAAGCGGTGCAAGCTGGATCACGATACGGCGCCGGCGTGATCAGCCGGCGCCGTGTTGCTTTGATGGTCTCCTTAATGCGTGAGCCTGGGCGCAACAGAGGTGACTCCCAGACCGGGCGCGTGATAATTGAGCCATGGCAGACAAAATTCGCGTCGTTGTTCTCTATGGCGGCAGGTCCGGCGAGCATGAGGTCTCGCTGAAATCGGCTGCCTCCGTGCTCCATCATCTCGACCGCGCGCGCTTCGAGGTGATCCCGGTCAGCATCGACAAGGCCGGGCGTTGGCAGTGGAACGATCTTCGTTCGATCGATCAGGCGCAGGCGACGGCTTTGCCGATCCTGGCAGATGCGCCCGAGATGCGGCTCGCGAGGGGCCCCAGCGGACGCGGCGTCCTCACACCAATTTCCGCAGGAACGACCGATCCGATCGAGATCGACGTCGTCTTTCCGGTCATGCATGGGCCCCTTTGCGAGGACGGCACCGTGCAGGGCCTGCTGGAATTGGCCGAGGTCGCCTATGTGGGATCTGGCGTCCTCGCTTCCGCCGTCGGCATGGACAAGGATATCGCGAAGCGGCTCGCCGAATTCGCCGGCATTCCGGTCGCGCCCTATCGCGTGCTCGCCCGCAAGGCCTTCATTCAGGATCGTACCTCATCTCTCGCCAAAGCGATCGAGGGCCTGACGCTCCCGGTCTTCGTCAAGCCGTGCAACATGGGCTCCAGCGTCGGCATTCACAAGGTGAAGACGTGGGATGCGCTCGGCCCGGCGCTCGATGATGCGTTTCGCTACGATCTCAAGGTGCTGGTTGAGCAAGGCATCGACGCTCGCGAAATCGAGGTCGCGGTGCTCGAGGGCGAGGCGCCCTTCGTGAGTCTCGCGAGCGAGCTGAACCCCAACTCCCAACACGAGTTCTATTCGTACGAGGCCAAATATCTCGATCCCGATGGCGCCCGGGTCGATCTCCCGGCCAGGCTCGACGCCGCGCAGATGGAGCGCGTGCGGTCACTGGCGGCCCAGGTGTTTGCGGCGCTCGAATGCAGCGACCTCGCGCGCGTCGACTTTTTCCTCGACCGGCAAACCGGCCAGTTCTATTTCAACGAGGTCAACACCCTGCCCGGCTTCACGTCGATCAGCATGTATCCGAAGATGATGGAAGCCTCGGGCGTGCCGTATGGAGAGCTGTTGACGCGCCTCGTCAACATGGCGCTGGACCGGCACCGGCAGCGCCAGGCCCTGGAACGGGGCTACTCAAGCTAGGCCATCTCCGGCTCGGGGACAGAGCGACTGATCGTTGCTGCGAGCGCGCTGAATCGGCGTGGCAGCAGCGCTGCCCATCAACAGCCGCTAGCTGTGTGTCTGCGATGCGCCCGCATGCCCGCCCACGAAATCTGCATGCCTGATTTGCTGGAATACTCAACGCTGCCTGCAATTTACGCAGCGCTTAGTCCCTCTCACAATCCTGAATGCAGTTTCACTTGCCGAGAATACCCTCGCCGTTATAGTCGCGGCCAATAGCTCATCAGAGGCTTGTTCAAGGGAGAGAAACAATATGAGAAACGGACTCTCTGTTGCATTTGGAATAGCGCTGGGTGCGGCCGCGTCCGGCGCGCTGATGACGGCGTCGGGTGCGGCTTTTGCGGCGGATCCGATCAGGATCGGCGTGATTGCGGAGGCGCAGGCGATCGCCGGCGCCTCGATCCCACAGGCGGCGCAGCTTGCCGCCGACGAGATCAACGCCGCTGGCGGCGTGGACGGCCGCAAGATCGAGATCATCGGCTACGACAACCACTCCTCCTCGGCAGACTCGGTGCGCGCATTCCAGCGCGCGGTGAACGAGGACAAGGTCAACGCGGTCATCGCGAGCTATATCAGCGAAGTGGTGCTGGCGCTGGAGCCCTGGGCCTCGCGGCTGAAGACGCCGTTCGTCACGCCCGGTGCTGCCTCCAACGAGATCAGCAAGAGCGTCCACGCCGACTACGAGAAGAACAAGTACACCTTCCACGGCTATCTGACCTCGGCGGCGCTGGCGCTCTCGGTCTGCGACGGCGCCAAGGATCTGCTCGTCGACAGGATGCACATGAAGACGGCGGTCATCATGAGCGAGGACGCGGCCTGGACCAAGCCGCTCGATGTCGGCTACGAGGAATGCCTGCCCAAGATCGGGCTGAAGGTGCTCGATCACATCCGCTTCTCGCCCGACACCACGGACTTCACGCCGATCTTCAACAAGATCGAGGGCTCAAAACCCGACGTGATCATCACCGGCATCTCGCATGTCGGCGTGCAGCCGACGGTGCAATGGAAGAACCAGCAGGTGCCGATCCCGATGTTCGGGATCGCCTCGCAGGCGACCAACGAAACCTTCGGGAAGGACACCAACCAGGCGGCCGAAGGCGTGCTCTACCAGGGCGTCTCGGGGCCCGGCGTCGCGGTCACGCCGAAATCGGTGCCGTTCGCGGAAAACTTCAAGAAGAAGTTCGGCAACTACCCGTCCTATGCCGGCTACACCGCCTACGACGAAGTCTATTACATCGCCGACGCGGTGAAGCGCGCTGGCTCAACCGATGCCGACAAGCTGGTCGATGCGCTGGAGAAGACCGACTGGGAAGGCACGATCGGCCGCGTCCAGTTCTACGGCAAGGACGATCCCTTCACCCACTCGATCAAATACGGCAAGGGCCTGATCACCGGGCTGATGCTGCAATGGCAGGACGGCAAGCAGAGCGCGGTCTGGCCCAAGGATGTCGCCAAGGTCGACATCAAGTTCCCGAGCTTCATCAAGCTCTCGAACTAGCAGGACACGCTCCCGGGACCACCTCCCGGGAGCTTCCACATGCGTCGTACGCAGAACCTTCCTCCAGCGAGACTTCCTGGCCAATCATAGATGCGAGCATTCCAGATTCTGATTGATGGCTTTGCCATCAGCGCCCTCTACGCTCTCGGTGCCACCGGCTTCACATTGATCTTCGGCGTCTCCGGCGTCCTCAACCTCTCCCACGGTGCCATCATGGTGGCGGCAGCGGTGGCGGCCTGGGCCGCCGCCAGCATCTTCAACGTCGGCACTTATGCCGGCGCGCTGATCGGGGTCGCGGTCGCTCTTGTTGCCGCCTTTGCGACCTACTTCGCGGTGGTGAAGCCGATTCAGGACTCCCGGCGCATCCCCAACGAGGAGAAGGAGATCTTCGTCCTCACCGGCACGCTGCTCTGGGGCATCATGATCCAGGAGATGATCGCCTATTTCTTCACCAACAACGCCAAGACGGTGCTGCCGATCGTCGAGGGCGTCGTCGACGTGCTCGGCGTCCGCACGCCGAAGAACGAGATCTTCACCGCGATCGTGTGCTGCCTCGTGATCGCGCTGTTGTGGCTGCTGGTGAACCGCACCCGCACCGGCAAGGCGGTGCTGGCCGCCTCGATGAACCCGCGCGGCGTGACGCTGCTCGGGCTCGAGCTCACCAACATCTACATCGTGGTATGGGGGATCTACGGCATCCTCGCCGGCATCGCCGGCGTGCTACTCGGGATGTTCTTGGGCGTCAGCTCCTACAGTGTTGGACCGCTGACCGCGAGCGCCTTCTCGATCGTCGTGCTCGGCGGCCTCGGCAGCGTCTCCGGCTCGCTGATCGCGGCCTTCGTGGTCGGCTATCTCGAGACCCTCACCGCCTATCTGGTCTCACCGGCCTACCGCACCATTCCGGCGCTGCTGCTGCTGGTGTTCGTGATGTACATCCGGCCCCAGGGCCTTCTGGGGAGGCGTTGAGATGGCGAGCTTCTTTACCTCGCGGCTGTTCTTCATCTCGGTCGCGCTGGTCGTGATCGCGGCGACGCTGCCGCTCTACGTCTCCGGCTATGTGCTGGGGCTGTTGACCGTCGCGTTCTATTTCGGCGTGTTCGCGATGGCTTGGGACCTGCTGTTCGGCTTCGCGGGCGAAGTCAATTTCGGCCCGACCTTCCTGATCGGCGTCGGCGCCTACACCGCCGGAATCCTTAACGCCCAGTTCGGCTGGTCGGTCTATCTCTGCATCGTGCTCGGCGCGCTCGCCTCCGTCATCGCGGGCCTCGTACTGGCGCTGCCGGCACTGCGGGTGCGCGGGCCGTATTTCGGCCTGACCACGCTGGTTGCGGTGCTGATGCTGCAAAACTTCATCGTGGTGTTCGCCGATCTCACCGGCGGCGAGATCGGGCTGACCATTCCTGATGTCATTTCGATTGACGCCGGCGTCAATTACTGGATCGCGCTGTGCTTCATGACGATCTCGGCCGCCGTGCTCTATGGCCTGTCGCAATCGCCGATCGGGCTGGTGCTGCAAGCGAGCGGCCAGGATCCGGTGCAGGCCGGCGCGCTCGGCTTCAATATCGTCAAGCACAAGCTTGCCGCGTTCATCGTCAGCGCGTTCTTCTCGGGGCTATCGGGCGCGCTGCTCGTGTTCTATTTCGGCACCGCCTCGGTCGGCACCGTCGTCGACGTCGCGGTCGGCGTGAACGTGATCGTCTCGGCCGTGCTCGGCGGCCGGCGCACCGTGCTTGGGGCAGCACTGGGCGCGATCTTCCTGATCGTCGCCGGTGAGTTCTTGCGGCCCACCGGCGAGCTCGCAACTTTCATCGTCTCGGCGGTCGCGCTTCTTGTCGTGCTGTTCTTCCCCGGCGGCTTCCTCGGAGCGGCCCTCTCGCGCGAGGCTCGCTCGTAATGGATCAGAGGCTTCCAAACCGGCCCGTGCTCGAAGTCCGCGGCCTGACAAAGCGTTTCGGCGGGTTGACGGCTGTGAAGAACCTCGGCTTCGAGGTCAACAGCGGCGAGATTTTTGGCCTGATCGGTCCGAACGGCTCGGGCAAGTCGACCGCGATGAAGAGCGTGATGGGCATCGAGCGGCCGACCGCCGGTGAGGTGATCTTCGAGGGCGAGAACGTCGCTGGCCTGCCCGCGCACAAGATCGCGCGAAAAGGTTTTGGCATGGTGTTCCAGCACTCGCGGCCGCTGAACCGGCAGACGGTGCTGGAGAACATCATGGTCGCGCTGCTGCCGGACAGCCTGTTCATGCTGTTCCCGGACAAGGCGCTGCTCGAGCGCGCCAAATGGATCGCCGACCGCGTCGGGCTCGGCTCCGTGATGAACCGCCGTCCGCCGACGCTGCCCTTCGCCGATCTGCGCCGGCTCGAGCTTGCGAAAGCCATCGCGCGCGATCCGAAGGTGGTGCTGGTGGATGAGCCCTTCGCCGGGTTGACGCGGGCCGAGGTCGATGTCTTCTCCGACCTGATCCGCAGCTTTCGCGACGACGGCCGCGCGGTGATGCTGGTCGACCACAACGTCAAGAGCGTGGCAGCGCTGGTCGACCGCGTGCTCGCAATGTATCTCGGCGAGGAGATCGTCACCGGCAAGGCCGAGGACGTCATGAAGAACGAGACGGTGCGCAGGGTCTATCTCGGCGGCGCGATCGAGACCCATGCGCGGCCCGAGACCAGCTTCAAGGACAAGGTGCCTCTGCTGCAAGTGGAGAATGTCAGCGTCCATTACGGCAAGGCGCAAGCGCTGGAGAACGTCTCGATCCACATCCACGAGGGCGAGTTCGTCTCGATCGTCGGCCTCAACGGCGCCGGCAAGACCACGCTGTTCAACACCATCTCCGGCTTCCTGCCCTACAGCGGCGAGATCCTGCGCGGCGGCGACAAGCTGCGCGGCACGAGCCCTGCGAGGATCGCCCGCAGCGGCCTCGTGCAGTGCCCGGAATCGCGCGAGCTGTTCGGCGAGATGAGCGTGCGGGAAAATCTCGATCTCGGCGGGCAACATCTGGCCGACGACAAGCGCGCGGCGCAGCTCGCCTGGCTGTTTGAGCTATTCCCGATCCTGAAAGAGCGGCAGGGACAATTGGCGCAGACGCTATCCGGTGGCGAGCAGCAGATGCTGGCGATCGGCCGCGCGCTGATGATGCAGCCGCAGATCCTGATCCTGGACGAGCCGACGCTGGGCCTTGCGCCCGTCATCCTCGAGCTGTTGTCCAAGGCGCTAACGAGGCTGCGGCAGACCACGTCGATCACGGTGCTGCTCGGCGAGCAGAACGTCACCTTCGCGCTGCCGCACGCCGACCGGGTCTATGTGCTCGAACATGCCCGGATCGTCTGGGAGGGCGATCCCGGCCGCTTCGCCGCCGAGGCCGGCGCCGACTTTCTCTAGTTCGCACGCATCAACAACAAAACAAGGAAAGGGAAACGACCATGCGACCACAAACGATTTTGAGCAGCAGCTTCCTCGCCTCCGCGCTGGCGCTGTGCCACGCCGCGCCCGCCTACGCGCAGTCGAACGATCCGATCAAGATCGGCGTCATCGCCGAGGTGCAGTCGATCGCGGGTGCTGCGACGCCCGGCGGCGCGCAGATCGCGGCCGACGAGATCAACGCCAAGGGCGGCATCCTCGGCCGCAAGGTCGAGATCGTCACCTATGACAACAAGAGCTCGTCGGCGGACTCGGTGCGCGCGTTCCAGCGCGCGGTGAGCGAGGACAAGGTCTCCGCCGTGATCGCGAGCTATATCAGCGAGGTCGTGCTGGCGCTCGAGCCCTGGGCGGCGCGGCTGAAGATGCCGCTGATCACGCCAGGCGCCGCCTCGAACGAGATCACCAAGGCGATCCACAACGACTACGAGAAGAACAAGTACACTTTCCACGGCTATCTGACCTCGGCGGCGCAAGCCCAGATCGTCTGCGACGCCGCCAAGGATCTGCTCGTCGACAAGCTCAAGTTCAAGACGGTCGCAATCATGAGCGAGGACGCGGCCTGGACCAAGCCGCTCGACATCGGCTACGAAGCCTGCCTGCCGAAGGCCGGCCTCACGGTCGTCGAGCATGTGCGCTTCTCGCCGGATACCACCGACTTCACGCCGATCTTCAACAACATGGAGAGCAAGAAGCCCGACGTGATCGTCACCGGCATCTCGCATGTCGGCGTGCAGCCGACGGTGCAGTGGAAGAACCAGCAGGTGCCGATCCCGATGTTCGGCATCAGCGCGCAGGCGCTGAGCCCGACCTTCTGGAAGGACACCAATGGCGCCGCCGATGGCGTGCCGTCACTGGCGGTGGCAACGCCCGACGTCGCCGTGACCTCGAAGACGAAGCCGTTCGCGGCGGCCTTCGCAGCCAAGTTCGGCATGCCGCCGGCTTACACCGGCTACACCGCCTATGACGAGGTCTACATCATCACCGACGCGATCAAGCGCGCGGGCTCGACCGATCCGGACAAGATGGTCACCGAGATGGAAAAGACCAATTTCGAGGGGACGATCGGCCAGATCCAGTTCTACGGCAAGGACGACGAGTTCACCCACGGCATCAAGTCCGGTCCCGGCGCCGTAACCGGCCTCGTCTTCCAGTGGCAGGACTCCAAGCAGGTCGTGGTCTGGCCCGAGAAGATCGCGGAAGGAAAGCTGAAGTTTCCGAATTTTGTGAAGCTGTCGCAGTAATCAGCCCACGCCGACATCAAGCCCACCACTCCCGGCGGAGCGGTGGGCTTCTTCTTTGCCTTTCGCAGATGCGTTGTGTGCCGCGGCCGGCGCGTATCAACCTTGGGCGATGTTGACTTTCAGCATTCCCCTCCCAATACTTCGAAAAAAAAACAACCAATCAGAAGACGGTTTTGAGGGAGGATAGGATGCCCACTTCACGCAGGCAGCTGCTGAAGAGCTCGGCGGCTGCCGCCGCCGCACTCAGCCTCGATTGGACCCGGGCACAGGCGCAGGCCGAAACATTGCGCATCGGCGTGATCTACGATCTGACCGGCCCGTTTGCCGCCGGCGGCTCGGTCGCCTCCTCGATCGGCGCGCAGATCGCGATCGATCTCGTCAACGAGAAGGGCGGCATCGGCGGCAAGACCAAGATCGTGCCTGTGGCCGCCGACTCCCAGAGCAAGCCCGACGTCGCGATCAACGAGGCCGAACGCCTGATCAGCCAAGAGAAGATCGACATCCTCAACGGCGTCTATGCGAGCTCGCATGCGGTACCGCTCGCGGCCAAGGTCGAGCAACAGAAGAAGATCCTCTGGATCACGACGGCCGTTT
>WNGR01003774.1_pt1 | contig 16485 bp, 16 predicted proteins | sample 5407581 | NCBI WGS metagenome assembly WNGR01 (sample SAMN13153383, study PRJNA577476) | soil metagenome | isolation source: 80 cm soil or saprolite under Garry oak tree replicate 2 | place: USA:California | collected 2016-06-15 | reverse complement strand
AAGGACACACCAGCTGTTTTGGCAGCGAGGGCGTCCTCCTCGACTTTCCTCGCGGTTCTACGATGCAAGTGTGATTAGACCTAAAGAATATCTGAGACAGTAATTGACTCACTCCTCGCGCTGCTTTGCCATCTCCGTCTCTAGCTGCGCCCGCTTCGAGAACTCTCGATCTGCTTGCCGCCGTGCACCACGGCCGTCGAAGTTCTTCTCGCGCACAGAGTAGAACACAGAACCAAGCTCGGCTGTGACTTGTATCAGTAGCTGCTAGCAGCCAAACAAAGCGCACAGGGACCGTACCAAGCCAGTATGGGTCTACCGCTGTCACCTGTGTCATATACTCCTTCGACGTAAGAATGAGTTCATGGTAGATGACATATGACGGAGTATCTAATAGGCCAAGCAGTCAGTTAAAAATTAAATGCTAATGCTTGGCTGTGTGACGTACATCCAAGTCCAGACAGTGCGCTTGTAGGATGTAGATGCGTTGGCAGACCAGAACGAATGTTCACAAACTCGCCAATACCCTTGACTCTAGCCGCCTGGTGGAAATATCCCGAGCAAATCGCTTTTCTGAAGGCTGGCTCAACAAATCGAGGACGCAAAATAATAACAACAACGTACCGTATGACATCAAAGTCGGTTCCCGCGGAAATGATCTCCATTTTTTGAAATTTCATGATGTCTTCGAGCTGCACTCTCACTTCGCGTGCCTTGCGGAGCAGTTTTGGGTGTAAGAAATGGCGCATCGCCCACTCATCCCGGTACCTAGCGCAGGCACCATCAGTACTCGTCGCGTCATCGTAGCTGCTATCCTCGTAACATACCCATGGCTCTTCCATTGGTTAAAAACGTTTAGTAACGTCATGTGGTCGCTCTCAGGAACATTGAACTTGTCTCTCGCCGCGTCTGCCTCCTCCATCCGCTCTTTGGGGCGGTAGAAAACACTGGGCACTGACAACATCGAAACGATCGTTAGCATTTCGGCGGAGCACTTGTAATCGACAGATGTGATGAGCATCTTAGCCATGGACGGCTCCATGGGGAACTCTGACATCTTGCGCCCGGCTGGTGTTAGGTCACCGACATTATCCAGGGCCCCAAGGACCCATAGCTGGTACATTGAATTTATGATGTTCGCCTACAGGACATTGAGCGTTCACGTGGTGCGAATGTGTGGTGCGGGCTGTGGCTTACCTGCGGAGGCGGATCCATGAAGTCGAACTCCAACAAATTCTTCACGCCAAGTGATTTGAGCAGAAGCACAGTGTTCGCAAGATTGGTACGCTGAATCTCCGGAATCGTGTTTTCGAATAATTCGTTACGGTAGGCCATCTCTGTGTACAACCGGTAGCAGAAGCCACTGCCTGTACGGCCTGCACGACCAGTCCGCTGGTTCGCATTCGCCTGGGAGATAGGGGTGATTTGCAGGGCGTCCATGCCGACCCTTGGGTTGTATACTTTGAGCTTAGAGTACCCCGAATCAACGACAAAGAGGATGCCATCGACTGCGGTGTGTTTATTAATACGGCCGTGGAATATAGTGAATATCTTCCCGTACCTGTCAGAGATGTTTCGGCAATATTGGTGGCGACAATGACCTTGCGTCGACCGTCTGCTGTCGGCTCAAAAATTTTCGCTTGCAAATCAGCAGGCATTTGAGAATAAATAGGGAGAATGGCCAGCGGAGCCGGGTCGTCCAACTGCGACAAGCGTTCTAAGAGGTTGTAAGCATTGATAAAATTCGTAATTTCGGCTCCCACCTTGTACGACCTGACAGGTGATCTCGATATCCTCTTGCCCTGTCATGAACACGAGTATATCTCCGGGAGGAAGCGAAAGGTGGATCTGGAGGACTTGCTTAACAGCACTATCCACGTAGTCCTCACAGGGTGACTTGGAGTGGAACGTCTCAACAGGGAAGGTGCGGCCGGGGATTGTGAAACAAGGTGCAGTTCCATAAAAGTTGGAAAACTACACAAGTGTTAGCTTTCGACAAGTGTACGTCCGGGGCTAACGACCCCACCTTTTCGGCGTTCATGGTGGCAGACGTGACGATAAGTTTTAAATCACGTCGGCGCAAAAGGACTACAGGTGTGGTTATTTGGAGGTCGACGTAAGAGAGTAGCACATTGACGCACTTTTTCGTAGGAGGCCCATTAGCACGTCTGTACTGAGGGACCGTTCATGCGCCTCATCCAGTATGATGACGCTATATCGATCCAGATCACCCTCGTTCAACGACTCTCTTAATAATACGCCATCAGTCATGTCTAGTGCACAAACAACGTCAGCTCGGCTCGGCCGCACCTTCTGATCCCATCGACTCACATTTAATCTTGGTCTCTGCCGACGTGCAGTCCTCAAACCGGATCGCATAGCCCACTAGTCCACCAAGCTTGCACTCTATCTCCTCGCTGACACGCTTCGCGACGGACATGGCGGCCACACGACGGGGCTGCGTACAACCGATGATGCCGTGACTACAGTACCCATCTTCGTAGAGAAATTGCGCGAGCTGCGTCGTCTTCCCTGACCCTGTTTCGCCAATCACAATCACCACTATGCGAGAAAGGGTCGTCAGTCAACATGCATGATAGAGTGGAACAGATAGCACCTTGGTTGTCGCGAATTGTTCGGAGTATATCTTCACGACAAGCAAAAGCCGGAAGATACTCTCGCTGTTCGCGAAGCGTCCGGTTTCTTGCGAAGGAACTCACACCTGCGGAAGTTTTCAAATGGCTGGCAAACTTGGAGTCGCCTTTATAGTCATCTTTTGTTGCGCTTTTCACTTGTGCCTCGGCTGCCGCTGTGAGTGGATGCCGATCCCACAGACAATTTCGTGAGCGTCCTGTTCAATAGCGAGAAGAGGACGAGAGTTGTTATCACGCACCTTCTGCTTCTGCTTCCTCGTCCTTGACCCCCATGATATTACCTAGCGCTGTACCACCCAACGCAGCCAATTTTGCCGCGGCTTTTGCTCGTTCCGCCTGCTCTCGCTTCTCCTTCACAAGCGCGGAGCCTTTCTTGGCGAATATAGCCATATCGCTCGTTGGGTCACGGATTGGATTTATCGGGTCGAGTTGCTTGGTGAACACAGTACGGCCGTCGAGGAATGGAGGCTTGAGGTTGTGCACCATCACATGCACGGCTGACTGCGACTCATCTTCGAAGTCCAAATCGACGCCTTTGCGGGTCGCGATACCGGAGGTGACCATGCGATTAGCTTCCCAAAGGTCGTTGTCCGCATTCTGTATACGAATCGGGTCATGTCCATGGAAAACGAGAGACGAAAAAAGATACGCACGTATTGGGCTTGTTTAGCGGACATTTTCTTATAGACGCTGTCAATTGGACATGAAATGCAGCCATCGAAAGTGGACGTACCGTTGGCTTCTTCGCTATCTCCGCCTGCTTGACCATGGTGAGGTCTTCATATTGTGCGAGCGGATTATGCTCCTCGTCGCCCACCAAACCACCTTCCTCCGCGCCCATATACCAGTCCCGGTCGAGGCGCACCTGCTCTTCTTCCCATTCTCGCATATCAAGCTCAATATTTCCTTCGTCAGGACTGCCACCGCGCGATGCTCTTGGGGTAGGCGCATCCCAACCACGAGAATCCGCACCACCCCACCCGCCACCATCGCCGTCACGCCGGTCACGCGGTGTAGCATCCCATCTGACGTTCGGAACGCGGAGACTTGGCGCATCATCACGAAACGTGCTCCGTTCCGAACGTGGAGTTGCTTCCCACCCGCGTGGACGTTCGGCCTGCCCTGAACCTCTATCGCGCAGGCGGTCGCGGTTTAAACGGCGCTGGAAGTCATCCAAGCCACGCGGTCGGTCGTCTTTCTTGTCTTGGTGTGCAGCGATACCCTCTGAAACGAATAAGAAGGAAAATAAAAGCAGGAAATTGGAGTAAACACACCGCGTTGATGGTCCCGCTTTCGTCTATATTCCTCGAGTCGGTTGCGGCCCTCTGCGGAAAGGCCACCAGGATGGGAAGGGGTTTCCTCGGCACGCTGACGCGCATTGCTCATACGAGACGCCGGAAGGGGGGGGACTGGGGGTGTGTGGTCGGAATAACGATTATGAGGAAAGCAGGTAAGGGCCCACCTTTGAATTGTGCTTCCCCTTTATCGAGGCGTGGTCGCTTTGCGTCACCCCCATTCTGTGCGGCAGCGGCACGCTTTTCAGAGGCCAAGCGATCAAGACCTAGAGTGGATGCTCGCGGCGTAGGGGGGTCCGGAGGTTTTTCTGGTTGACGAAAGATGTGTTGCTTTGCCACAAGATCAGCGACGAGTTTGCTTGAAAACAAAAAGGACAACCGACCAAGTCCTTCCGCACCAGTCCACCCTGTCGCGCGGGTTCCGGTTCAAGTACGTCGGTGTCGGTGTCGTGTGTCATCCTTAGTTCAATGTCGTGGTCGATGTCAAGGTCGGGCTCGAAACCCATTTCGCATCCTTCCCACGGCCCGGTCCGCTCTGGACCGACCCTCCTGTGCTAGTCCATCTGTCATCGAGTCATCTCCTGTACTGCCCTCCCTGAGGTGGAAAACATGACAGTGACTTGGAGGCCTTTGTGGCTTTGTTAACATCACCCAGATCTGCATGGAATTGGAGAAAGTATTTAAACACGTCACCCCTTTAGGTTATTTACTCTCCCCTCATCATATAGACCTCATATGTGAACATTTGTTACAGGGACGTGGATAAGTGCGTCTAATAAACGCGGCACATAAAAAAAAAATTAACAACCGTAGAACTGTAAAAGAGCAAGCCCACCCCATCGCCTTACAACTCAATCAAGAGCGCCTCTTTCTTCGGCTGTTCCACCACAGACGATGCACTCTCGTAAGACCCATATGGGATAGTTGGTGGTGCCGTTGGAACGGCTGGGAAACTCGGAAGAGCAGGCGCAGGAGCAGGCGGATGGGCGTATTGCTGTTGCGAGATCGTTGGTGGTACATATACTGCATGCGTGAGGGTGTTGTGCCGCGACGGAGGCTGCTGGTGCACAGGCGGAGGCGAAGATATTTGTTGTTGCACTGTCGGGGACTGTACTGGCGCCGGAGCCCCCTGTTGCTGCGCACGTCCGACGACACGTGTCAGTGCAGGCGTTGGTGGGGCAGGTGGCTGGATAGAGACAGGCTGAGCTGGGTGTGCGTACTGGTATTGCTGGGAGACCGGGGATTGCGGTGTAGGGACTGACTGGTAGTGCGGGCTCACTTGAGGTGCAGTGATGATGTGAGGAGGACTGGCATCGGAAGACATATAAGAGGGTTGAGCCCAACCTTGCTGAGGTGAGTGAGAGGGTGGGGAATAGGGTGTATCGGCACTAGCAGGGGCCTGGTAGGCTTGCGGAGGCGCGTAGACGGAAGCTAGTTGGTGCCACCGTTGAGCTGCAGGAGCGTGGGATGGCTGAACTGCAACTGGAGATTGCTCGTGGTTCCATTGGCCGTAATGTTGTTCAGCAGGCGACGTGGTCTGCTGACGCCACGTGGGGCGCGAGACCTGCTGTGTCAAGATGTGGTCATATAACTTGACCGCCTGAGCAAGTTTATCGTTCATATCAGTGAGCAGCTCTGTTGAGGCGGCACTAGGGTTAGTAAACGAAAGGTAACACGACCCAAATAAAGCGTGCCTTCTTTACGACCGGCGTCATCCAGACTTCTCGCGAGCTTTGGTCTCAGGTTGTTCGCGTTATCGAGGAGTTGCGTCACTTCCGGAAATCGTGACATATTCCCGCCGCCATGTGCTTGTACCTGCTCAATCGTCTGGCTGAACGTCATAATAGCGTCTTCCTCTGACGGCGCGAGATCGTAATTTGGAAGGGCCGGCACAGATGGTTCCGCTGGCGCGACGGAAGGTAGATAAGACTGTGAGTGCCCTTGGCTAGCATAGGAAAATGAAGATTGATTGGCTCTGGGAGTCTCGAGGCCTGTTGGTGCGCTCGGTCTCGGGGCATTAGCTTCACGGAGGCTGGCTTCGATGGCGGCTCTGAGGTCGGGGTCATCATCCCCCTCAGCCTGGGCCGACCGTTGCGAATTGTGCTCAACCAACGGGGGCTCAGACAGTTGCCAAGAGTCTGGCTGATACGGAACGTAACCTGGACGCTCATGCTGACCATGGGCGCCGGCCTCTTCTAATGACAATTGTATCGCACGTTGGAGGTCTGCGTCTGGGACATCACGCGCATGACGACGATCGGGGTGGGCTGCGCCGTGCGAGGATCGACGATGTTTACTATTTGGAAGTCACGGGATGTAAGCAAGGCAATTGACTGCGCGAGGGGGGGGGGGCTTACACTTTGTCCTTGTGTCGAGTAAGTTCCTTGTGACACGAGTCGCAAACTCTCACCTCCTGCGTGATACCGAAGTGAGGAAGGGGAAGGGTCTTCGAAGAGCACTTCTGATCGAATACGCGCCCGCAGTTACGACAGTGATGTTTTCGGTTGGTAAACGAGAAAGGGTCCCGACACCGAAGACAAACATCCGAGTCTATCCACTCCGGCGCGGTTTGCGTGTCGACAAGGGCCGAGCCTGCGACGGCGAGATCTTCCGGAGGGAAGTTAAAACCTAGAAATGTCGTTGGCACCTGCCGCCACATGTCCCCAACAGTGTGCATAACTTGCCTTCGGCTTTCAATGTCTTGTAAGATTGCTCAACGTAACTGAGATGGTACATCCCCTTGAATGAGATGGCCCATGTTTGCACGCAACGAAGAATCTTGCTTTTGACGTCGCGGTGCAGCGAGGGTGTCTTGAGTATAGATACAAGGTTGTCCATAAATTCTCTGGAAGCTATCTCAACAAGGAAGTGATCTCCGCCGTTCTTGACGCATACATCGGTCAACTAAACAGGATAATTGTAAATGAACGATTCCGAGAATCTTGGAAGGTACTTACAGTCAATGCCAGGAGCTGCACATTGGGGTTCTTGTGGTTCAATCTACGTTTCAATGCGCGCATCGCATCCTTTGGCTGGGCACTCTTAGACCTTATTTGGTCACATATTTCGAGGTTGAGAGCGATATCTTCAGAACCAGCCGGAAGGAGCTCTGATGTGGCCCTGTCTGTAGGAGTCTGTCATATTCCAAGCACGACGAGGCAGAGATCATATCATACCAACGGCTTCGTCTAATTGACTTGTGCCCCATAGCCAACTACCCAACGTAGACATGATAGAAGAAAGAGAAAGGGTTGCTAATCCAATTGCTCGGACGTTCTGCCAGGAGCGTAGGCGCAAGCGGCTGCGAGGGACCGGCTTCCGTGGTTCACACTCCGAGTTCCGTATTAATTACATAATCAAGGCAGCTCTGACACACATGAAACAACAGAAAAAAGAAACAAGTGTGAGAAACGATCCGTTATTTGGCTCCCTTTATGTCATACACACCGGACCCATAAATTTTACGTCCCGACTGCCAGGCCAAACAGCATAACGGACAGAAACAATTCTAAAAGACCGCACTGTGCTGCTATGTGTGTAGGTCATTACAGGAAAATACAGCGGGTTAAAGGCTGCGAGTGTAAGTAAATTCGTCAAACTGACTCATGCTGTGGTCAGCTGCGGTGCCGGTCCAGCGCGGAATGAGTTCGGGCGGAGTCTCAAGTGGCCTCGTCACTGCCCGTTTTCCTTGAACAACCATCTTGCCGTCACCTGTTGTCGGTTCAGCCTCTTCTCTACTCCTCGTCACCCACCGTCAGGACGTAGAACGCAGTAAAGGCACATACCAGACTTTGTCTTTGGTTTTTGCCCCACCGTTCTCATCCGTTCTGCAGTGACACGGTGCACAGCCCCGTCGTCTTTGTGTCCTCTTTCCTTCATTCAAAACCACACAAAAAGTTTCTGGACTTGGGCTTTGTGTCTCTCTAGATCCACAGTACTCTCTCTCTCACTAATAATCACTCGAGTTTGACCCTCTGGTGTCTCTTGGTCCCCAACCTTTTACGTCGCCTCGCCCTTATCACAATCATTTGTTCCTACCCCCTGTCTCTTAGCCATGCTCGGTCACCAATTTGCGCACTCTTCTGCCCCTATTCGCAAAGTGAAGGAGGTTCAGTTCGGGATTCTTTCACCAGAGGAGATTGTGAGCACTTCTCCTTCACTCGGGTTTCGCTAAAATTTTCCTGGCGCTTCTTTAGAAAGCCTACTCCGTCGTCAAGGTCGAACATCCAGAAGTCATGGACGAGACCGGCCACAGACCGAAACTTGGCGGTCTGATGGACCCCCGTATGGGTACGATTGACCGGAACTTCAAATGTCAGACTTGTGGAGAGTCCATGTCCGAGTGCCCAGGGCATTTCGGTCATATCGAGTTAGCTAGGCCGGTTTTCCATCCAGGTGCGTGTGGCATTTGATGTTGCCTTTTGCCATTCCAATTTTCGTGAAAAGGGTTTATCGTTAAGGTGAAGAAGATCCTGGAGAGTATATGTGTAAATTGTGGAAAGCTGAAAGCCGATATCGTGAGTGGCGTGTTCTTTGCTTCTACTTGCTTCGCACCCCACCACCCAAATTTTCTGGGGGCTCTCTCCACCCATGGTGGAGAACCCCAAGCCCACACTGCGTTCGTTCCTCGAAAATCGTGGCGTTCTTCCACCCGTGGCGCGGTTGGCGCGCGTTTTCGATCGCTTGATCGCCGCGTCGGCCCTTTCACCGCCCGGTCTGGTTGGACACGCAGTTGTGTGGTGAAATGGGGGCTGAGCAAGGAGTGCAAACGTGCCCACATACGGTGGCTCATTCCCGAATGCGCCATTGTTATGTTGGACGGCTGGGCGGCCCTCGCTGTGACGCAGTTGAGCGGCGCGAGCCCGGCGTGCCACTTGATCGCTCTTCATGACATGTATTTGGTCTTTTGCGGCGTTCTAGGGTGTTTTATTGTCCCGTCTGCATTCAGGCTAACCCTCTCATTTCTATCTCCGATTTTTTAATGTGTGCTGTAAGTCGGACCCCAACTTCGCCGATAAGATCCGACATGTTCGGGATCTGAAGACTCGGATGGCCATCGTTTGGAACCACTGCAAAAGTAAGATGGTTTGTGAGGCCGACGAGCAGAGGGACGAGGGCGACCTTGATGGTGATGAGCCAAAGAAGGGCCATGGTGGATGCGGCCACCTTCAACCTCAAATCCGCAAGGAGGGTTTGAAATTGTTTTTACAGTATAAGAAACCGAAGGACGAAGACGAGGTTTGTGGTAGGCATGTCGGCCTAGGTCGTGTGCTAATTGGCGTTCTAGGACATTAAAAGCGTCCAGCAAGACAAACGATTATTCACACCATCGGAAGTCTATACCACCTTGATGAAGATCTCCGAATCCGACTTGCATCTACTTGGACTTTCCGACGAATACGCTCGTCCTGAATGGATGATTTTGACTGTTCTTCCCGTACCCCCTCCCCCAGTTCGGCCCAGTATTGCGGTCGACGGCGGTACCATGCGAAGCGAGGACGATCTCACTTACAAGCTCGGTGAGATCATAAAGGCCTCCACCAATGTACGCAAGAGCGAACAAGAAGGTTCTCCCGCCCACATTGTGACAGAATATGAACAACTCCTTCAGGTTTGCAGGATTCCGTGTGTTATTTTGACCATCGCCGTTGAACGTAGCCCAGTTCCACGTTGCAACATACATGGACAACGATATTGCGGGTATTCCCCAGGCGCTGCAAAAGTCGGGTCGCCCCGTAAAGGCTATCCGCGCCCGCCTGAAAGGAAAGGAGGGTCGTCTTCGTGGCAATTTGATGGGCAAGCGTGTCGACTTCTCTGCTCGAACCGTCATCACGGGAGATCCGAATTTGGAATTAGATGAAGTCGGTGTGCCAAGGTCGATCGCAATGACCCTGACTTACCCTGAGAGGGGTGAGCCCTAGTCACAACCCTCCTTTATCCCTATCCTGACGGGCGTAAATCCAGTGACACCGTACAATATCGGATATCTCCAGGAACTTGTTCGGAGAGGACCAAATGCTTACCCAGGAGCGCGATACGTAGTCCGAGACACCGGCGACCGCATCGACCTCCGTCGAAATAAGCAGACGGACGCATTTTTACAATACGGGTGGATTGTGGAGCGCCACTTGAAGGATGGCGAGTAAGTGGTCGCCATTTATTTTTTTTGCTATTGTCGTGATCTCTCATCGTTCGTAGTTTTGTCTTGTTCAACCGTCAACCGTCCCTACACAAAATGAGTATGATGAGTCATCGAGTGCGTCTAATGCCCTATTCCAGTAAGTGCTCTTCTATCCTTTATGTCCATCGCAAATGCCTTACGATTTCTCCCTAGCTTTCCGCTTAAATTTGTCTGTGTAAGTGTGATCGCAAGCAGAAGCCTCCGCTGCTAGTGACCTTGATATAGAACGCCGCCATATAACGCGGACTTCGATGGTGACGAAATGAACATGCAGTACGTCTGCAGATATTACACACATAACGATCATTTCATAGTTTCGCCAGCATTCCCCAAAGCGAGGAGACTCGTGCGGAGTTGAGCCAGATTGCATGGGTCCCGAGACAAGTAAGTTCCGACGCCTTCCAGGTAAGACTTATCTAATGCACGCAACAGATCATCTCTCCGCAAGCCAATAAGCCGGTCATGGGCATCGTACAAGATACCCTTTGCGGAATTCGCAAGTTCACCCTTCGAGATTCCTTCTTAGACTGGAACCAAGTGCAAAACATCTTGCTTTGGGTTCCGGAGTGGGACGGGACTATCCCGACTCCCGCCATCATCAAGCCGAAGCCGCTTTGGACCGGCAAGCAAATTCTTAGCATGACCATCGCACGGGGCATCAATATCTTCCGAGCCCCAGACAAGCCGTCCCCGAATCCGATCTTCGACGACGGCATGCTGATTGAGAACGGCGAAATCATCTTCGGTGTTGTGGAGAAGAAGACCGTCGGTGCATCGCAAGGTGGACTTGTTCACGTCGTCTTTCGCGAAAAGGGAGCGGAAGCGACACGCACGCTTTTCACCGGGTTGCAGTGTATCGTCAACTTTTGGCTTTTCCACAACGGCTTCAGCATCGGAATTGGGGATACAATCGCGGACAAGGAAACCATGGGCTTTGTCAATAAGAAGATCTCCGAAAAGAAGGAGAACGTCCGCAATCTCATCCAACAGGCGCAGAAAGACGAGTTGAAGCCCTCACCCGGCATGACGATTCGCGAATCCTTCGAGAGTAGTGTGGAGTTCGAACTCAACAAGGCCCGAGATGATTCCGGTCGACATGCTCAAACTCATTTGAAGGACGACAATAACGTCAAGCAAATGGTGGTCGCTGGTTCGAAGGGCTCCTTCATTAACATCTCGCAAATGTCCGTGTGCGTGGGTCAACAGTCGGTAGAGGGCCGCCGTATTCCGTTTGGCTTCAAGCATCGAACGCTTCCCCACTTCACTAAAGACGATTTCAGCCCCGAGGCACGTGGCTTTGTCGAGAACTCATACCTTCGGGGTCTCACTCCGCAAGAGTTCTTCTTCCACGCCATGGCTGGACGAGAAGGACTGATCGACACTGCTGTCAAAACCGCCGAGACCGGCTACATCCAACGTCGCTTGGTAAAAGCGCTGGAGGACGTGATGGTAAACTACGACGGCACAGTCCGGAATTCTCTCGGAGACGTGCTACAGTTTATCTACGGGGAGGACGGGATGGACGGCGCTTTCATCGAGCGGCAGCGTATCGAGACGTTCCACCTCAGTAATCGGGAGTTCGAGCATAATTATCGCGTTGACGTCACTGATCCAGCCGGCGGTTTCCTTCCGGGTGTATTACAGGTTGGCATCGACGACAGTTCACTTGAGCTTCAAGCTCGGCTAGACGAAGAATATGCTCAATTACTCGAAGATCGCAGAATCCTCCGCGAATTCATTTTCCCCCGAACACCAGCCAACATTCCCCATTATCTACCCGTCAATTTGCAACGCGTGGTGCAAAATGCCATGCAAATATTCCACATCGACAGGCGCAAGCCAAGCGACCTCGACCCCGTCTATATCATCGATGCGGTGAAGGAGCTGCAGAAGAAGCTGGTCGTCGTACGCAATGATGACTTGATTAGCAGAGAGTGCCAAGCGAATGCGACACTCAACTTCTGCATGCACTTGCGGGCGTCCTTCGCTACTCGTCGCGTCTTGGAGAAGTATCACCTCACCCGGGAGGCATTCGATTGGGTTCTTGGCGAAGCGGAGACAAAGTTCAATCAGTCGCTTGTCAACCCAGGGGAAATGTGTGGTACCCTCGCTGCGCAATCTATCGGCGAACCTGCTACGCAGATGACCTTAAACACGTTCCACTACGCCGGTGTCTCCAGCAAGAACGTGACTCTCGGCGTCCCTCGTTTAAAGGAGATCATCAACGTTGCTACGAATATCAAGACGCCATCGCTTACGGTGTACTTGCAGCCCGAGTTGAGCGTATCCGCTGAACTTGCGAAGAACGTGCAACAAGAGCTCGCATTTACCTCCCTTCGCACCGTCACCGCCTCGGTCGAAATCTGGTACGACCCCGACCCCCAATCCACGGTGATCGAGGAGGATCAAGTCTTCGTGGAGGCCTTCTTTGCCATTCCTGACGAAGAAATGGAGCAGCAATTGCACCTGCAGTCTCCGTGGCTCCTACGACTTGAGATGGACCGCGCAAAGATGATCGACCGCAAGTTGACCATGGAGTTCGTCGCCAACAAGATCAAAGAGAACTTCAAGTCGGACCTGTTCGTGATATGGAGCGAGGACAACTCCGAGAAGCTTGTCATTCGTTGCCGTGTTCTTGGCGGTGCAGACAAGGACGAAGACGGGATCGGCACAATCGAGGAGGACATCTTCCTCCGCCAATTGGAGAACACAATGCTGAACTCCATCAGCCTGCGTGGTGTCAAGGGCATTCGTCGGGTCTTCCTCATGAAACACGACAAGACCGTCATTCAGGAGGATGGTACCATTGCTACAGGCGGCGAGGTCAACGCCGAATGGGTGCTCGAAACGGACGGCACGAACCTCACGCAGGTGATGTGCTTGGACGGTGTCGACTTTACGCGCACATACTCGAATAACTGCGTGGAGGTCTTCAATGTCCTTGGTATCGAAGCAGCCCGCGCCGCGATCATGAAAGAGCTCCGTAACGTCATCGAGTTTGATGGCTCATACGTCAACTACAGACACCTGGCACTCCTTTGCGACTTGATGACTCACCCTGGTTCGCTAATGGCCATCACTCGACACGGCATTAACCGCGCGGACACTGGAGCCTTAATGCGGTCATCTTTCGAGGAGACGGTCGAGATTCTCATGGAGGCTGCCGCTGTTGGAGAGAGGGATGACTGCCACGGTATCGCAGAAAACGTCATGTTTGGCCAGATGGCTCCTATGGGCACGGGTGCATTCGACGTCGCGCTCGACATGGATATGCTGAAGGACGTCATCGTCGACCACAGGCTTCCGATGCAGAGCATGCTTTCAGCGCAGGTAGATGCGGGTATGACCCCTGGGCAGGTCGCCATGACACCATACGACAGTAACTCACCCATGTGGAACCAAGAGAGCTACAAAGGGGAGGCAGCTGCGTTCTCTCCTTTGGCATCGAACGGCGGCGAAGAGTCCGCCAACTTTGCTTACCGTGGCTTCGGGCAGAGTCCGCGACATGCGGGTGCAATGTCTCCTGCGGCTCCTGGCTATAGTCCCAGTTCGCCGAACGTGTACTCGCCGACGTCGCCGTATGTTCCCCAGTCACCGTTTGCTGGTGCAACGTCGCCTTTCAGCACTTCTCCATACGTCACATCACCATTCTACGATCGCGGCCGCGCTCCTACTTCTCCAACATACTCCCCGACCTCCCCAGCCCTTAACTTATCATCGCCTGGATATTCACCAACTAGCCCACGGTACTCGCCGACATCGCCGTCGTTCTCACCAACATCCCCACGCTATTCTCCACAATCACCATCATTCAGTCCCTCCTCTCCGCGATACTCCCCAACGAGTCCCTCGTTTAGTCCAGCTTCTCCGCGTTGTAAGTACAGTTTATTTCAAACACCGCTACACTCTCTGATACGTGATGCTCCCAGATTCACCCAGTAAGTGTTGTCTCTGCGTAGGCACGTTCTCGACTAATGACTGTCTCTCTTTCTTCCCTTCAATCCGTAGCATGTGAGTAAGAGTATATTATATTACTTTAATGCGACTGACCAGTATTCCAACTTGTAGCGCCGGCGTTGATGACTCCAGCTTCGCCAAAATATTCACCCACATCGCCCACCTCACCGTCGTCCCCCAAGTATTGTACGTGCTGAATAGTTTGGTTCTTCTTTATGCTTACACTTTGGTCAAGCGCCCACATCCCCAGCTTATTCCCCAGCGTCGCCTGCATATTGTGAGTTGAGCTTCGTGATTCATGGGTCCAGAGAAACTTATTTGTGTAGCCCCCGCATCTCCCGCGTATAGCCCTACTTCACCTCAATGGTCACCATCAAGCCCCGCGCAAACGCAGCAGAATGGATCTTCCGGTCGCAGCCACGCATATTCCACTTCGCCATCGTGGGATTAAGTGGACTGGCCATATGGTTGTCGGTTCTCTTGGAGTACAGTGAACCCCACTGCTGGGATCCTTTCGTTGGTGCTACCCCGTGAGGTTATGTGCCGTATCTAGTCTTGTCTTGCAATCATTGTCATGTAGAATAAGAGCATTCTCCCACTTGTTATGTTTCTATTACTGTCTGACACGGATGGTGACATACCAGTAAGAAACTTGCAAAGGTGACGTGCGAACATTTGGGAGGAACATGGTCCGGTCATGACAGACGACAGGCTTGACAGCACCGTCACATCGAGCCTATGCCATCCTAATCCTTCATCGCCACCCTTACCTTAGCGATGACCGATAAAGGGTATATTGATAGATCTCAAGGACACAATCATCGCACTTGGAGCATTTTTTTCTCGAATGTAGCCGCAGCCTTGGCAAATAGGGACGTCCCACGTCGTACGTCGTATGTCATAAACGGAACAGACCCCGATATTAATTATAGGGCAGGTCACAATGCGACTCTCTTGGCCTCGCGAATAGGGGTGGGGACGCCCCGAAAGAAAGAAAAAAAGGTCGCATCACTTGTCCAAAAAGAAACTGACCTGCCAGGGAGCCGATTTAGAACGGCCGCCCGTCAATGATGCGGTGCTCACATTATGACTACGAGAACGACGAACGAACGAATGTGTCAAACGATGATTGAAGGCGGGCGCCGGCGCTCAGAGACAAGAGGAGAGAGAAGGCGGGCGTCCCCGCAGCAGCAGCAGTGGCGGGCGGGCGATGCATCTCCCTCCGCCTTTCCCTCCTTTCCTTCGATCGTTTGTTGGCCCGATCGAAGTGTACATCTTTTTCTCTCTGCGTCCAGCCATACCCCGGATCCGCCACAGCATTAGCATTCTCTTACGTACGCCACGGTGGTTGGGCGGGGTGGTAGTTGGCGTGATTGGCACGGGCGCGCGCAACTGTCATGAGATTTGGCGGTACTATGGCCGCAGTGCGGTCATGCTGCCCGTGGATGGATGCACGCTCAGGCTCAGGTGGTGGACACACGGCCGCGTGCTAGTCAGTGATTCGCGGGGGGAAGAAGACCCCTTATCATCGTTTCGATGCCGCCCCGCAGGGATTCTCTTTTTTCCAAGGGGACCCGATGGGGAAATGAGCGCCGTGGATATTCTTTCTTCTGGAGACTCGCACGAGCGAGGTGAGCCTTTATCGCGGAGGCGAATGAAATACGAATTTCATATGCTCTCTTCGTTTACATACGACACACTGTGGTGGTACCTATCATAATCGAACTTAGAAACTTGGAACCTGAGGGCTGTACCGAGGAGACGTCTTGACTACCGATGAACGGTGAGCTCACGAGGATGAGGTGACCCATGGTGTATATGCTATCGTTGCGTGTCATGTGGCGTGCGCGAGCTCGCAGTTGACTTAGCCTACAGGCCCAGAGTCCGAGTCGGCCACGGTGATATATGGAGAGCCCGAAGTGCATCCCCCACTCCACCCGATATCAATCCTTTTTGTGAACGGTTATTCGGCGCCCTTATCAGAAAGGACGTGTCACTTGAGCCAATATTGTGATAGCTGCCACCGTATCGTGCTCAGGCCATCGTTTGTTGTCTAATAAGGCGGCACGTCCATCGGCTTGTCGGAGGTAACTTACAATGGACGTGACTTCGGACGGAGTGTGTGATTCGCTGACTAATCCATCAACCTCCAGCAAAAGTCCGGACAGACCACACAGACAGCGCAGCACACACAGAAACAGCGAACGACAAACTCTTGAATCGATGCACGCATCTCTCGTCCGCCGACAACTCTCGGGCCTTGTCCCTCCCAAAATCGCCTCTCCTTCAATTCTCGTGAGTTTTCTTTTCGTTCCTCACCACTTACCACTCCAATATTTTCTTTGTGAACACAGTCTGCGGGGAAGGGCGCCGACCTGAGCCCCCTCGTCGCGTTCTACTC
>WNGR01009871.1_pt1 | contig 16491 bp, 19 predicted proteins | sample 5407581 | NCBI WGS metagenome assembly WNGR01 (sample SAMN13153383, study PRJNA577476) | soil metagenome | isolation source: 80 cm soil or saprolite under Garry oak tree replicate 2 | place: USA:California | collected 2016-06-15 | reverse complement strand
CTGGACGGTGAGACTAGCGCGCAGAGGAAAAGCCTGTCCTGAGCATCGTCGAGGAACCCTCGCATCTCGCCTTTTGCTCTTTCCTGTTGTTCTTGCTTCTGGGTACCCCAAGGCTTCAGCCTTGGGTCTCTCAAAAAAACCTGCCGCGCAGCGGCCTCTACTTGCCGAAGGCCGGAGTGGAGCCCGAAGGGCGCAACGACCCATCTATTGCCTTGTCCTTGCTGTTGTCGTTGCTCGTTCTCGCTGCAAACCACCACAATACCCAGCAAAAACCCGTGTCAAGCCCCCAAACCATCTAACTCCATGCAAACAAAAGACATCCCCGTGGCGTAGTAGTTTCACCCAACCGCTATAATAGAAATAGAAAGAAAAACGGAAGCCCCGGCCACAGCCGGGGCTTTTCATTTAAACAAGGAGCGCAATAAACAACCTAAGCCAAATAAAATGAATACTTTGCAGAGTCAACCCCTTGAATCGAGAGACTTTCACGCGCAGAGTAAAACGAAGTCCCCCCATAAGCCATCTACAATGAATACTTTGCACAAAATTGTACCCCCTGGGGGAGTACCCTCCCCCATCCTCTACAATCGAGCCAAGATCATGCCAACCGACAACCGCACTGCCCTCCTCAACCTCATCGCCACCCTCTCCTTCAAACTCGGCGACTTCACCCTCGCCAGCGGCCAGAAGTCCGACTACTACATCGACTGCCGCATCACCACCCTCCACGCCGAAGGCGGCCGCCTCTCCGGCCTCGTCCTCTACGACCTCATCCAGCAGCACATCCCCCTCGCCGAGGCCGTAGGCGGCCTCACCATGGGAGCCGACCCCCTCGTCTCCAACACCGCCTCAGCCAGCGCCTGGGCCCTCGCCGACCACACCGAAATCCTCGAACTCTCCACCGCCCTCGAACTCGGCGACGAAGGCCCCGACCTCGCCCCAACCCTCATCCACGGCTTCCTCGTCCGCAAAGCCGAAAAGACCCACGGCACCGGCCGCCGCATCGAAGGCTTCCTCAAACCCGGAGCCAAGGTCGTCATCCTCGACGACGTCTGCACCACCGGAGGCTCCACCATCACCGCCATCGAAGCCACCCGCGAAGCCGGCATGAACGTCGCCGGAGTCCTCTGCCTCGTCGACCGCGAGCAAGGCGGCCGCGCCCACATCGAAGCCGCCGCCCCCGGCGTCCCCTTCCTCTCCGTCTTCACCGCCACCGACGTCCGCGCCGCCCACATCGCCCCGAAAGCCAAGTAAACTGGAGGAGACATGATTCCCACCCTCGAACGGCTCCCCACCGGCATTAACTTCCTCGATCAAACCAAGCTCCCCCTCGAGGAGACCTACGTCCTCGCCACCGACTACAAGCAGGTAGCCACCGTCATCCGCGACATGATCGTCCGCGGAGCCCCCGCCATCGGCGTCTCCTCCGCCATGGGCGTAGCCATCGGCATCGACCGCAGCACCGCCACCGACATCCCGACCCTCACCGCCGAGGTCGCCGTCATCGCGAAGACCCTCGCCGAGACCCGCCCCACCGCCGTCAACCTCTTCTGGGGCATCGACGAGATCCGCAACCTCTACAACGAGCTGGCCGCGAAGAACACCCCCATACCCGAGATCAAGGCCGCCGTAGTCGCCAAAGCCCGCCGCATGTATGACGAAGACATCGCCGCCTGCAAGCAGATGGGAGCCCACGGCGCAGAGCTTCTACCCAAAGAGGGCACCGTCCTCACCCACTGCAACGCCGGAGCCCTCGCCACCTGCGGCTACGGCACCGCCCTCGGAGTCATCCGCGCCGCCGTCGAGCGCGGCCACAAGATCGACGTCTTCGCCGATGAGACCCGCCCCTACCTCCAGGGAGCCCGCCTCACCGCCTGGGAGCTCCTCCACGACAACATCCCCACCACCGTCCTCTGCGACAACATGGCCGGAACCCTCATGCGTCAGGGCCGCATCCAGGCCGTCATCGTCGGAGCCGACCGCATCGCCGCCAACGGCGACACCGCCAACAAGATCGGCACCTACACCGTGGCTGTCCTCGCAAAGGAGCACGGCATCACCTTCTACGTAGCCGCCCCCCTCTCCACCATCGACCTCGCCACCACCCACGGCGATCAGATCCCCATCGAACAGCGCGCCGCCACCGAGGTCACCCACTCAAACGGAAAACAAATGACCCCCAACGGCGCAGCCATCCAGAACCCGGCCTTCGACGTCACCCCCGCAAAGTACATCACCGCCATCATCACCGAGCACGGCGTCCTCCGCGCCCCCTACGACCAGTCCATCCAGCAGATGGCCGCAGCAGCAAGGCCCGAACTAACCACCGCATAACAAAAACTCTCCGTAAAGGGAGAAGCTCCCTCAGGCCCAACACCGGTGAAACCCCGCATCTTCAATCCGCGTGCCCACTCCCTGCTACGCGGAAGCGCTCTGGTCCTCCTCAGCCTCGGAATCGCCCTCCGCCTCTCGGACTTCCCCCACAACCGCGCCAACCCATTCCTTATCCTCCCCGCCCTGGCCGCAGCGACGGGCACCGCCGACACCCTCCGCTGCATGAGAACCCGCTGGAGCTTCTACCACGGCGGGGTCCTCCTCCTCGTCTACATGGACCTCATGGCCGTCTGCATGATCCTCTTCTTCCTCCTCTACCCCTACGCCGGCTGGATCACCTCCCAGTAGCCGCAGCGATCTGATCCAACAGCTGCAGTAGCAAAACTGCTGGGATATACTCAGCGTGTTTCCTGCAAGCTACCTAACTCCCAGGGAGGCAACATGATCAAAGGCTTTCGCGACTTCATCCTGCGCGGCAACGTCATGGACCTCGCCGTTGCCGTCATCATCGGCGCCGCCTTCTCCTCCATCACCAAATCTCTCGTCGAAGACGTCATTACCCCTCTCATCGCCGCCGTCGTAGGCAAGCCCGACTTCTCCGCCCTCGCCCTCACCCTCCACGGCACACCCATCTACTACGGCAAGTTCATCACCGCCGCCATCAACTTCATCATCATCGCCTTCGTCATCTACTTCTTCCTCGTCCTCCCCGTCCAGAAACTGCTCGCCCGCATCAAGGGTCCCGAAGCCGCTGCCACCAAACCCTGCGCCGAGTGCCTCTCCGACATCCCCGCCGCCGCCCACCGCTGCAAGTTCTGCGGCCAACCCGCCGCCTAGCCCCAACCTATATCTCCACGCACGACGCCCGCGGCGAGACCACCTCTCGCTGGCCCCCATCTCATCTCTTCGGACGCGCTCTCTCCAGATTCGGCAGAAATCCCGTCAACAGCCCAATCGCCGGCAGATACGCGCACACCTTGTAAACGAAGACGATGCTGGTCACATCGGCCAGCTTGCCAAGCACTGCCGCTCCAATCCCGCCCATCCCAAACGCAAATCCAAAGAACAATCCGGAGATCATTCCCACTCGCCCCGGAACCAGCTCCTGCGCGTAGACAAGAATCGCCGAGAAGGCCGAAGCAATCACGAACCCGATAATCACGCTCAGCACGCCAGTCCAGAAAAGGTCCGCATACGGCAGCAGCAATGTGAAAGGCAGCGCCCCAAGAATCGAGCACCAGATCACAACCTTGCGCCCCACCCGGTCACCAACCGGGCCGCCAATCAAAGTCCCGGCCGCCACCGCCCCCAGAAACACAAACAGGTGAATCTGCGAGCTCTGCACCGACACATGAAATTTATTGATGAGGTAGAAGGTGTAGTAGCTCGTAAGACTGGTCAGATAGAAATACTTCGAGAAGACAAGCGCCATCAGGACGGCAATCGCAGAGACCACCTGTCTCCGCGGCAACACGGCAACGCTCTCCTCATGCTTTGCGGGCCGGCTCTGCAGATGCTCCAGGCGCGCCTTGTACCATCTACTGACCCGCATCAGCACCACGATCCCAAGCAACGCCGCAAGAGAAAACCACCCCACGCCTCCCTGCCTGCGCGGAAGCACGATAAATGCCGCCAGCAACGGCCCAATGGCAGAACCTGTATTTCCTCCCACCTGGAAGAACGACTGCGCCATCCCATGCTGCCCACCCGATGCCATGCGCGCCACCCGTGAAGACTCGGGATGGAATACCGCCGATCCAACGCCAATCAGCGAAGCCGCAATCAACAGCAACCCAAAGTTCGGCGCAACCGCCACCAGCACCAAACCCACCAGGGTGACCGCCATCCCAATCGGCAGCGAGTACGGCATCGGCCTGCGATCCGTATAGTGGCCGATGAATGGCTGCAGCAGAGATGCCGTGATCTGGTAAGTCAGCGTGATCAACCCGATCTGACCGAAGTCCAGATTGAACGAGCTCTTCAGAATCGGATAGACCGACGGCAGCAAAGACTGCACCATGTCGTTCAGCAGATGGCAGAAGCTCACCGCCGTCAGCACACGAAACAGCGCGCCCTCTTCCATCCTCTTCGGTGACTCAACCTCACTGCTTGAAATCATCTGCGTCGACATGCCACCGTCCAATTCGCTTTTTTATCCATGGTAGGTGATTCACCGCGTCTGCCAAGCTAATGCTTCTATTCGATTCAGCTATGGACCTGCCTTCGCAGCGTCAACAACTCCTCAGCGCCACCATGTTGTTTTTGCATTTGTCGGCTACACCCTATTCCCTACACCCTCCTGCTCCCTGTTACCCTGAATCTTCAACCCAATACCGAGGCCTTTTACTTGACCCGTCTCCGCACCGTTGCCTGCCTGCTGCCCCTCGCCACCCTCGCTGCATTCGCCGCATTCGCCCAGTCCCCCACCCCTCAGGTCTTCGGCTATCGCGACTTCACCCAGCAGGCCAAATGGGATGCCGCCTTCATCGCCGTCCCCGACCCCAAACTCGCCGGCGAACATCTCAAGACCCTCACCGCCGCCCCCCACTGGGCCAGCTCTACCGAGGACTACGCCACCGCCGTCTACGTAGCCGACAAGTTCAAAGCCGCTGGCCTCCAGACCGAGATCGTCCCCTACAAGGTTCTCCTCAATAAGCCCGTCAGCATCCTCATCGAAGCCTTCGACGCCAACGGCAGGAAGCTCATGTCGGGCCCCACCCCCGAGCACGTCGACCCTAAAAAATACGGCGGCGACCCCTTCCAGGACGACCCCCGCATCCTCCCCGCCTTCAACGGTTCCGCCCCCTCCGGCGACATCACCGCGGAGGTCGTCTACGCCAACTACGGCGAACTCGCCGACTTCAAGAAGCTCGCCGACCTCGGCATCAGCGTCAAAGACAAGATCGTCCTCGTTCGCTACGGAGCCAACTTCCGCGGCGTCAAGGCCTACATCGCCCAGCAATACGGAGCAAAGGGCGTCCTCATCTACTCCGACCCCGCCGACGACGGCTACTTCCGCGGCGACGCCTACCCCAAGGGGCCCTTCCGCCCCGAATCCGCCGTCCAGCGCGGCTCCGTACAGTTCTTGCCCATCTACCCGGGCGACCCCGAGACCCCCGGCATAGCCTCCACCCTTGACCTCCCCGACTCAAAGCGCATCCCCGCCAACAAGCTCCAGGCCGACCAGCCCAGCATCCCCGTCAATCCCCTCTCCTATAAGGACGCCGCTCCCATCCTCAAGTGCCTCACCGGCGCAGAGTCCCCCCGCAACTGGCAGGGAGCCCTCCCCTTCACCTACCACCTCGGCGCAGGAGGAAACAACGCCAACGGGGGCAAGGTCACCGTCCACATGCACCTCGAGCAGGACACCGCCCTTCGCACCATCTGGGACGTCGTCGGCAAGATCCCCGGAACCGGTCACTCCGACGACTGGATCGTAGCCGGCAACCACCGCGACGCCTGGGTCTACGGCGCCGTCGATCCCAACAGCGGTACCGCTGCCATGCTCGAAACCGTGCACGGCCTCGGAGATCTGCTCAAACAGGGCTGGAAGCCACGCCGCACCGTCGTCATCGCAAGCTGGGACGCCGAAGAAGAAGGCCTCATTGGCTCCACGGAATGGGCCGAGCAGCACGCCAAAGAGCTCAGCCACGCCGTTGCCTACTTCAACACCGACGTCGGTGTTGCCGGGCCAAACTTCAGCGCCGCCGCCGTGCCCTCTCTCAAACAATTCGTCCGCGAGGTAACAAAAGAAGTTCCCAGCCCCAAGGGCGGAACCGTCTACGATCAATGGAAGAAGACTCAGGAGGCATCCAACGAGCGCAGCGGCGACGCCAGCACCAGCGGCGGCCCCACCCGCTTCAACGCCCACGTCGAAAACGATGTGCACGTCCGCGATCTAGGCTCCGGCTCCGACTACACTCCCTTCATCCAGCACCTCGGCGTCCCCTCTACCGACATCGGCTCCGAAGGCCCCTACGGCGTCTACCACTCCGTCTTCGACAACTACAACTGGTTCATCAAATTCGCCGACCCCACCTTCGTCTACGAGCAGCAGCAGGCTCGCGTCTTCGGCCTCGAGATCCTGCACATGGCCAACGCCGACGTCCTCCCCTACGACTATCAGCTCTACGGCAAGGAGATTCTCAGCTACCTCGAAGCCGCCCAGAAGCGCGCCACCACCCCGGACCTGAAGCTCGACTTCACCGCCACCCTCGCCGCCGCCCGGCGCTTCGCCAACGCCGGCGCCGCCGTTCATACCCTTCAACTCTCCGCACCGCCCCAACCAGCCAGTCTCAACAAGGCCCTGCGCGCGGCTGAAGAGGCTCTGCTCAACCCCGAAGGCCTCCCCAGGCGTCCCTGGTTCAAGCACACCATCTACGCCCCCGGCGAGTTCACCGGCTACGCCGCCGTAGTCATCCCCGGCGTCAACGAGGCCATCGATGCCCCTGACTCCTCTCGCGCCCAGGCCCAGCTTGCCAGCCTTGCCGAAGCCCTCGACCGCTCCGCCGCCATCCTGGAGACCGCCGCAAAATAGCCATACCACTTTAGGTGCATTTGGCCACGCCGAAGTGGGATGTCCCCCAAAAGTTACCCAGAGCATGATTACTCCAAGAGACGGCAAAAGCCGCCCCAAAGGAGAATCTCCCCATGATTCACGATCTGGTTCTTGCCTTGGTATTCCTGGCGATGATTATTGCCCCTGCACTCCTCGCCATGCGTTCAGACCGAGAGGAAAAAGATACCCTATAAGCCAACCGCGGCCTTCGCGCCGTCCGGTGCATGTTGTTGCCAGCCTGCACCCAACCCCGTCCCGATTCACGTTGCAGGCATGGTCTTCACCCTCAAAATCTTCCGCTGAAATCAACATGGCCGCATCCTGATGGATGCGGCCATGTTCTTGATCTTTAGCTAAAAAGCTAACAGCTAAAAGCTAAGAGCTAAAAGCTAAAAGCTGTTTTACCCCCGAAGCGCCATCTGCTCCGTCACAATCTGCGTCAGATCCGGCTTCTTCAACCCATGCTCCTTCGCATTGAACTCGTCTACCTTGCTCGACCAGTTCATGCTGCAGAACTTGGGCCCGCACATGCTGCAGAATGCCGCTTCCTTGTAGTAGTCATCCGGCAGCGTCTCATCATGCATCCCCCGAGCCGTATCCGGATCAAGCGACAGCGCAAACTGCTTATCCCAGTCGAACGTATATCGCGCGTGCGAGATAGCATCGTCCCGATCTCTCGCCCCCGGCCGGTGCCGCGCAATATCCGCCGCATGAGCCGCGATCTTGTAAGCGATAATGCCGTCCTTCACATCCTTCTCGTTCGGCAGCCCGAGATGCTCCTTGGGAGTCACATAGCAAAGCATCGCCGCCCCATGCCACCCAATCATCGCCGCGCCAATGGCCGACGTAATGTGGTCATACCCCGGAGCGATATCGGTCACCAGCGGCCCCAGCACATAGAACGGAGCCCCATCGCAAAGCTCGATCTCCTTGTCGACCTGCTCCTTGATCTTGTCCATCGGCACATGCCCCGGCCCTTCGATCATCACCTGCACGTCGCTCTTCCACGCCTGCCGCGTCAGCTCACCCAGCGTCTTCAACTCCGCAAACTGAGCCTCATCGCTCGCATCCGCCACGCACCCGGGCCGCAACCCATCACCCAGCGAGTAGCTCACGTCATACTTCGCCATCACCTTCGTGATCCGGTCGAAGTTCTCATATAGGAAGTTCTGCTTGTGGTGAGCCGTCATCCACTGCGCCATAATCGCGCCGCCCCGGCTCACGATCCCGGTAATCCGCTTGGCCACTAGAGGCACATACTGAATGAGCACGCCCGCATGGATTGTGAAGTAGTCCACGCCCTGCTGCGCCTGCTCCTCGATCACCTCAAGGTACAGATCGATATTCAGATCCTCAACCCGCTTCACCCGGCTCAACGCCTCATACAGCGGAACTGTCCCGATCGGCACCGGCGAATGCCGCAGAATCTGCTCCCGAATCATCGGAATATCCCCGCCCGTCGACAGGTCCATCACCGTATCGGCCCCAAAGTGCACCGCTGTATGCAGCTTCCTCAACTCCTCATCCACATTCGACACCAGCGCCGAATTCCCGATATTCGCATTGATCTTGCACAGCGACTCCACCCCAATCGCCATTGGCTCCAGCTCTACATGGTTGACGTTCGCCGGGATAATCATCGTCCCCTTGGCAACCTCAGACCGCACCAGCTCTGCCGCAATCTTCTCCCGCTGCGCAACGAAGGCCATCTCCTCGGTAATCAGCCCCTTGCGCGCAAAGTGCATCTGCGACATATTCCAGTCGCCCGTCCGCTCCGCCTCAGCCTTCCGCTTGACGATCCACTCCGCCCGCCCCGTAGGTACCTTGTACCCATTGCCATTCGTGTGCTGCCCGTTGACATTGCCGCTCATTCGTTTTTCCCCGCTCAAAAGTGCGCTGTTATCGAGTTAGTATACGCCGCATCCGCACCCTCGACCCGGGTCGCCTGGTCAGATCAAATCATCCGCGCCGCTAATGTCCATACCCATCCGAATGAACATCCACTTTGCCGCGAAACATCCGGTAGACCACAACGAAATACCCCAGCGCCAGCAGCATTCCAAACCCCCACCATATCGACCCCACCTGCAGCTCATACATCCCGGTGCGCGAGCGAGCGATCGTCAAATCCAGCGCAGGATTCCCGATCGAAGGCAGCAGCGCAGGATAAAGCCCAACCCCTGCCCCCACCATCATGAGCGCAAGATAATGAGATGCAACCCGCAATCACTCCGGTCTTCACGAAGATGCGCGGGTACTCTGAAAAACCTACCCTCCAGCAGATAGAATGCCCCTACCGCCGCCATCACAAAAGCCGCCGTAATCACCGACGCGCACATATTATGCGCATACTCCAGCATCGCCCAGGGATTCAACAGCAACCCCATAAAGCTCGTAATCTCAAATGTCCCACTCGGCAGAATCGTGTACGCCACCGGATGCTGCATCCACGCATTCGTAACGATGATGAAGCACCCCGAGATCCACGACCCCACAAAAACCATGAACGCCGCACCCCAGTGAGCCCACGGACAAGCCGCCCATAAAACACGGCGGTCATCGCACAGTGACCGATTGTCAGTTATTCCTGAGCGCCACCATCGGATTAATCCGCGAAGCCCGCCGTGCCGGAACATATCCCGCCAGCACTGCAACCGCCGCCAGAAGAACCATCATCGCCACAAACGTTAGCGGGTCCGTGGGCTCCGTCCCAAACAACATAGACGAGATCAGATTCGCCACCACCGCCGAAGCCACCACCCCCACACCAATCCCAATCATCGCCAACTTCAACGTCTTCGAAATAACACCCATCTGCACCCTTCCCTGCGTCGCACCCAGCGCCATCCGTATCCCAATCTCCTGTGTCCGCCGCGTCACCGAGTACGAGATCACCCCATAGATCCCCAGCGAAGCCAGAATCAATCCCAGCCCTGCAAACGCCCCCACCAGCAGCACAAAAAATGCGAAACCGCATGATCCACAATCTGCTGTATCGGCCTGAACTCCACCGTAGGCTGGTTAGGATTCAGCTCTCGCAACGTCCGCATCACGCTCCCAGACAACTGCGCCGGCGGCAGCTTCGTCCGCACCACCAACTCCGCCCCGTCCGGCCCCCACTCATCACGCATGGTCGGCAAATACATCTGTTCGCCAGCACTACCCTCGACGTTGGTCTCATGCACATCCGCAACCACGCCGATCACACGCGCCTCACTTCTGCCAATGGCCACAATCTTCCCCACAGCATCCTCCCCAGGCGCCACGAACCTTGCCGCCCTCTCATTCAGGATCACCGTGCTCTCTCCCTTCATGGAGTCCTGCCAGCCAAAGTCGCGCCCGCGCAGACGCATCCCCATTGCAGTCACGTATCCCGGCGAAACGATATACACGAACGCGCCGGGAACCTCACCATTCCGATACACCTTTCCCTTCGCGCGCGGGCCGCCCCATCCGCGGTTTCGTTCCAGCGGCAGGTTGTCCGAGATTCCAGCCGACTCAACCCCCGGAATCGCGCTGACGCGCCGAATCACCTCTTCAAAGATCGCGTTCCTCTTATCCGTACTTCTACCGTCGTCATAGTCCACCTTGATCGAAGCCGCGGTCGACGGTTGAAAACCGAGATCCACATCCAACACCCGCATAAAACTCCGCAGCAACAGGCCCGCACCAATCAGCAGCACACAAGCCAGCGCCACCTCGGAGATCACCAGCGCAGACCGCAGCCTCTCATGATTTCTGCCGTCGCTCATACCCTGCCCCGAATCCTTCAACGCCTCCTGCAAGTTGCTGCTCGATATCTTCAACCCCGGCAGCAGACCAAACAGAACCGCCGCCCCAACGCTAATCGCCAACGTCCATAGCAGCGTCACACCATCCACCTTCACGCTACTCAGCAACGGCAGCGCAAGCGATCCCTGATGCGCAAGATAAGAAGTAATCCCATACGCCAATCCAAGTCCCAACACCGCACCCATCCCAGCCAGCACCAGGCTCTCCGTCAAAAGCTGCCGTACCAGCCGGCCTCGCCCTGCCCCCAAAGCGCTCCGCAGAGCAAACTCCTTGCTTCGTGCCGCAGCTCGAGCCAGCAAAAGATTCGACAGGTTCACACACACAATCAGCAGAATCAGTCCCACAGCACACCACAGCACAATCAGTGACCGACGCAGCTTTCCACTCACATATTGCTTCAACTCGATTGGCCTGGCCGAATAGTTGCCCGCCGAATCCGGAAACTTCTTACTCCAATAAAACTTGGGGAACAGCACCGTGGCCTCCGCCTGCGCCTGCGTCACGCTCGCCCCCGGCTTCAATCTGCCAATCAGTGCCAGCGTATTCCCGTAAGTGCGGATATCGTCCATCACTTGCGGCACAAGGACGTCCACCTTCGCCCCTGGAGAAAACACTGCGCCAAAGTCGAACGTCTCCGGCAGCACTCCAACCACTGTCACCGGCTTTCCATCCAGCGTAATCGGCTTCCCTACGATTGCCCTGTCGCTGCCAAACTGCCCTGCCCAGAAAGAATGCGACAGCAACACCACCGCGCGGCCGCCCTTAATCGACTCATCCTTCGTAAAGGAACGTCCCAACTCCGGATCCACGCCCAGCATGTGAAAGAAATTCCCGGCGACCGCAATGCCCGTCACCGGCGTCGGCTCCCCGTGCCCCGTCAGCTTGAAGTTGTCACTCGTTGAAAACGCAAAATACGCCGTCACGTCCTCATACGACCGGTTCTGCGCCAGCAGGTCGTCATACGCATCCACCGAATACGTCGAGGCAGAGAGTCCGTTCGCATCAGCCGGTGCGATCCACACCAGCCGCTGAGGATCACGAAATGGCAGTGGCCGCAGCAGAATCGTATTCACCACGCTGAACACCGCAATGTTCGCCCCAATTCCCAGCGCCAGTATCAGCACAGCAACAACGGCAAACATTCGATCCCGCCCAAGCGTCCGCATCGTATAGCGCAGGTCCTGCAACAAAACATCCAGCCACGGCATCCCACGCTCCTCCCGCTGCCGCTCCTTCGCCTGCTGCACTCCGCCAAAACGAATCAGAGCTTTACGCCGCGCCTCTTGCCATGACATACCCTGGCTCAGATTCTCCTCCACCGCAAGCTCAAGATGCGTCTTGAGCTCCGCATCCAGCTCACGATCGAGCGGCTGCTTGCGAAAGAAAGAACCCAACCGCTGCACCGCGCGCAGAAGTGAATCCGTCATCGAGCTCTTCATCGCTCACCCCCCTCTTCGCCCATAGCCAGCACCCTGCCCATCACTCCCGACAACCTCACCCAGTAAGCCGCGTCCTCGGCCAGCTGCTTCCGCCCCCGCTTCGTGATCGAGTAGAACTTCGCCTTCCGATTGTTCTCCGAAGTCCCCCACTCCGCCGCGATCCACCCCCGCTGCTGCAGCCTCACCAGCGACGCATAGATCGTCCCCTGGTTCAGCAGCACCTCATCCCCGCTCACCTGCTCGATCCGCCGCGCGATCCCATACCCATGCATCTCGCCCATCGCCGCAAGCGTCTGCAGCACCATCAGATCCAGCGTCCCCTGCAATAGATCCAGCTTCGACTCGCCCATACAGTCACTCCTGTGGTTTCACCACATATTACCTGTGGATACGCCACATGAATAGAAAAGTTCACCACCATCAAAAAATTGTCATCCTGAGCGATGCGCGGAGCGCGAATCGAAGGACCTGCGGCTGTCTTTGTTGTTGCTGTTGTCTTTGTTGTTGCTGTTGTCTTTGTTGTTGCTGTTGTCCTTGTTGTTGCTGTTGTTGCTGTTGTCCTCGTTGTTGCTGTTGTCCTTGTTGTTGCTGTTGTCCTTGTTGTCTTTGTTGTCTTTGTTGTTGCTGTTGTCCTTGTTGTTGCTGTTGTCCTTGTTGTTGCTGTTGTCCTTGTTGTTGCTGTTGTCCTTGTTGTTGCTGTTGCCCTTGTTGTTGCTGTTGTCTTTGCTTTTTGCTGTTGCTCTTGCCTTGTAGTTGCATCTAGGTACCCCAAGGCTTCAGCCTTGGGTCTCTCAATCCGGAAAAGAAAAAGGGGCTTTAGCCCCTGGGGTATGCCTTCCCCCTTCACCCAAACGGGCGTAAACTTACAATCAACGACATGTCAGCCGCCCAGAAGAGCCCACTCAAGATCATCGCCGCCACCGTGGTGATCCTCGTCACCGTCGCCTACCTCGCCTTCACCGGAGTCCGCGACAACAAGAGCTACTACGTCACCATCGGCGAGCTTCAGGGCATGGGCAACAAGGCCTACGTCCGCCATCTCCGCGTAGCCGGCAACGTAGCCCCCGGCAGCATCCACCGCGTCGGCACCAACGCCACCTTCCAGCTGCTCGAGCAGGGCCGCACCCTCCAGGTCGCCTACCAGGGCTCCGAGCCCCCACCCGACACCTTCAAGGACGACGCCCAGGCCCTCGCCGTAGGCACCTACGGCCACGACAGCGTCTTCCACGCCACCCAGCTCCAGGCCAAGTGCGCCTCCAAGTACGCCCCAGCCGCAAACCAGGCGACCCCGGCCGCCACCGCCGCAGCACTCCCCGCAACCCACTAAACCCGCCGCGCACGATCTAAAAATATGACGCAGACGGAACCAACAACCCGCAGCAGCGCCCTCCAATCCGCTGCGCAGCTGGATTCCGTCTCCAAGATCTACGGCACCTTCGCCGCCCTCCGCAACCTCTCCACCACCTTCGCCGCCGGCACCTCCACCGTAATCCTCGGCGAGAACGGAGCTGGAAAATCCACCCTCCTCCGCCTCGTCGCCGGCCTCATCACCCCCACCCGCGGAGCCGTCACCGTCTTCTCCGAGCCCCCGCATCAGCAGCGCCGCCGCATCGCCTATATGAGCCACTCCCCCATGCTCTACGACGAGCTCACCGCCATGGAGAACCTAACCTACTTCGCCTCTCTCCACCGCGAAGGCGGCTGCGCCTGCGTAGGCAGCCCCGAGATGGCCCTTCGCGCCGTCGGCCTCGACCCCAACCTCCCCCGTCCCGTCGGCCAATACTCGCAGGGCATGCGCCAGCGCACCTCCCTCGCCCGAGTCCTCCAGACCGACCCCGAGCTCCTCCTCCTCGACGAGCCCTTCTCCAACCTCGACGCCGCCTCTGCAAATCACATGGTCGAGCTGCTCGCCGACTTCCGCACCTGGCCCGTCCAAACCAAGGATGGGGGCGGAGGTTCCCGCACCCTCGTCATCACCACCCACCAGGCCAAACTCGCCGAGCCCCTCGCCGACAACACCCTCCACATGCGCAACGGCCAGATCGTCGAGGTCGAGACCGCCGGATGAAGACCCAGCAACCCACCAAAACCAACGCAGCCCGCCTCCTCGACACCCTCAACATCCCCTACGAGCTGCGCCCCTACGAAGTCGACCCCGATGACCTCACCGCCATCTCCGTCGCCCGCAAGATCGGCCTCCCCCCCGAACAGGTCTTCAAGACCCTCCTCTCTCAGACCAATACAGGCGAGCATCTCTTCGCCGTAATCCCCGGCGACGCCGAACTCGACCTCAAAAAACTAGCCCACGCCGCCGGAGCAAAAAAAGCCGAGCTAGCCTCCCTCAAGGAAGTCGAGCCCCTCACCGGCTACATCCGTGGAGGAGTCACCGTCATGGGCTCCCGCAAGCCCTTTCCCACCTACGCCGACGAGACCATCGAGCTCTTCGACATCATCTCCGTCTCCGCCGGTCAACGCGGCCTGCAACTCCTCCTCACCCCCGCCGACTACCTCCGAGCCGCCAACGCCACCCTCGCCGATCTCACCAAAGCCCCGGCCCAAACGAGCGCATGAAATACCTGGGCCACATCCTCAATCACCTCCGCAAGGACCTCCGCATCGAATGGCGCTCCCGCGACGCCATCAACGGAATGCTCTTCTTCGCCCTGCTCGTGGTCGTCGTCTTCGCAATCACCTTCGACCCCACCGGCTACCCCACCACCACCCGCCAGATCTCCGGCGGAATCCTCTGGGTCGCCCTCCTCTTCGCGTCGGTCACGGCGCTCAACCAGTCCTGGAACCGCGAGCAGCGCAACCAGGTCCTCGACGCCCAGCGCATGGCCCCCTCCCCCGCCTCCGCCCTCTTCCTCGGCAAGGCCATCGCCAACCTCCTCTTCGTCCTCGTCGTCGAAGCCGTCCTCGCCCCCATCTTCATCGTCTTCTTTAACCTCCACGTCCTCGGGAACGCCTGGCTCCTCGCCCTCATCCTCCCGTTAGGCACCTGGGCCCTCATCGTCAACGGAACCTTCTTCGCCGCCATGGGCCTCCGCTCCCGCAACCGCGAACTGCTTCTCCCCCTGATCCTCCTCCCCATCTCCCTGCCCGCGCTCCTAATGATGGTCCAGGCCACCACCGGCGTCCTCACCGGCGAACTCGACCCCATCCAGATCCGCACCTGGATCACCCAGTTAGCCGGCTACGACATCATCTACACCACCGTCGGCATCCTGCTCTTCGAGACCGTCCTCAACGCGGAGTAGCCGCTTTCGCGATAAAATATCCTCATAGTGTCACGCTCATCCACTGTCCGTAACTTTGCCTGGCTCTGGTTCATCGCCACCATCGCCGTCCTCATCGTCGGCTTCCGGCAAGCCATCTTCCTCGTCCCCACCGAAGCGACGATGGGCAACGTCCAGCGCATCTTCTACTACCACCTGCCCCACGCCATCCTTGGCCTGGTCTTCCCCTACGTAAACTTCGCAGCCTCGCTCGCCTACCTCTTCTGGCGCCGCCGCGACCCACTCAAGGCCCTCACCGCCGACGCCCTCGCCGTAGCCTCTGCTGAGATCACAGTCCTCTTCGTAGGCATCGGCCTCCTCAGCGGCATGCTCTGGGGCAAGCCCGCCTGGGGCATCTGGTGGGCCTGGGACGCCCGCCTCACCACCTACCTCCTCCTCTGGCTGCTCTACGTCAGCTATCTGCTCCTTAGGCGCTTCTCCCCCACCGGCCAGACCGGTACCCTCGGGGCTGTCCTATCCATCTTCGCCGCCATCGACGTCCCCATCGTCTACATGTCCATCCGCTGGTGGCGCACCCAACACCCTGCGCCGGTCTTCGGCAGCGACGGCGGAGGCCTCGATCCAAGCTTCTACCCTGCCGTCCTCTGGAACATGGCAGGCTGGGTCATGTGGGGAACCTTCGTCATGCTCTTCCGCTTCGCCCTCGAGCGCCGCCGCCAGTTAGCCGAGCAGGACGCGGCCCTCCTGGCCATCGAAGCCTCTTTGGAGACCCCGCAATGACCTGGCACTCATTCTTCGACCTCAGCACAATGGCGCACCGCCATCTCGTCTTCGTCTACGCCGGCGTCTGGACCATCCAGGGCAGCTACCTCACATGGATAGCGTGGAACTGGCTCCACACAAAAAGCCCGCGCAACTAGAAATTTCGGAAGGATGCGGCTGAAAAAAGCAACGAAGCCACAGAGGCGCGGCTTCGTTGTCCGAGAAGGAACTACAACTGGCGTGAGAACTCCCCATCTGGCAACTCTCAACACCAATCGAATAGACACTGGCTCGAACAAAAGGTTTCGCAGAAATCCTTTCAATTTTTCAATCGAAGATTTGGCCGTTTGAGAGTCGACCACGGATCAGT
>WNGR01005794.1_pt1 | contig 16492 bp, 14 predicted proteins | sample 5407581 | NCBI WGS metagenome assembly WNGR01 (sample SAMN13153383, study PRJNA577476) | soil metagenome | isolation source: 80 cm soil or saprolite under Garry oak tree replicate 2 | place: USA:California | collected 2016-06-15 | reverse complement strand
CCCTGGCCGTAGAACTTGGTCCGGGCCAGCAGCGTGACCATGGGCTTGGTGAACAGGAACACCACCACCACGTCGACGAGGGTGGTCAGGCCGAGCGTGAACGCGAAGCCCTTGACGTCCCCGACGGCGAACTTCCACAGCAGCGCGGCGGCGAGGAAGGACACGGTGTCGGAGACCAGGATGGTCCGCCGCGCCCGCTGCCAGCCGCGTTCCACCGCGGCCCGCAGCGACCGGCCCTCCCTGACCTCGTCCCGCAGCCGTTCGAAGAACACCACGAAGGAGTCGGCGGTGATGCCGATGGCGACGATCAGGCCCGCGATGCCGGCCAGGGAGAGGGTGAGGTCGCCGTACTTGCTGAGCAGGACCACGGACAGGTAGGACAGCAGCGCGGCGATGGCCAGGCTGGAGACCGACACCAGGCCCAGGCCCCGGTAGTAGAGGAACGAGTAGATCACCACGAGGAGCAGGCCGATCGCCGCCGCGATCAGCCCCGCGTGCAGTTGGGACGCGCCGAGCTGCGCGGTGATCGACTGGACCGACTCCTTCTGGAAGGTCAGCGGCAGCGCGCCGTAGGTCAGGATGTTCGCCAGGTAGGTAGCCTGCTGCTGGGAGAAGGTGCCCTGGATCTGGCCATTGCCGGCGGTGATCGCTTCGCTCACGAACGGGATCGACACCGGTGTGCCGTCCAGCACGATCGCGAACGTGTTCAGCGGGTTGCTGCTCGAGCCCTGGTACTTGGTGAACATCTCCGACGTCAGCGCGCCGAACGCCTTGGCGCCGTTGGGCTTGAAGCTGAGGGTGACCCACCAGTTGCCGTTGGGCTGCAGCGCGACGCCGGCCGTCTTGACCATCTGGCCGGTCACCGTCGACTTGTCCAGCGCGAACTTCGCCCCCTGATAGCAGGTGACGACCTGGACCTTCGGGTTGTCCCAGTTGTTGGGGTTCGTGCCGTAGATCTGGGCCCGCCAGTTCTTGTCGGCGCAGTTCAGCTTGTCGAACTGGGCCTTGACCTTGGCGCTGAGCGCGCTCGCGTTGCCCGCGCCTTCTGCGGTTGTGGACAGCTTGGGCTTGGTCGTGGCCGACGGGCTGGGCGACGCGCTGGGCCTTGGGGGTCGGGGTGGGAGTGGGGGTAGGGGTCGTGGTGTTGTTGGCCTCGAGCAGCACCTGGCGGAACCTCAGCTGGGCGGTGGTGCCCACCAGGTTGACCACCTGCTGCGATCCCTTACCGGGCACCGCGACGGTGATGATGTTGCTGCCCTGCTGCACCACCGAGGCCCCGGTGAAGCCCGCCCCGTTGACCCGGCTGTCCATGATCGAGATCGCGGTGTTCATGTCCGTCTGGCTTGGCGGCTGCCCTGGCTTGGTCGACACCGCCCTCAGGGTCACCGTGGTGCCGCTGGACAGGTCGAGGCCCAGCCCGACCTTGAAGCCCTTGTGCCAGTTCGCGGGCTGGAACGCGTACTTGCCGACGACCGCGGCCAGCATGATGACGGCCAGCACGATCAGTGCTGCGAGGAGCCGTCCCGGCCTGGACGTGGTGGTTGGAGGTGCCACTTCTCGCCTGTTCCTTATCTCGCTGGTGCCTGCGGCCGCCCGATGGGCCTGCGGCTCCGCTAGATGTTCCGGTCCTGCGGATTTAAGTCGCTGGCGTGGCTGCCGTCGGCCGGGGGCTCGGGCGGCGGCGTGCCGGCACCGTCCTGCACGACTTCCATCACGGCCCGCCGCAGCATCCGGATGTTGACCCCGGGAGCGACCTCCACCACGACATCGCCGTCCTCCACCGATATCACCGTGCCGTAGATCCCTGCCGTGGTCCGGATCCGCGAGCCGGGCATGACGGTGCTCTGCATCTGCTGGGCCTGGCGCTGCCTGTTGCGCTGCGGCCTGATCATCGTCATGTAGAGGAGCACGAACAGCACCACGATGATGAGGATCGGCAAGTAGTTGGTGCTCGACGATTTGGTCGTCGCCGCGAGAATCATTATGTTCCCCATCGCGGGGCATCCTTCCAGTTATGGCAGCAGTGGCCGGTGACCGGCCCGGCGCGGGACCTGCACAAGGCCGGCACCGGCGCCAGGGGGCTGTTGTTGACCAACTGCCGAAGTGTAGCGGCGCGCAAGCGACGCACCAACAGGCTACGGCGTTCGAGAAGTGATCGTGACCGGCCTGCGACCGCCCGTTACACTTTCCGCGCCTGGTGGGCAGGCCAGACGGGGCCGGGCCAGCCGCGACCGATGATGGCCGCGACGGCCGGCCGGAGGCTGGCCCGAGCGGACAGCATGGCGGGGGGTTCCGGGGGGCCGCAGGCCCCCCGGGCTAGCACAGCTAGCCGAACAGGGTCGCGGATCCCGGGAGCTCTGTGGCGGTAGTAGCAGCCGGGACGGCCAGGCCGAGCCGTTCCCAGGCCGCAGGGGTCGCCACCCGGCCGCGCGGGGTCCGCGCCAGCAGGCCGAGCCGGACCAGGAAGGGCTCGACGACCACCTCGACGGTCTCCGCCTCCTCCCCCACGGCCACCGCCAGCGTGGACAGGCCCACCGGGCCGCCGCCGAACCTGCGGACCACCGCGGTCAGGACAGCCCGGTCCAGGCGGTCCAGGCCGTAGTCATCGACCTCGTACAGCTCGAGCGCCGCGCGGGCCACGTCCCTGGTCACGACGCCGTCGGCGCGGACCTCGGCGTAGTCGCGGACCCGGCGCAGCAGCCGGTTGGCAATGCGCGGGGTGCCCCGGGAGCGGCCGGCGATCTCGTCGGCCCCGTCGTCGCGCAGCGGCACCCCGAGCAGCCCGGCCGACCGGCGCACGATGATCCCCAGCTCGTCGGCCTCGTAGAAGTCCAGGCGCGCGGTGAAACCGAACCTGTCGCGCAGCGGCGCGGGCAGCAGCCCCGCCCGCGTGGTGGCGCCGACCAGCGTGAACGGGGCGATCTCCAGCGGGATCGCGGTGGCGCCCGGGCCCTTGCCGATCACCACGTCGACCCGGAAGTCCTCCATCGCCAGGTACAGCATTTCCTCGGCCGGCCGGGCGACGCGGTGGATTTCGTCGATGAACACCACCTCGCCCTCGCCCAGCGTGGACAGGATGGCGGCCAGGTCGCCCGCGCGCTCGATCGCCGGGCCGCTGGTGATCCGCAGCGGGGCGCTGAGCTCGGCTGCGATGATCATGGCGATCGTGGTCTTGCCGAGGCCGGGCGGGCCGGAGATCAGCACGTGGTCGGGCGGCCGGCCGCGGCGTACCGCGCCCTCGAGGAGCAGCGACATCTGCTCGCGCACCCGGGTCTGGCCGACAAGCTCGCTCAGCCGCCTGGGCCGCAGCGCACCCTCGATCACGCGGTCGTTGGCGTCGGCCATCCCCGACACCACCCGCTCCTCGGCGGCCTGCCCCCCACCCGCCTCCCCTGCCCGCCCCACTTCGGGCTCGGCACCGGGGCCGGTCACGTGCGCCCCAGCACGCGCAGCGCCGCCCGCAGGGCCACTGCCACGTCGATGGCCTGCCCGCCCGCCGCCTCACCATCTGGGGGCTGGGCGGTTGCGCCGGCCAGTTCCGGCTCCACCGCCGCGATGGCCTGGTCGGCATCGCGGGCCTGCCAGCCCAGGCTCACCAGGCCCGCCCGCACTTGGTCCCGCCAGGGCGCGGCCGCGGCCCGGGCGCCAGTGCCCGCGCCCGAGCCCGCCGAGACCGCGGCCAGGCCGTCGCCGGGCGAGCCGAGCCGGCCCGCGAGCTCGAGCACGATCCGCTGCGCCCCCTTCCTGCCGATGCCGGGCACCGTGGTCAGCGCGGCCAGGTCCTCAGCCGCCACGGCACGGCGCAGCGCATCAGGGGTGAACACGGCCAGCATGGCCAGGGCCAGCCGCGGCCCGACCCCGCTGGCGGTCTGCAGCAGCTCGAAGGTGTTGCGTTCGTCGTCCGCTGCGAATCCGTACAGGGTCAGCGCGTCCTCGCGGACGACAAGCGAGGTCGCCACCCGGGCCCGCTCCCCCGTGCGCAGACCGGCCAGCGTGCCCGGGGTGCACTGCACGAGCAGCCCGACCCCGCCGACATCGATCACCGCGCCATCGGGCGCCACCGAGGACACGGTCCCGTTCAGGTGCGCGATCATGTCATCCTCCAGTCGCGGATCGGGCGGCCCGGGAGTGCGCCGCGACGGCAGCGGCCAGGCGGCGCTGCGCCCCGCCGCGCCACAGATGGCAGATGGCCAGGGCCAGCGCGTCGGCCGAGTCAGCGGGCCGTGGGGGGTCCGTCATCGCGAGCAGGCGGGTCACCATCTGCGTCACCTGGCTCTTCCCGGCTCGGCCGCTGCCGGTGACGGCCGCCTTGACCTCGCTCGGCGTGTGCAGCGCCACCGGCAGGCCGCGCCGCGCCGCGCAGACGATCGCGACCGCCCCGGCCTGGGCCGTGCCCATCACCGTGCGCACGTTGTGCTGGCTGAAGACCCGCTCGACCGCGACCGCGTCCGGCTGGTGATCCGTCAGCCAGCGGTCGATCTGCTGCTCCAGGGCGAGCAGGCGCGCCCCGATCTCGTCCCCGGCCGCGGTGGTGATCACCCCGGTCGCCACCAGCGTCAGCGTGCGGCCCGGCTCGCCGTCGATGACCCCGAGCCCGCACCGGGTGAGACCGGGATCGACGCCGAGCACCCGCATCTCGCTCACCATCCCCGGTCACTGGCCTGCCTATCACGGGCGAACATCTGTTCGGACGTGACACTACCGGCTCAGCCTGCGGCGCACGGCGATGCCGCGCGGCGTGTCGGGCCGCCGTTTGGGCCCGGTCGTGCTCAGCACGTGCGCGCCCGGACGTCAGAAGTCGTCGAGCAGGAAGGCCTGCCCGGCGAACGCACTGTCGAGCGCGTCGTCGGCGCTGGCATCGCCCCCCGCGGCCAGCCCGGCCCGGCGCAGCGTGGCCATCGGGATGCCCCCGTAGAGCGCGGCGAAGCCGCGAGCCCCGAGCCGGACCGGCCCGGGCGGTGAGATCGGGGCACTGAGTTGCGTACCGGCTGGGTGGAGAGATCCCTTGCCGCCGCTGACCTCCAGCGTCCACAGCCCCGCGTTGCCCGGCCGCCGCGCGTCGTCGATCTGCAGCGCGACCGCGAGCTCTGCCGTGGCGGGGAAGCCGCGCCCGGCGATGGCCGCGGCCGCGTCCACGATCCGCAGCATCCACGGCTCGCGTTCCACCTCGACGTCCGGCTCGCGGGTCAGCCAGCCCAGCGGGTCGTCCGGGAGCACCACCGCCTTGACCCGGTCGGCCATGGAGGCGTGCGAGCCCACGACCGACCAGAAGGCCCGCGTGGTCTCGGCCGAGCCCGCCACCACCCGCCGGACGAGGATCTCGTGGTAGCTGCCGTGCCAGCCGTAGGCCAGGAAGCCGTCCGGCGCCAGGTAGCAGAACACGTCCTCGTTATCCAGCCACCAGTGCCGGGCCGCGGCGGCGTCACTGGTGGCCGGGCCGCAGTGCCTGGCCGACTCGTGCACCGCCGCGATCACCGCCAGGACCTGGTCGGCGTCGCCCGGGCCCGCCCGGCGCAGCGCGGGCAGCGGCCCCGCGGGCACCTCGGCGGGCGGGAGCGCGGCCAGCGACCTGGTCGGGACCGTGGCCTCGTAGAAGCCGCCCGCCAGCTCCCAGCCCAGCGACCGGTAGACCGGCGCGGTGGCCGGGAAGAGCACGGACAGCGGGTAGCCCCGGTCGGCGATCACACGGAGCAGCTCGGTCATCAGCGCGGTCCCGACGCCGCGGCCGCGCGCCTCGGGCGCGACCCTGACCCCGCCCACGCCGGCCATCCGCAGCGGCCGGCCGTGCCACCACTGGCGCAGGTCATGGAACCCGGCTACGGCCAGCAGCCGCGGCCCGTCGAAGGCCGCGAAGTACCGGCCGTCGCCGACCGCCGCCCCGGCCTCGGCTAGCCGCCGGGCGCGGCCAGCGTCGTCGAAAGGGCCGAACGACCGGCGCGCCAGGTCAAGATCGTCCTCGAGGCTGTCATCCGGGCGCAGCGGGCGGATGTCCACGGGTCAGCCGAGCTTCTCCAGCACGTCGTCGGAGACCGAGTAGTTCGCGTAGACGTCCTGCACGTCGTCGGAGTCCTCGACGGCCTCGATCAGCCGGAACACGCGCTTGGCGTGGTCCTCGTCCAGCGGCACCTCGACCGAGGGCAGGAACGCAGCCTCCGCCGACTCATAGTCGATCCCGGCGTCCTGCAGCGCCTGACGCACCGCGACCAGGTCGTGCGCCTCGCTGACCACCTCGAACGATTCGCCGAGGTCGTTGATCTCCTCGGCATCGGCGTCGAGCACGGCACCCAGGACATCGTCCTCGCTCACCCCGCCCGCCTTGGGGACGAGCACCACGCCCTTCCGGTTGAACAGGTAGGACACCGAGCCCGGGTCGGCCATCGAGCCGCCGTTGCGGGTGAGCGCGGTGCGCACGTCGGACGCGGCCCGGTTCTTGTTGTCGGTCAGGCACTCCACCAGGATCGCCACGCCGCCGGGGCCGTACCCCTCGTAGGTGACCGTCTCGTACGTCGCGCCGCCGGCTTCGAGCCCCGCGCCGCGGCGGACCGCCCGGTCTATGTTCTCGTTGGGGACAGAGCTCTTCTTCGCCTTCTGGATGGCGTCATACAGCGTGGGGTTGCCGGCCGGATCGCCGCCGCCGGTCCTCGCCGCCACCTCCACGTTCTTGATCAGCTTGGCGAACAGCTTGCCCCGCCTGGCGTCGACGACGGCCTTCTTGTGCTTGGTGGTCGCCCACTTCGAATGGCCGCTCATGATCGTTCCTTCACCATGTCTACAAAAAGCTTGTGGATACGCAGGTCCGGCGTGAGCTCGGGGTGGAACGCGGTGGCGAGCGCCGGACCCTGGCGGACCGCGACGATCCTACCCGTGCCGGACTCGGTCCCGACGACCTCGACGTCCCGGCCGGTCCGCTCTACCCACGGCGCCCGGATGAACACCGCCCGGAAGTCGGGGCCGGCGATCCCGCGCAGCGCGATGTCGCTCTCGAACGAGTCCACCTGGCGGCCGAACGCGTTCCGCCGGACGGTCATGTCGATCCCGCCGAGCGTCTCCTGCCCCTCGATCCCGTCCTCCAGGCAGTCGGCCAGCATGATCATTCCGGCGCAGGAGCCGAAGGCAGGCAGTCCCGCTCCGAGGCGTTTACGCAACGGCTCCATCAACTCGAAGATCACCGCGAGCTTCCACATCGTGGTGGACTCGCCGCCGGGGATGACCAGCCCGTCGACGTTGTCGAGCTCACCCGGCCGGCGTACCGGGACCGGGCGGGCGCCCGCCGCGGTGAGGGCCCGGAGATGCTCGGCCACGTCCCCCTGCAGCGCGAGCACGCCGACGACCGGGCCCCGCGACGGGGCCGCGGGCCGCGCCGCGTCGCCGGAGACGGTCACGAGCATCACTCCACGCGTGGATAGGGGTTTGACCCGAGATTAGCCGCCTTCAAGAACGCGATCACCAGCCGCGGTCTTCCCTGCCCCGCTGGATGGGCACACCTAGCGCCATGACACACGCCTGGACCCCGAGCGGGGGCCCGCCGATGCTCGGACGGCCCGGCAGCGGCCTCGTCACCCTGCTGGAGGAGACCTCGTTCTGCATCAGCGAGGCGTCCGGCGACATCGTGCCGGGCGTTGCGCAGGGCCTGTTCTTCCGCGACACCCGGTTCATCAGCCGGCTGGAGCTCAGGCTCGACGGCGAGCTGCCCGAGCCGGTGGCTGTCCAGCAGTCCGACCCGTTCGCCTGCACGTTCCTGGCCCGCAGGCCGCCGGGCGGCTGCCGGGCCGACAGCACGCTGCTGGTGATCCGCAGGCGCTATGTGGGCAACGGCATGCGCGAGGACATCACGCTGCGCAATCTCGGCCGGGAGCCCGCGGCGGCCCGTATCACGCTCGCCGTGGACAGCGATTTCGCCGATCTGTTCGAGGTAAAGGAGGGCCGCAGGCGGCCGAACGGCGATGATGACGACGTGGACGCCAGGGCCCAGAACGGGGCCCTGCGGCTGCGCTGCAGGCGCGGTGCCAACGTGGGGGGCGTGGCCGTCACCGGCACCGGGGACCCGACGGCCACGCCGAGGCTGCTGACCTGGCAGGCGGTCGTCCCCAGCGAGGCCTCCTGGACCGCTTCGGTGCAGGTCACGCCCAGCCTGGACGGCCAGGAGGCGCCCGCGCGCTATGGCGAGGAAGAGCCCATCGAGCGCTCCGCGCCGGCCAGGCGGCTGGCCGACTGGCGCCGCCGCAGCCCGCTGCTCGGCACCTCGGACGAGCGGCTCGCGGCCACGTTCGCGACCAGCACCGAGGACCTGGGCTCGCTGCGGATCTTCGGGCGCGGCCAGGGGGAGCAGACCGAGCACGCGGTGATCGCGGCGGGGGCGCCCTGGTTCATGACCCTGTTCGGCCGGGACTCCCTGATCACCTCGTGGATGATGCTGCCGCTGGACCTGTCCCTGGCCCTGGGCACGCTGCGGACCCTGGCCGCCCTGCAGGGCGAGGAGGAGAACCTGCTGACCGAGGAGGAGCCAGGGCGGATCCTGCACGAGACCCGGTCCGGCCGGGACGCCTCGCTGTCGCTGGGCGGCGGCAGCGTCTACTACGGCACCGCGGACGCGACGCCGCTGTTCGTCATGCTCCTCGGCGAGCTGGCCCGGTGGGGAATCCCGGCCAGCGCGGTGGACGAGCTGCTCCCGCACGCCGACCGTGCGCTGGACTGGATCGCCGCCTGCGGCGACCGGGACGGGGACGGCTTTGTCGAGTACCAGCGCGCCACCGACCAGGGCCTGGTCAACCAGGGCTGGAAGGATTCGTTCGACGGCATCACGTTTGCCGACGGGCGCATCGCCGAGCCGCCGATAGCGCTCGCCGAGGTGCAGGGCTACGTATACGCGGCATACCTGGCCCGGGCTCACTTTGCGCAGGAGCGCGGCGAACTGGACGTCGCCCGGCACTGGCGGGTCAAAGCGGGCAAGCTCAGGCACGACTTCAACGAGGCGTTCTGGCTGCCCGACCGGGGGTATTTCGCGCTCGGCCTGGACGGCGACAAGCGCCCCATCGACGCCCTCGGCTCCAACATGGGCCACTGCCTGTGGACCGGGATCGTGGACAGGGACAAGGCCACCCCGGTGGCGGAGCACCTGGTCAGCAGGCAGATGTTCACCGGTTTCGGGATCCGGACCCTGGCCACCACCGCGGGCGCGTACAACCCGATGAGCTATCACAACGGGTCGGTATGGCCGCACGACAACGCGATTTGCGCGGCTGGGCTCATGCGGTACGGGTTTGTCCCCCATGCGCAGCAGATCGCCACGGGGATCCTGGAGGCCGCGGACAGGTTCGGCCACCGGCTGCCCGAGCTGTTCTGCGGCTTCGACCGCGGCGACTTCGCCGCCCCGGTGGCCTACCCGACGTCGTGCTCGCCGCAGGCCTGGGCCGCCGCAGCGCCGTTCCTGCTGCTGCGGACGCTGCTCAGGTTCGACCCCGCGGTGCCGTCGGGCCGGGTGTGGTGCGCCCCTGCGGTGCCCGCCCGGATGCTGCCGCTGCGGGTCGAGGGGCTGCACATCGCCGACGGCATGGCGTCTGTGGACGTCTCACGGCGCGGCTGGCGGGTCGAAGTCCTGCCCCCTGGCCTGGAGCTGATCCGGCGGGCCCGCAGGCCGATGACCGCGTCCGGGTGACCGCCCGCGAAATCCCTGGTCAGCGGCCTGCGACGGGCTGCCGCAGGCCGGTATGCCTGGGCGAAGAGGACCCAGACAGCGCCAGCGGCATGTTTCCGCTCTGATCCCCCTGGGAAGATCATCTTCCGGGCTGGGCAAAGCAAATGCCGCCGGGGTCGGGCGCGCAGACTAGGAGGAGGGCAATGTCCTCGGCAGCTTTGATGCCTGACTGTGCTGTTCCGCTCCACATCGCAATGGTGGCTCCACCCTGGTTTGACGTGCCCCCGCCGGCCTACGGCGGCGTGGAGGCAGTCGTCGCGGATCTCGTCGATGACCTGGCCGCCCGCGGCCACGAAGTCACTCTGATCGGTGCCGGAAAGCACCTTACGAGTGCACACCGGTTCATATCCCTGTGGCCTGAGCCACCGAGCGAGCGGCTCGGGGAGCCGTTCCCCGAGGTGGTGCACGCCGCCAGGGTGGCCGAGGTGCTCGACGATCTCGACGCCGACGTGGTCCATGACCACAGCCTGGCGGGCCCGCTGCTCGGCCGCGGGACGCCGGTCCCCACCGTTATCACCGTGCACGGGCCGGTGAACGGCGACGTAGGCGAGTACTACCACGCACTGGGCAATTCCGTCCGGATGGTCGCCATCTCGGAGGCGCAGCGCGCGAACGCCCCTGGGCTGCCCTGGGCGTCCACCGTGCACAATGCCATCCGGGCGAGCACCTTCCCGTTCCGCGCGGACAAGGAGGAGTTCGTCCTGTTCTTGGGCCGTATGCACCCGGACAAGGGAGCCCACCTGGCCATCGACGCGGCCAGGGCGGTCGGCCTGCGCATCGTGCTGGCCGGCAAGTGCAGCGAGCCGATCGAGAAGGCCTACCTCGAGCGGGAGATCAAGCCCCGGCTCGGGCCGGATACCGAGCTCTTCGGGGTCGCGGACGCCGCCGCCAAGCGGGACCTGCTCTCGCGGGCCTGCGCCATGCTGTTCCCGATCTGCTGGGAGGAGCCATTCGGCCTGGTCATGATCGAGGCCATGGCGTGCGGGACACCCGTGGTCGCACTGCGGCGCGGCTCGGTGCCTGAGATCGTCGTCAACGGCGTGACGGGCATCATCGCGGACGAGCCCGATCAGCTGCCGGAAGGGATCGAGCTGGCCCGGCTCCTTGATCCGGAAGCCTGCCAGGCGCACGTGGCCGCCAACTTCACCACCGAGGTCATGGCGGCCCGGTACGAGGACACCTACCTGCGGGTGCTGGCCGAGACGCCAGCGCCGGCCGCGATGGCGACAGCCGGCCTGCCGACGCTGAGCACCCGCCGGTAGCCGCCCAGCGGTGGCCGGCCGGCCGTGTTGACCCGGGGGGGCGACCCCCCGGAACCCCCCGCGGTGCCATCCGCTCGGGCCGGCAAGCCGGCCGTCGCGGCTGGCAGTCACCAGCCGCGGCCCGCGTAGTGCTGCTCGGGCGGGAGCGTGTCGAGGTTGATCCCCACCATGGGCTCGCCGAGCCCCCGCGACACCTTGGCGATGACGTCGGGGTCGTCGTGGAAGGTGGTCGCCTTCACGATCGCGGCGGCCCGAGCGGCGGGGTCACCGGACTTGAAGATCCCGGAACCCACGAACACCCCTTCGGCTCCGAGCTGCATCATCATCGCCGCGTCGGCCGGCGTGGCGATGCCTCCCGCCGTGAACAGGACGACCGGCAGCTTGCCCGCGGCCGCCACCTCGGCGACAAGCTCGTAAGGCGCCTGCAGCTCCTTGGCCGCGCTGAACAGCTCCTCGGCGGGCAGCGTCGACAGGCGGCGCAGCTCGGCCCGGATCCGGCGCATGTGCCTGGTCGCCTCGACGACGTTGCCGGTGCCCGCCTCGCCCTTCGACCTGATCATCGCCGCGCCCTCGGCGATGCGCCGCAGCGCCTCGCCCAGGTTCGTCGCGCCGCACACGAACGGGACGGTGAACTCCCACTTGTCAACGTGGTGGGCCTCGTCAGCGGGGGTGAGCACCTCCGACTCGTCGATGTAGTCGACCCCGATGGCCTGCAGCACCTGGGCCTCGGCGAAATGCCCGATCCGGCACTTGGCCATGACAGGGATCGACACCGCGGCGATGATCCCGTCGATCATGTCAGGGTCGCTCATCCTGGCCACGCCGCCCTGGGCCCGGATGTCGGCCGGCACCCGCTCCAGGGCCATGACCGCCACGGCGCCGGCATCCTCGGCGATCTTGGCCTGGTCCGGCGTGACCACGTCCATGATCACGCCGCCCTTGAGCATGTCGGCCATCCCGCGCTTGACCCGGCGCGTCCCGGTCTCGCCTGCGGCGTTCCCCGGCCGGGCGGCGGCGGTTCCGGCGCCCGCGTTAACGTCACTCGCGGAACTGGCACTCACTGACCCGGCTTCACTGCGGGCGCTCAAGGGACTGGCGGAACTTGCGGAACTTGGGACTGCCACGGGTTACCTCGCTCGATCGTTCTGCACCGATACCTCCATGGTAGGCGCTGGCCAGGTCGCGCCGCGGGCTCCGCGATCCGGGCGGGGTTACGCCCGGAGGCCTAGCAGGCTGCGCCGCCCGGCTGCTCAGCCGGTCAGGTGCGGCATGTCGGCGCCCTGGCCGGCATCACCGGTCCCGACCAGGGAGTCCTCAATCTCAAAGAATTCCGGCAGCTCGGCGCCTCCGGCCAGCCGCAGCAGCCGGACCAGCGGGCGGCGGCGGGCGGCCCTGGTGGCCGCGACGGCGTCGTTATAGAACTTCCTGGCCAGGAAGACCTGGTGCGCCGCGCCTTCAAGCTCGGTGAGCAGCTCCTCAGCGCCCTGGGTGGACGTGACCGAGGCCCGGAAACCCGGCTGGCCGAAGACCGCGCGCAGGGCCCGGGTCAGGTCGCTCTGCGGCAGCTCCTGGCCGCTCGGGGCCGACCTCGCGTCATGCGCCGCCCCGGCCAGCAGCAGGCTGGTGGCCGGGTCGAGCAGGCCTGACGACGCGAGTTCCAGCGCGACCGAGCTGCGCCGCACCAGGGCCGCGTCGAGGGCCGCGCGGGCCGCCTCGAGCCTGGCATGCAGCCGGTCCAGCCGGCCTGCCCGCCAGGACACGTACACGCCCGCGATCGCGACCGCGACCACGATCAGGATGGTGGCGAGTACCGGCGTCACGGCGCCACCGCCACGTGACCTGCCCCGGGCACCACGGCTTCGTAAACCCGCACCACGTCCCTGGCCACCACCGGCCAGTCATAGTCGCGCACGGCCGCTGACGCGGCCGCCGACAGCCCGGCGCGCAGTCCGGGCTGATCCAGCAGCCGCCCGGCGGCCCCGGCGAGGTCGGCCGGGTTGCCGGTCTCGAACAGCTCGCCCGCGCGCCCGCCCCGCAGCACCAGGCGGAACGCGTCCAGGTCGCTCGCGACAATCGGCGCGCCGGACGCCATGGCCTCGGCCAGCACATAACCGAAGCTCTCGCCGCCGGTGTTGGGCGCGCAGAACACGTCCACTGAGTGATACACGCGGATCTTGTCTTCCTCGCTCACCTCGCCCAGCATCACCACCCGGGGCCGGAGCGAGGCCGGGAGCTTGGCCAGCGCCTCCTCAGCATCTCCCGGGCCCGCGATCAGCAGCCGCAGGCCGGGACGCTGTTCCCCGATGATCTCGAAGGCGCTGAGCATCACCGTCAGCCCCTTGCGCGGCTCGTCGATCCGGCCGAGGAAGCCGAGCGCGCCGCCGCTGCCCGGCCAGCCCGGCAGCGGATCGGCTTTCTCGAACTTCCGCACCGGGACGCCGTTCGGGATCAGCACTGCGTCACCGCCGAAGTGCTCCACCAGCGTGGTGCGCGCCGCCTCGGACACCGCGATCCGGCCGCTGATCTTCTCCAGCGCCGACTGCAGGATCGGCTCGGCGGCGTGCATGGCGCGCGAGCGGGGGATGGCGGTGTGCACCGTGGCCACGATCGGCCCGTCCGCCACCCAGCAGGCGAGCAGCGACAGGCTCGGCGCGGCAGGCTCGTGCACGTGCAGCACATCGAAGCCGCCGTCCTTGAGCCACCGGCGCACCCGGCTGGCGGACAGGAAGCCGAACGCAAGCCTGGCGACCGACCCGTTGTACGGAACCGGCACCGCACGCCCGGCCGGGACAACATAGCCGGGCAGCGGGGTGTCGTCGTCCGCCGGCGAGATCACCGAGACCTGGTGACCGAGGTCGATCAGGGCCTCGGCGAGACCTCTGATGTGCTCTTGCACGCCGCCGGGCACGTCCCAGGTGTACGGGCAGACGAGGCCTACTTTCACCCGCCCGCCCCTCCTGACCCGCCCGCCCCTCCTGACCCGCCGGCCCGCGAGCCGTCCGCCGGCCTCGAGCCGTTCGCCGACGGTGACCCGTCCGCGGCCTCGGCCCTCTCCGCCTCAGCCGCCCTCGCGTCGGCCCTGGCCAGCCGTTCCGGGTCAAGATCGGCGACGAATACCCGCTGCAGCATGTGCCAGTCCGCCGGGTGCTGCCTGATACCAGCCTCGAAGCAGCGCGCGAGATCCTGCATCATCGTCGCCACCTTGTGTTTCCTGTCCCCTTCCGTCCGCCCATCATCCGCGCTTTCTCGCCGAAGAACTCCACCTCGATGCCGGCGCCGGTGACGTCCCTGTCGGCGGGCAGGCAGACGAGCTTGCCCGCCCGCAGCCGCTGTGCCAGTATCCCGAACCTGCTCACCGCTCCCCCGCTGGCGGGCAGCACCTCCATGCCGAGTCCCTCGCGGAATGCGACAAACCTGTCGTAGACGGACTCCGGCTTGAGCCGCTCCATCACCGTGGTAAAGGAACCTGCCCCCTGGGCGATGATCCAAGCGCCGGCCTGATCCCAGTTGCCCATGTGCGGCAGCGCGAAGACCACGCCGCGGCCTGCCTTGAGACAGGCGAGCGCGTCCTCGACGTGCCCGGTGTGCACGGTCTGCTCGACCAGCCGCTCCACCGGGGTCACCGGCAGCCGGAAGATCTCCATCCAGTACCGGGCGTACGAGCGCATCGCCTCCCTGGACAGTGCACGCAGCTCGGCCCCGGTACTGCCGGGGCCGAGCACCCGGCGCAGGTTCGCCTCCAGGACCTGGACCTGCGGGCCCTGGCGGCGCCACGCGATATCGGCCGTGGCCCGGAACGCCCACTGCGCCCAGGACTGAGGCAGCCGGCATACGACGGACCAGCCGAGGCCGTATCCGGCGTCGATGAGCCGGTCCCTCATTCCGGGCATTCGCCACCTCCAGAATCAGCTCCCGCGGCAGCCGCCCGGCGCACGGCGAGAACCCGCTGCCCGAACGTAATGGTGCTCGCCGCAGCCAGCAGCCAGAGACCCGCGGGAAGGACATACGGTACGCCGAGCCCGGCCAGCCCGGTGGCGACAAGGCCGATCACCAGCCGGTCCGTTCGCTCGGCCAGCCCGACGTCGCAGCGCAGCCCCAGGCCCTCGGCGCGTGCCTTCGTGTACGACACCAGCGCGCCGGCCACCAGGCAGAACACCGCGACCCCGGCCATCAGCCTGCTGTGCCCGCCCAGCACGAACCAGGCGGCGATCCCGCCGAACACCGCGGCGTCGGCGACCCGGTCCAGGGTGGAGTCCAGGAATGCACCGAAAACGCCGGTCGTGCCCTTGACCCGCGCCAGGGCCCCGTCGAGCATGTCGGCCATAACGAAAAACCAGCAGACCATAGTCCCCGCGAACAGGTGCCCGGTCGGGAACAGCGCGAGCGCCCCGGCCGACGCCCCGACGGTCCCCGTGATGGTGATCCCGTTGGGGGTGATAGGGGTGCGCGCAAGTGCGCTGGCCACCGGCTCGAGCAGCCGGGCCAGGGCGGGTCGCAGCACCTTGAGCATGGCCGTCTGATCTTACTGGTGACCGGCCCGCAGCCGTTCCCGCCGCGGCTCGTGTGTCCTCAGGCAGCCGTCGCGGCCGCCCCGGCCGGGCCCAGACAGTGCGGGTGATTCCGGCCCAGGGCTTGTGATCCGGAACCGGCAGGTAAAGGCTGGTCGTGCAGCAGCCGAACAAAGCTAATCGGGAGGCGATCGGATGGTGGAGAAGACGGGTACATCGGGAGCCGCCGGCAGGGCACCCGCGGCCGACCAGCCCGACAACGTGCGCAATGTCGTGCTCGTCGGCCACTCGGGCGCTGGCAAGACCACCCTGGTTGAGGCCCTGCTCGTCGCGACGGGAACGATCCAGCGGGCCGGGCGGGTCGAAGACGGGTCGACCGTGAGCGACTTCGATGACGTCGAGGTCAGGCAGCAGCGCTCGGTGAACCTGACCCTGGCGCCCGTGACGCACGGGGGGGTCAAGGTAAACCTGCTGGACACTCCCGGCTACGCGGACTTCACCGGGGACCTGCGGGCCGGCCTGCGCGCCGCCGACGCGGCGCTTTTCGTCGTGTCGGCCGCTGAGGGCGTGGACGGCCTGACCCAGATGCTCTGGGAGGAGTGCGCCAGCGTCGGCATGCCCCGGGCCGTCGTCATCACCAAGATCGACCATCAGCGCGGGGACTTCGGCGAGGCGCTCGCCGCGTGCCGCGGTGCATTCGGCGACTCGGTGGCCCCGCTGTACCTGCCGGTCACCGACGCCCAGGGCGGCATCCGCGGGCTGATCGGGCTGCTCTCCGAGCGCTTCTACGACTACTCCAGCGGCTCCCGCGAGGAGCGCGACCCGGAGCCGGAGGACACCGGCCGGATGGAGGAGTCACGGAGCGCGCTGATCGAGGCGATCATCCAGGAGAGCGAAGATGAGTCCCTCATGGACCGGTACCTGTCCGATGAGGAGATCGACTCCAAGGTGCTCATCGAGGACCTGGAGAAGGCGGTCGCGCGCGGCAGCCTCTACCCCGTCATTCCGGCCGCGACGCCGCGCGGCAT
>WNGR01006876.1_pt1 | contig 16497 bp, 17 predicted proteins | sample 5407581 | NCBI WGS metagenome assembly WNGR01 (sample SAMN13153383, study PRJNA577476) | soil metagenome | isolation source: 80 cm soil or saprolite under Garry oak tree replicate 2 | place: USA:California | collected 2016-06-15 | reverse complement strand
GCCGGTCCCCGCCGGCGGTTCGCCCGCCCGCCCCGTGCCTTCGCCCACCAGGCAAGGAGGCTCCGATGAGCAGATTCCGGGAGACCATCGAGGTAGGCGTTCCGGTACGGGCGGCCTACGAACAGCTCACCCAGTTCGAGAGCTACCCCGAGTTCATGACCGGCGTGAAGCAGGTCATCCAGCTCTCCGATACCGAGACCCACTGGGTCATGGACCTCGACGGCCAGAACCGCGAGTTCGACGCCCAGCTCACCGAATGCCGACCCGACCAGAAGGTCGCCTGGCAGTCGACCGGCGGCCCGCTGCTGTCTGAGGCGATCACCCTCAAGACGGTCGCCCCCGACCGCTGCCAGATCATCGCCGAGCTGGAGGCCGACGCGATCGCGCTGCTGCCCAGCGACGCGCACGCCCAGGAGTCGCTGGGCGGGCGGCTCAAGGCCGACCTCAACCAGTTCAAGAACTACGTCGAGCAGCAGATGGGACCGGTACACGCAATCTGAGCGCCTGAGGCCCCCGGGAAACCGGGGGCCTCAGTCTGTCGCGGTCGACTCCAGCCAGACCATCAGCCGGGCGCCGTGCGGCTGCCCCCGCTCGTACCAGATCCGCCCGCCGTTGACCTCGGCCAGATGCCGGGCGATGAACAGCCCCAGCCCGCGGCCGCGCCCCGACCCGGTACCGGTGGCCTTCGGCCGGACCGGCCGCTCGAACAGCTGCTGGCGGATCTCGTCGGGGATGCCGGGGCCGTGGTCGGTGACCGTGATCCGGACACCGGTACCGTCCCGCGCGGCCGCCACCTCGATCGGCGGCTCGCCGTAGGTGACGGCGTTGCTGAGCAGGTTGCCGAGGATCTGCTCCAGATGGTTGCGGTCAACGAGCGCGTCCGCGGCCTGATCGAGCCGGCGGTGCAGCTGCGCCCCGGCGGGCAGCGTGACCGCGGCGATGTCGACCGCCTCGCCGACGGGTACCGGAGTGCGCCGGGCGGTCACGGTACCGCTGTCCAGGTGGAACAGCAGCAGCATGTCGTTGACCATCCCGACCAGGCGCCGGGTGTTCCGGTGGATCTTGACGGTCAGGTCCAGCCGGGTGTCCTCGTCCAGCTGTTTCCAGCTGTCGGCGAGCAGTTCGGCGAGGCTGGCCGACGAGCTCAGCGGCTGCGACATCTCGTGCGTGACCAGCGCCATCAGGTCGTTCTTGAAGGCGGCGGCCCGCTCCAGGCGGCGGTTGGCCGCCTGGAGGTGCTCGTTGGCGCGCTCCAGCGTGGCCGCCTGCTCGGCGAGCGCGTCCTCGACCTTGCGCCGGTCGGTGATGTCCAGGTAGGTGGCCACCGAGCCGCCGCCCGGGCCGGGTACCGGCGCCACCGCCGCCAGCACCGGGACCTGGCTGCCGTCGGGCCGGCAGAGGTGGTCGTCCGAGCCGTCCGGGGGCTGCCAGGGGTACGGCGGCCGCCGGCCGAGCACCTCGCCGGGGCCGCGCCCGATCAGCTGGTACCAGCGTGGGTTGGCCCTTACCACCCGCTCCTGGGCGTCGAAGACCACCACGGCCGGCTGCATCGCGTCGATCAGCGCGTCGCCGGAGCGGGTCGCCGCGCTTCCCGCGGGCGAGCGCCCCGACCAGGCCACGATCGACGCGCCCGCGGCGACCAGCAGGACGGTCAGGCCCGCGACGAGAAGGCCCAGGTTCGGTGACATCCAGTCAACACTAAATGCCGCAGAACGCCTAGATCAGGCGAATAGACCAGGTCAGCGGCTGTTGCGGAACGAGCGCTGGCTGCGGCCCGTGGCGGCCGGGCCGTCCACAGTGGACCCCGGGGTACCCAGTGCCGCCGCCCCGTTCCACGCGAACTCGGACAGCACCGTCACCCGTACGGCGGTACCGATGATCGTCGCGGCGAGCGCGTTGGCGTGGTGGCCGCAGAAGGCCAGGGCCCCACGGGTGAGCGTCAGGTGCAGCTTGGCGGCGGCGCCGCACCGGTCGCAGCGCTCCAGCAGCTCAGGTACGACGTCCAGCAGCGGTGGGCACGTGATCTGTTCCATGTCGACTCCTCTGGCTCGTGCCTCCGGGGGGCGGCACCGGTCAGATCGGCCCGGATGCCGGATTCTTAGCGCCCCCGAGCACGGCACCGGGACCGCAACTGTCTTCGACCCGGGGCTGAACCAGGCGGAACGGAAGCTCATCTGGTCCACGAATGACGCCACCGCCAAGGAGTGCCTTGAACGTGACCCGCCGACCCTTCCTCGCCGTGCTGCTGCCCCTCGTCGCCACCACCGGGGCGCTCGCCCTGGGGACCGCCGCACAAGCCGCGGGTACCACTCAGGTCCTGTCGTTCCACGCCTCGGACGACGCCTACACCTCGACCGCCCGGCCGGCGTACAACGACGGCACGTTCGGCAAGCTGGTCGCCGGTACGCAGAGCGGCGACACCATGGTCACGTTCCTGAAGTTCACCGTGGGCGCGCTGCCCACCGGTACGACGGCGGAGAAGGCCACGCTGACGCTGACAAGACGCTGACCGCGCGTACCGCCCCGAAGCTGGGCGCGGTGCTGGCCTCGACGACGCCGGCCAGCACCGCCGGCGGGGTCACCTTCGACGTCAGCTCGGTCGTCCGCAAGGCCGGTACCTACTCCTTCGCGGTCACCGACACGGCCACCAGCGACGTGGCGCGCTTCCGCTCCGACGAGTACGGCACCGACGGCCCGACGCTCCAGCTCACCGTCGCCCCGTCGGTCCCGTCGGTCCCGTCGACCCCGGCGGCGCCCACCTGCACCGTGACCGACAAGCTGGTACCGACCTGCAACATCCTGTGGGGCGCCGCGGCCGGCGGGTTCACCTCGACCCCGCGGGACCAGGCGCTGAAGGAGTGGGAGGCCAAGTCCGGCCGGACCGCCTCGATCTACCACACGTACCACGTCGGCGACGAGCTCTTCCCGACCGCGGCCGAGATCGCGATGGCCAGCGACGCGACCAGGCCGCGCCTGCTGTTCACCAACTGGAAGGTCTCCGCGGGTACCACCTGGGCAAGGGCCGCGGCCGGCGCCGAGGACGCCCGGATCGACCGGCTCGCCGCCTACCTCAAGGCCCACTACACCGGCAAGTTCTTCATGGCCGTCCACCACGAGCCGGAGAACGACGTCAACCCGACCGCCGGCTCGGGCATGACCGCCAAGGACTACGCCGCCATGTACCGGCACACCGTGCAGCGGCTGCGCGCCGACGGCGTGACCAACGTGGTGTTCGTCCTCGCGTACATGAGCTACGAGAAGTGGTTCAACGCCAGCTGGTGGGGCGACCTGTACCCGGGCGACGACGTGGTCGACTGGATCGGCGTGGACGCGTACCTGACCGCCGGCCCGACCGCCTTCCACAACGGCTCGTTCAGCGACCTGATGGACCGGACCACCAGCAGCGCCTTCCCGGGCTTCTACGGCTGGGCCACCACGAAGCACCCGGGCAAGCCGGTCATGCTGGCCGAGTGGGGCGTGTACGAGAACACCGCGGGTGACCTGACCGTCAAGCCGGCCCACTTCAACACGGTGCTGCCGGACCTGTCGAAGTACCCGGCCCTGAAGGCGATGCTGTACTTCGACGCGCCGAGTACCCAGAGCGGTGGCGACCTGCGCATCGACAGCTCGCCGGCGGCGCTGACCGCCTTCCAGAAGATCGCTGCCGACCCGCGCTTCAACGTCCGGGTCCGCTAGCGGGAACGTCCCCCGAAGGGTCGGGCCGCCGGAGCATCCGCTCCGGCGGCCCGACCGGTTTTGCGGCAAACTGACAAAACGCTCGATAGTCGCGCTTACCATGTCGGTATGACCGCCCCGACCGTCCTCGTCGTGGACGACGAGGACGACCTGCGCGAGGCCATGCGCCGGATGCTGGAACGGCGTGGGTTCGCCACGCTCACCGCCGCCGACCCGGCCGAGGCCGAGGCGCTGTGCCGGGACCGCGGCCGGGCGATCGACCTCCTGCTGACCGACCTGACGCTGCCCGGCGCGTCCGGTGGCGAGCTGGCCCGCACCGCCATCTCGATCCGGCCGGAGCTACGGGTGCTCTACGTGTCCGGGCTGCCCAAGGAGGTCGCGGTCGGGCAGGGGCTGGTGGGCGAGGAGGCGGCGCTGGTACAGAAGCCGTTCACCTCCGACCGGCTGGCCGACGCGGTACGCCAGGCCCTGGGTGGGTGTTCATCCGCGTCCAGTTAGCCTGCTTTACAGTTTCGTTCCGAACCTGACCGTCTCGGTCAACTGGTCGCAGGTCGGCTTCATCGGCAACGGCGCGGCGAACTTCGTGACGCTCAACGTCACCCCGAGCGCCGCCGGCAGCCGGACGCTGACTCCCCAGCTGACTCCCCAGCTAGATGCGGTTTCGCGCGCGCTTGAGTTCGCTGAACTCCGGTACCGCCGACAGCAGCCTGACCGCGTCGAACAGCTTCTCCGCCGCCTCGCCCTCGGGCACGGGTACGACGATCGGCCCGAAGAAGCCGGGTGCGTCGCCGATCGCGATGATCGGGCTGCCCGCCTCGGTACCCACCCGGTCCTGGCCCTCGTAGTGGCTCTCCACCAGGTACTCGTCCATCTCGTCGTCCTCGACGGCGAAGTACAGGTGGGCGGGGAGCCCGGCCGCCCCCAGCGCCTCGGTCAGCACCCGCTCGTCGATGTCCCGCCCCTCGTCGTGTACCCGGATGCCGATCTCGGTGTAGAGCCGCTCCACCGCATCGGTGTCGTACTTCTCGTCGACCGCGATCAGCAACCGGCCGGCCCGGCGGCCACCCTCCTGGGAGGTCTGCACCCGGGGCGATACCGGCTCGTCCTCGTTGAGCACCGCGAGGCTCATCAGCCGCCAGTCGATGGTCAGGTTTCGGGCCGCGGTCACGGCCAGCAGCCAGCGTGAGGTACGCCAGGTGAACGGGCAACTGGGGTCGAACCAGAACGTGACGTCGTCGCTCATGGTGCACCAGTCAACCAGACTTAACTTCGGCCGCCGCCGGTCGGGCGCCACCAAGGTCCCGGCTTCTCATGGGATGCTGTCGTCGAGCTTGGGGAAGGGGGTGTGCTGTGGCAGCAGCGGGTCCTCAAGCGGCGAAGGTAGGTACCGTCAGCGCAGCGCGCCGTCGAGGGCGAGCAGGTTGCCCTCGGGTACCACGATCGCCGGGTGGCGGGCGGCGAGTCTCGCCCGGGCCTCGGCGCGGTTCTCCGGCTGGTCGGCGATGGTGGCGCGGTATGTGGCGGCGGTGCGGGTCGCGATGCCGGGCCAGTCGTAGCGGGTACGGACCATGGTGCGCGCACGCCGGGCCATGTGCCGGGCGGCCTGGTCGTCGCCGAGCAGACCGGCGACGGCATGGGCGAGGGCCTCGGGGTCCTGGGCGGGGAAGGTCACGCCGGTGACGCCGGGCTCCACGATCTCGGCCAGCCCGCCGGTGGCGGCGACGGCGAGCGGCGCACCGGCGGCGGCAGCCTCCAGGGCGACCATGCCGAACGGTTCGTAGATCGACGGTACGACCACGGTGTCGCTGGCGGCGAAGGTGGCCGGCAGGTCGCTGCCGACGAAGCCGGCGAAGTGCACGGTGGGCTCCAGCCGCAGCCGCGCGACCTCCGCCTGCAGTTCCGGCTTGTACGGGCCGTCGCCGGCGATGACCAGGCGCAGCCCGGGGTACCGGTGGCGCAGTTCGGGCAGGGCGTGGATGACGTGCTGGACGCCTTTCTCGTAGACCAGGCGCCCGGCGAAGCCGAGCATCGGGCCGTCGCCGGCGTACCGGGCGCGGGCGTGCGCGACCGCGGGGGGCGGGGCCTGCCAGATCGGGGCGTCCACCCCGTTGGGGATGACCGTGATGTTGTCGGCCGGCAGGTCGAGCAGGTGGCTGACTTCCCAGCGCATGTAAGCCGAGCAGGTGATCAGCCGCACCGCCTCGTGCCCGAGCCAGTACTCGACGGTGTGGATGGTCCGGTTCATGTCCTCGGGCAGCCAGCCCTGGTGCCGGCCGGCCTCGGTGGCGTGGATCGTGGCCACCAGTGGGATGCCGAGGTGGTCCCGCATGGTCACCGCGGTGTGGGTGACCAGCCAGTCATGGGCGTGGATGAGGTCGTACTCCTCGGTGGCGGTGGCGTGCAGGGCGGCCCGGGTCAGCGCGTGGTTGAACGCCATCGTCCAGGCCAGCAGCGACGGGGTGGCCAGCGGGAAGGTCGGCGGGTCCTCCGGGGCGCGCACCACGCGTACCCCCTCGCGCAGTTCCTCCAGCGGCGCGTCGGCGGCGTGCCGGGTGACCACGGTGACCTCGTGCCCGGCCGCGGCGAGCGAGGTGGCCAGCGCGTGCACGTGGCGGCCCAGGCCGCCGACGAGTACCGGCGGGTACTCCCAGGAGAGCATCAGTATCCGCAGCCGTCGGTTGGTGGATGCCGTCGTGGTGTCGCCTGCCTCCGCCACGTGTGCCTCCCTCGTCCTCACCACCGCCCGCGGACATGCACGCATAGACACCGCTTGCGGTGCCTGAGGGTAGGTCTACGGGGGCGACTCCTATCCTCGTCGGCGGCCGTGTACCCGGGAAGACAGCGATATTTCAGATACGTAAAGTCAGGTACTGCCGTACCCGCAGTAGTTCGGCCACTGACCAGGCCTGGAACGGGCATCCGGTGGCCGCGTGCGGCGGATCGCCCTCGGCGGTTTCCGAGACCGAGCCGAGGCCGTACTCGCGAAGGTGCGCGGTCAGCCCGGCCAGCAGGCCGTCGGTGTGCTGGCCGGCCGCCCGCCGGGCCTCCACGTATGAGCCGAGCAGCCAGGGCCAGACCGTCCCCTGGTGGTAGGCCCCGTCGCGGTGCGCCGGGCTGCCCCGGTGCCGACCCCGGTACCCGCGGGCGTCGGGCGCGAGGGTACGCAGGCCCAGCGGGGTCACCAGGGAATCCAACAGTGCCGGTACCGGGCGGCCGCGTAGCGGCCCGTGCGGCAGCCGGTACGCGATCAGCTGGTTGGGTCGCGGAGCGGGGTCGGTCGGGTCCAGGACGTCGAACAGGCCGCCGCCCGGAGCCGGGTACCGCCGGCGGAACGCCGCCGCCGTCTGCTGGGCCTGCGCCCGTACCGCCGTACCGTCGCGCCCGGCCCGCTCGCGAAGCCCGGCGAGAACGTGCAGCGCGTTGACCCATAGCGCGTTGACCTCCACCGGCTTGCCCATGCGAGGAGTGACGGGAACCCCGTAGATCCGGGCGTCCATCCAGGTCAGAGCGTAGCCAGGCGAGCCCTGGGCGAGCAGGGAATCGGCCGGATCGACGCGGATCCCGTAGCGGGTACCGCGGTCGTGCGCGTCGCGGATGGCCGCCAGCGCCGGCAGCAGTTCGACGCCGAGGTCGGTGTCGCCGGTGGCCCGTACGTACGCGTCGACGGCGTGCACGAACCACAGCGTGGCATCGACGGTGTTGTACTCGACCTGCCCGGTGTCGGCGGTGTTCGCGAGCAGCCCGTCGGAAAGCGTGGTGGCGTACCGCTGCAGTAGCGCGCGGCCCTCGGCGGCGCGGCCGGTGGCGAGGAACAACCCCTCGAAGGAGATCATCGTGTCCCGCGACCAGGTGCCGAACCAGGGATATCCGGCGACCACGTCCGGCCCCTCGATGACGAAGGCGTCGGCGGCGAGGCGCAGCCAGGTGTCGGGTACGTCGGTGGCGCCGCGGGTCAGCTCCTTGGCCCGGGCGCGGGCGGCCGCCACGATCCGGGTCGCCGGCGGTGCCCGGTCCGCGTCGGCGGGCGCCCAGGCGGTCACCGCCATCCGCTCACCGGGAAGCAGTTCCGCGACGAAGTGCCCGGCGTACCAGAGGTCCTCGGCCGCCGGCAGGCCGCGGGCCGCCTCGTCGCGCAGGTAGGCGTTGCGGTACCAGACACCGGCCGGCCGCCAGCCCGGCCCGGCCAGCCGGTACGCGCCGGCAAGTTCCACGCCGTCAGCCGTCGGTACCATCGGCAGCGGCCCATCCCCGTACCGCTCACCGTGCGCGTCCCGCCACGTACACAGGGCTTCCAGGCGCAGCCGGACCGGACCCCCGGCCCGCAACCGGTGCACCACCCCGAGCGCGGACCGGCCGGGTACCATGGCCAACTCGCGCTCCACGACCACGTCGCCCAGCCGCCAGCGCCACCGGGGCAGGCCGTCGGTCAGGTCGAAGCGCTCCAGGTGGACGTGCCCGGCCGGGGACACGGCACCGGATACCCACTCGTGGGTGGCGAGCCGGACCTGGGCACCGGAGGGCAGTTCGGCCACCGGGTCGAGGGCCACCAGCCCGACCTGGCGGGCGCCCGGCCGGATGCCGGCGACGACGAGGAGGGCGTGATAGCGACGGGTACGCAGGCCGGCGACGGTACCCATGGCGTAGCCGCCCCGGCCATCGGGCACCAACCACTCGCGGCTCGTCCCTTCCCCGAGGGAGCCGCAGGTCTGCGGGCCGAAGACGATCGAGGACACCGAAGTTTGCTCCTCTGAAACACACACCAGGGAGAATGTCGCATATGAGCGGAGGCGCCGAGAGAGAAAGGCTTGCCGCCGCCGACGCCGGGACCGAACCCTGGCGTGACTGGGGACCTTACCTTGCCGAGCGGGCCTGGGGTACCGTCCGCGAGGACTACAGCGAGTGGGGCGCCGCCTGGGACTACTTCCCGCACGACCACGCGCGCTCCCGGGCGTACCGGTGGAACGAGGACGGCCTCGCGGGCATCTGCGACGACCAGCAGCGCTTCTGCTTCGCGCTGGCGTTCTGGAACGGCCGCGACCCGATCCTCAAGGAGCGGATCTTCGGGCTGTCCGGGCCGGAGGGCAACCACGGCGAGGATCCCAAGGAGTACTGGTGGTACGTGGACTCCACGCCCACCCACTCGTGGATGCGCTGGCGGTACCACTACCCGCAGGACCCGTTCCCGTATTCCGAGCTGGCCCGGGTCAACCGGGAGCGCGGGCGCGGGCAGCCCGAGTACGAACTGGTCGATACCGGCGTGTTCGACGGGGGCCGGTACTGGGCGATCCGCGCAGACTACGCCAAGGCCGGCCCGACCGACATATGCGTCCGCATCACCTGCGAGAACCGCGGCCCCGAGCCGGCCACCCTGCACGTGCTGCCCACGCTGTGGTTCCGCAACGCCTGGTCGTGGGGGCTGCCCGGCCGGGGCGAGCCGCCGGTCATCACCGGCGACGGGACGCGGCTGGTCGGCGAGCACCAGCGGCTCGGCCGGGTGATCCTGACCGGTGCCGGCCCGGGCGGGGTGGTGGGATCCGCGGAGATACAGCCGACTCCGCTGCTGTGCGACAACGAGAGCAACGCGACCCGGCTGTGGGGCCTGCGGAACAAGTCGCCGTACCCGAAGGACGGGATCAACGACTTCGTCGTCGACGGGAAGCCGACGGTGAACCCGGCCCGGACGGGTACCAAAGGTGCTCTGCACTACGTGCTCACCGTGCCGGCCGGCGGGTCGGCCCAGGTGCGCGTCCGGCTCGCGCTCGACCACGGTTCCCCGGTACCGGATCTCGCGGCCGGATTCGACGCGGTGCTGGCGGCGCGGCAGGCCGAGGCCGACGAGTTCTTCGCCGCGCTGACCCCCGCCGGGGCGAGCAAGGACGAGGCGCTGGTCCTGCGCCAGGCGGTCGCCGGTCTGATGTGGAGCAAGCAGTTCTACCAGTACGACGTGGCCCGCTGGCTGTCCGGCGACCCGAACTCGGCCCCGCCGCCGGAGAGCCACCGGCACGGCCGCAACGCGCACTGGAAGCACATGACCAACTGCGACGTGATCTCCATGCCGGACACCTGGGAGTACCCGTGGTACGCGGCCTGGGACCTGGCGTTCCACTGCGTGGCGATCGCGCACGTCGACCCCGGGTACGCCAAGGACCAGCTCCGGCTGCTGTTGCAGGAGTGGTACATGCACCCCAACGGGCAGCTGCCCGCGTACGAGTGGGCGTTCGACGATGTGAACCCGCCGGTGCACGCCTGGGCGGCGCTGAAGGTCTTCGAGATCGACGGGTCCGGGGACTTCCAGTTCCTCCAGCGGGTACTGCACAAGCTGCTGATGAACTTCACCTGGTGGGTCAACCGCAAGGACAGCAACGGCAACAACGTGTTCGAGGGCGGCTTCCTCGGGCTGGACAACATCGGGCCGTTCGACCGGTCCAGCCACCTGCCGGTACCGGGGATGCTCGAGCAGAGCGACGGTACGGCGTGGATGGCCAGCTACGCGCTCAACCTGCTGGAGATCGCCCTGGTGCTGGCCCACCGGGACCGGGCGTACGCCGACCTGGCGCCGAAGTTCTTCGAGCACTTCGCGTACATCGCGGCGGCGGCCAACGAGCAGGGGCTGTGGGACGAGCGGGACGGCTTCTTCTACGACGTGCTGCGCACCGCCGACGGTACCCAGGTGCCGCTGCGGGTCCGCTCGGTCGTCGGGCTGCTGCCGCTCGCGGCGACCACCGCGATCAGCTCGTTCGCGCTGGCCCGGCTACCGGAGCTCGCCGCCCGGCTGCGCTGGTTCCTGGCCAACCGGCCGGAGTACGCCAGCGTGATCGGCGGCCGGCGGATCCAGGGCGGCCAGCAGCAGCGCCTGCTGTCGATGGTCAACGAGGAGCAGCTGCTGCGCATCCTCAAGCGGATGCTCGACGAGAACGAGTTCCTGTCCCCGTACGGGCTGCGCGCGCTGTCCAAGGCGCACCTGGATGCGCCGTACGTGGTCGACCTGGGCGGCAACGAGTACCACGTGGACTACGAGGCGGGGGAGTCGGCGTCGGGTACCTTCGGCGGCAACTCCAACTGGCGCGGGCCGATCTGGTTTCCGGTCAACTTCCTGCTCATCGAGGCGCTGCGCCGGTACAACCGGTTCTACGGCGAGCACCTGCGGGTGGAGTACCCGACCGGCTCGGGCAAGCAGCGCGCGCTGGGCGAGATCGCCGACGACCTGTCCCGCCGGCTGGTCGCGCTCTTCCTGGACGACGCGGACGGGCGGCGGCCGGTCTTCGGGGGTACCGCGCTGTTCCAGGAGGACCCGGACTGGCACGACCTGATCCCGTTCCACGAGTACTTCCACGGCGAGGACGGCCGGGGTCTCGGGGCGACCCACCAGACCGGGTGGACGGCGCTGGTGGCCAACCTTATCCTGCGCAAGCGGCTGTAGATCGGCCGGCCTCGGTGCCGTGCGAGCGGAGCGAGCGCCGACATGTCAGGAGGAGGTTGTCATGCGGGACTGGATCGCCGGTGCGATTGGTGTGCTCGGCGCACTGCTGGTACTCGGCGGAGCCGCCACGATCCTGAGCCGGGCCTGGTTCAACCGGCCGCCGGCCGAGGAGCAGTCCACCTCGACGACGCCCAGCTACACCGTTGGTGACGTGCGCGGCCGGTTGGCCCGGCTGTCCCCGCCGGAGCGGCTGATCGCCTGGGGCGCGGTCCTGCTGGTACTCGCGGCGATCGCCGCCGGTGCCATCGGGTTCACCCTCGGAGCGGCGGCCCCGGCGAAGTGAGCCCCGTCCGCGCCGCAGCCCCGGCCGGGGGTTATTCTGCGGGTGAGGTACGACCCTGCCCGCAGGAGGCCCGAACGTGACCACCGTTGCCCCGAAGCCGATCGTGACCCGGCCGTGGCCGGTGCATAAGCCGACCAAGGGCTCTGCGCTGGCGAGCTTGCTGCGGACCACGGACGCCAAGACGATCGGGATCCTGTACCTGGTCACCTCGTTCGCGTTCTTCTTCATCGGCGGGTTCATGGCCCTGCTGATGCGCGCCGAACTGGCCCGGCCGGGCCTGCAGTTCCTGTCGCTGGAGCAGTACAACCAGCTGTTCACCATGCACGGCACGATCATGCTGCTGCTCTTCGCGACGCCGATCCTGTTCGCGTTCGCGAACTACATCGTGCCGCTGCAGATCGGCGCGCCGGACGTGTCGTTCCCGCGGCTCAACGCGCTGGCCTACTGGCTGTTCCTGCTCGGCGGGTCGCTGGTCACGGCGGGCTTCCTGACCCCGGGCGGGGCGGCGGACTTCGGCTGGTTCGCCTACCAGCCGCTGGCCAACGTGACCAACTCGCCGGGCGTCGGCGCGAACATGTGGATCGTCGGTCTGGTGCTGTCCGGCCTGGGTACCATCCTCGGCGCGGTGAACATGATCACGACGATCCTCACGCTGCGCGCCCCCGGCATGACGATGTTCCGGATGCCGATCTTCACGTGGAACATCATGATCACGGCGCTGATGGTGCTCCTGGTGTTCCCGATCCTGGCCGCGGCCCTGCTCGTGGTGGCCGCCGACCGGATCCTCGGCGCACACGTGTTCGACGCCGCCACCGGCGGCGCGATGCTCTGGCAGCACCTGTTCTGGTTCTTCGGGCACCCCGAGGTCTACATCGTCGCGCTGCCGTTCTTCGGCATCGTCACCGAGGTCATCCCGGTGTTCAGCCGCAAGCCGCTGTTCGGGTACAAGGGCATGGTCGCCGCGACGATCGCGATCGCCGCGCTGTCGATGAGCGTGTGGGCGCACCACATGTTCGCCACCGGCCAGGTGCTGCTGCCGTTCTTCTCGTTCCTGACCTTCCTGATCGCGATACCGACCGGCATCAAGTTCTTCAACTGGATCGGCACCATGTGGCGCGGGCAGCTCAGCTTCGAGACGCCGATGATGTTCTCCCTCGGCTTCATGACCACCTTCCTGCTCGGCGGCCTGTCCGGCGTACTGCTCGCCTCCCCGCCGATCGACTGGCACGTCTCGGACACGTACTTCGTCGTCGCGCACTTCCACTACGTGCTGTTCGGCACGATCGTGTTCGCGGTGTTCGCCGGGGTGTACTTCTGGTTCCCGAAGATGACCGGCCGGATGCTCGACGACCGGTTGGGCAAGGTGCACTTCTGGCTCACCTTCATCGGGTTCCACACGACGTTCCTCGTGCAGCACTGGCTGGGCGACGAGGGCATGCCCCGGCGGTACGGCGACTACCAGGCCAGCGACGGGTTCACCACGCTCAACACGGTGTCCTCGATCGGCGCGTTCATCCTCGGCGCGTCCACGCTGCCGTTCCTGTACAACGTGTGGAAGTCGTACAAGGCCGGTCCGCTGGTCGACGTCGACGACCCGTGGGGCCACGGCATGTCGATGGAGTGGGCGACGTCCTGCCCGCCGCCGCTGCGCAACTTCGACCGCATGCCCCGCATCCGCTCCGAACGGCCGGCGTTCGACGTGCACTTCCCGCACCTGGCGCCGGGCGCCTCCGGGCTCGCCACGCCGCCGGGCGGCGCCAAGCCGCTGACGCACGAGCCGAACGGCGGCGCGAGCTACCGGGACCACTGACGCGGCCCTGACGGGCGGCGGGTGCCGGCGTCAGGCCGGGACGGTCGGGAGGCCGGCGGCCTGCCAGGCCTCGATGCCGCCGGCGAGGTCGGTCGCGCGGCTCAGGCCGAGGTCCCGCAGTGCGGCCGCGGCCAGCGACGACGTGTACCCCTCCTGGCAGACCACGATCACCTGCAGGTCGTAGTCGGCGATCGGCAGTCGGGCGTCGCTGGCCGGGTCGAACCGCCATTCGAGGTGGTTGCGTTCGACCACGACCGAGCCGGCGATGATGCCGGTGACCGCGCGCTGGGCGGCCGGCCGGATGTCGACGAGGACGGCACCGTCGCGCTGGGCGGCCAGCGTGCCCGCCGGGTCCAGCCGGTGCAGCCGGGCGCGTGCCTCGGCGAGGATCTCGTCGATGGTACGGGCGCCGGGCGGCTTCACCAGTCCCGCCCGGCCTGCTCGACGGCGACGGTCCGCAGCACACCGTGCTCGATGGCGTACCGGGTCATCCGGGTCAGCGCGGGTGCGTAGACGTGCACGCTCACGGCCGGAACGGTACCGGAGTTGGCGATGCGGTGCACGTGGTGCGGGCCGAAGCGGCGGGTGGCAGCGGGGCCGTAGGCGCGCTCCGCCAGCCGTACGCACGGTTCCACGGTCGGGGTCGCCTCGGTCAGCTGCCCGTCCAGGACGGTGAAGGCGCCGGCCGCCCCGCCGTGGTCGTGCAGGTCGGTGGACTGGCCGGGAAGCCAGGTGAGCAGCCAGGCCTCGTGGTCGCTGGCGACGGCCAGCCGGGAGTACCAGCGCTCGGCGGCGTCAAACCGCGGGCGGTCCGGCCAGCGGGCCGGGTCGGCGGCGTACCACTCGGCAAGCCCGCCGAGGTCGCGGGCGCGCAGCAAGGTAGACATGACGGCCTTTCTTCGGCAGGGGAAGCGACGTGGGCGGGGGCGTCAGGCACTTGGGCCGGACCGGCCAGTCAGCGCTGACAGCGCGGCAGGCCGCCCACGGTCGAGGTCGTCACGTAGAAGAGCTTACCCGATAAAATCCATCGGTCAACTAGGGATTACGCACAACCGGCTCGCCGATCAGCTCGACCCCGGCCCCGCGCAGCTGCTCGAGCGCACTGTCTACAGTGGACCGCGCGACGCCGGCGGTCAGGTCGAGCAGGACGGTGGTGGCGAAGCCGGCATGGGCCGCGTCGAGCCGCACGCAGTGGTCGGTGGCGATCCCGACGATGTCCACTGTGGACACCTCGTGTGCGCGCAGCCAGTCGGCCAGGCCGGTCTCGCCGGAGTGGCCCTGGAAACCGGAGTACGCCGCCTCGTGCTCGCCCTTCGTGAACACCGCCTGGATGCGGCCGGTCGCCAGGTCGGGGTGGAAGTCGGTACCGGGGGTACCGACGAGGCAGTGTGGCGGCCAACTGTCCACATAGTCCGGTGTGGCGCTGAAGTGCGGGCCGGGGTCGATGTGGAAGTCCTTGGTGGCCACCACGCTGTCCCAGCGCTGGTTCGCGCTGGCCAGTGCGACGGTGATCCCGGCGGCCACCTCCGCGCCGCCGGCCACCGCGAGCGAGCCGCCCTCGCAGAAGTCGTTCTGGACGTCAACGATGATCAATGCGCGCACGGTGCCACCTCAGGTCGCGGGTACGACGGTCACGGGTATCGCCGGGTCGCCGGCGGAGAGCTTGAGGCCCTCCCAGGGAATCGAGATCAGGGCGTCGCGCAGCCGCTCCCGGCTCTGCTCCAGGGTGGGCAGGCCGGCGACGGGGGTACCCCCGACGATGAACTCCTGTTGCAGCAGGCGATCGCCCGGCTGCCAGTCCGGTACCCCCTGGGAGACGACGACCTCCTCGGTGGCGGTACCGGTCGGCTTGTGCCGGCGCACCGAGGACGGGCACGGGGGTGTCCAACGCCCGCGCGTCGCTGCTGTTGAAGATCCTCAAAGCGGAGGACACCGTGACCCCGCTCGACCCGGGACCGGCCGCACCGGACGGTGACGATCACAGCGAGTCCCCGGGCTTGGCCGCGTGACCCCGGGAGCGCGGGGTGCTGATAGAGCGGCGATCATGCTCTGACAGCACCCCAGGCCGGGCTTGGCCCCACTGCGGTTCCGATGGGCGGCGGCATGGACCGGGAGCGGCCGAGGACACCCGCCGGAGGTATTCGCTGGACTCGCGCGCAATCACTCGGTCCTGTTGAGGGGCAGAACGAGAACGTCCATTGGCGGCATGAGCGGAGGGTTGGTGCCGCCGCAGTGCTGCCATCCCCATTGCTCGTAGATCTGCCGGGCCAGAGCGGCCGGATTGCTTGCCAGAATCGCAAACGGTTCAGATCGACTAGCTAGGATCAAATCAATTAGGTGACGACCTACGCCCGTGCCGCGATGGTTCCTCCTAACCATCCATTCGATAATTGCGAACTTGGGCAAGTCTCGGACTTCGGCTGGCGGTTCACCTGTTGGCGAACTAAACCACTTTCCCGGAGCCATAGTCCAACCGTACACGGCGCCAATCAAGGATTGGTCCTCAGTCGCCTCGACAAGAGTGAACCCTGGCCGATTAACCTCGTCGGCGAAATGCTCGACGAATTGGTTTACGTGTTCCTCGCCTTCACAGTATGGCGGCTCTGCATATACGTCCGCATACAGGTCGCGCATGGCGTCCAGGAGTCCGCCCGCGCGGGAACCGTTGAGCACCTCGTAACGCATCACGGCCTACTCGCTGGCTCGGCTCGGCAATGCTGACAGCCGATCGCGCAAGTCGTCGAACTCGGGCCTGCTACGTTCATTGTGGGGCACGGTTGCGACCGCACGCCGAGCCGTCTCATAAATGAGTTGGTTGTGCGTTTCGACCGGCAGCGCATCGAGGACTTGCGCGGCATAGCGCATCCCGTCCCCAATATTTCTGTCTTGGATAATGCACGAGGCGCGGTGCATCTGCACCATGGCGCGGTTAGTGGTTTGGGTAGCGGGATATAGCTGAAGTGCTCGGTCCTGGGCTGCAATTGCCCTGGGAGTGTCACCTATCTCAGTGTAGACGAAACTTTCTGTATGCCGGAGACGATGCTCGGGCCAGCCGAATACCGACTCATCTGCGAGCGCCGCGCCCGGCACGGGCGCGTTCGTCGTCCTCTGCGGTGTGCTCACCGAGCACACCCTCGCCGATCCACAGCGCCGATCATCGCAGCTGGACCATGGCCAGTACAGCACTGGCCATGGTCGTTCCTTCGACGGTCACCACATCCACCAGAT
>WNGR01003764.1_pt1 | contig 16502 bp, 17 predicted proteins | sample 5407581 | NCBI WGS metagenome assembly WNGR01 (sample SAMN13153383, study PRJNA577476) | soil metagenome | isolation source: 80 cm soil or saprolite under Garry oak tree replicate 2 | place: USA:California | collected 2016-06-15 | reverse complement strand
GCCCTCGGAATCCGTCGAGACGATCGAACAAGGCAAACTGAGGGCGGCAACATACGCCGAGGCATACCTGAAACAAGCCGGCAACCTGGAGCTGCCGTCATTGAAGTGGCAGGAAGCTCGCTCCGTGTAGAAGGAGCCTGTTCCTGTACTCATCAATTTGTAGTTCTTCGCTCGTTGATCCAATCCAGGAAGACCACGTTTGCGTAGCTTGGAAGCGCCGTGGACCGCTCCAGGTTTTGTGCTCCCTCGGGTAGATTCCTTTGATCTACAAAGGCATCAGAATTAATCGCTCGCCGCTGTAGTGCGGATTGCCTGCCTTGCTGCGCTAGCGTGAGCACGTCCTCGCTCCCGATACGGCGCCTCGACAAGGAGGGTTGAAGCGGCGCCCCCTTTCCTTTTCCGACGCGAATGCCGTGGTTATGATCTCTATTCATGTCCACACGAACCAACTTAAATCGCGGGGCAGTGAGAGCGCAGAGTTAGGACTTCGGAGATATATTGGTGAATGTTTTGTAGTTTCAATCGAAGGATGTGTTGGTTAGAACGGTGTTGCATGCTGTCCACCCACCTACTCGCTGTTGTATTGGCTTCGCTCAGCATTCTGGCTTCTGCAGGAGTCCATGCGGCTGATTCGGCCGATTGCGCGGGCGTTATTTTGGACGAAAATGGCGTGCCCGTCGCAGCCACGAAAATCACACTCCAGAGCAGTGGCGGACAGACGTTTCGCGTCGAAACCGATGGTGCGGGACGGTTTCTGCTGAGCAATGTTTCTGTTGGCGAGTACCAAGTAGAAGCGCGCAAAGAAGGTTTCTTCGTACTCTCCGGCCAGACGGTCACACTGCGCCCCGGACCGAACGAAATCCATTTAACGCTAAACCACGCGGAAGAAATGCACGAACAAGTGCAGGTTAGTGCTGCTCCGAACCAGATCGATACGCAAGATACCACGCAGCGCGAAACGATAACCGCGCGCGAAATCCGCGACATCCCCGTTCCCAACTCACATATTTTGCAGCAGAGCCTGACGGCGATGCCACAGGTCGTACAAGATAATTTTGGCGGTTTACATATTGCGGGCGCACGCGCCGGAGAGACGCAGTATTTGCTCGACGGATTCGAAGTCGGTGACCCTGTGAACAACACACTGAGCGCTCGCTTCAACGTCGACGCCACGCGCGCGGTGGAAGTGCAGACCGGTCGCATCGGCGCCAGCTATGCACACTCCGGCGCGAACGTTTTAAGCTTGGAAACGCCTGACGGCGACGACAAATGGCGCTTTGGCACAACCAATCCAGTGCCGGGCATCAATATTCAAAACGGCGTGCGTTTGGGAAACTGGTATCCGCGTTTCACGTTTTCCGGTCCCATCAAGCGCGGACGTTTTTGGTTTTCCGATGCGATCAGCCTGCAGCACACCTTCACCTTGGTCAGAGAGCTGCCCGCTAACGCCAACACGTCCAGTGAATGGGCCGGAGATAATCTTTTCCGCCTGCAGTACAACTTCAGCCCAAAACACATTTTGCATGCCAGTTTTCTCTACAATCGCACGCAGGATGTGAGCGTGGGCCTTGATCCGCTGAATCCGGAATCGACAACGCTGGATCTGCACCAGCAACGCGCTTTCGTCTCGCTGAGAGATCAGATTTGGCTGTATGACACACTCATCGAACTAGGAGTCGCAGCTGACGGTGAAGGACAAGATTTTTCCCCGCAGGGCACAGCGCCTTATATTTTGCTAGTGAATGGAACGCGTGGAAATTTTTTCCAGCGACTTCACGACCACGGCAGCCGCCTGCAAGGTCTGTTCAACGTGATTGCGGCTTCGCGGCACTGGCACGGAACGCATCAGGTTAGCATCGGAGCGAATATCGCGGCGCTCGAATTCCGCGAGGCGACTACGCGTGGAGAGATTCAGGCGTTGCGCGCGGACGGCACGCTTGTGCGGCAGTCCACCTTCACTGGACCCGCGCGCCCGCAAGTTTCCAACACACAGGTCGGCGTTTATGCACAGGATAACTGGTCGCCGACGAAGCGCCTCGTTCTTCAGGCGGGAGTGCGAACGGACTGGGACCGCTTCACGCAGAGCGCCATGTTCGAGCCGCGTTTATCGGGCAATATGCTGCCTTTCGGCGACGACAATGCCAAGTTCTCACTCGGATGGGGCATCTACAATGCGCCGCTGAATCTCTCCGTAATTGAGCAAGCGCTCGATCAGCAGCAGATCGATATTTTTTTCGACCCTACCGGCACTGTGCCGGTTGGCGGTCCTGCGATCAGCCAGTTTATGCTTCCCTCTCACGGATTGCGGCAACCTCGTTTCACCACCAGCAGCACGGGATGGCAGCAAAAAATTCGCCGGAACACGCTTCTCGACATCGAACTGCTGGCGCGCAACGGCTATCACGGTTTTGTGTATGTCGACCAGCATCCGGCGCAGACCGGCGGAACTTTCCTTTTGCAGGATACGCGCAAGGACCGTTATCGCGCGGCAACCGTCACATTGCGCCACGTTTTTTCGGAAGACGCGCAAGTTTACGGCGCGTACACGCGCTCACGCGCACACACCAATCAGGTGCTCAACCCAGCGCTCGGTTCGATTTTCTTTAGCCGACAGCAATCTGCCCCGTTGGCTTGGGACGCTCCAAACCGTTTTCTTACCTGGGGCTGGACGCCGACGCACATGTGGAAGATTCAATTCAGCTATTTGTTCGAGTACCGCACAGGCTATCCCTATAGCATTGTGAATCTCGAGCAGCAGCTCGTCGGACCGCCAAACTCATCGCGTTTCCCGGATTACAAGAATCTGAACTTGGCGCTAGAAAAGAAGTTCGCTTTTCGCGGATATTTGTGGGCCGCGCGCATCGAGATGGTGAACGCTGTCAACTGGCAAAATCCCAACGTCATAGCGAACAACGTCGACGCCCCCAATTTCGGCCAGCTTGCGGGAGGCGAGCGCAGAGCATTCACCGCGAGAGTCCGCTTCGCCGGCAGAAAATAGCATTCGACTGACAGTAAAGGGCTCAGGCCGATCCCGTGATCATGGCGAAAGGGATCCCGAGAAAACACAGATGTGTACACGAGAACCAAACCAGAGTTGTCGTTCCCAAGTATTCGGTAAACCGAACTTAGCAGGAGCAGGACCATCAAAAAAGAGCCGACCCCGATCCGGGTCGGCTCGTGTCCGTTTTGTTTGGAGCTGAATCCTGTCAGGCGGTTGCGGCCTCTTCGTCGCGGATTGCAGCTTTTGCTTTGTCAACTAACTCTGGAGGAATATCCGCAAATCCATGGTCTTTGGTCGCGTGCTCCCTTGCTTTCTCCATGACTTCTTCCACGGTTGCCCCACGAGCTACGAAGTCACAATCGACACCCACATCCCTACACGTTAAGACTTTTGTCAATCTAGCCCTCCCTTACCGATGCGAAAACGTTTAGTCCGCGGATACTATCCCCAGTGCCGATCACAGTCAATGCGTCCGTTCAGATTGCGGGAGTGATGATGGGTCTGTCGTGCGCCGCGATCCGGCTACGGGAGATGTGATCCTCTCGCGGCGTCCCGAGTCGTGGGAGGATTTCTTCGAGTTGATGAAAGGCATCGACGTGCCTTCGGATTTTCTGGCCGAGCGTGACGACCCGCCCCCGCAGAAGCGGAAGCTCTTCTGATGCCCCCACGCTACCTGCTGGACACGAATACCGCTAGTTGCATTATTAAAGGCAACGTACCGCGGGTTCGTGAACGGTTGCTGAAGGTGCCCATGTCGCAACTTCTGATTTCGGCAGTTACGGAAGCCGAGTTGCTGTTTGGAGCGGCACGGAAGCGCGAGGCTGTACGGTTGAAAAACAGCTATCGACGAATTCCGACTGCGAGTGGATTCTCTGCCGTGGGATTCCAACGCGGCGAGACGCTACGCTGATTTGCGGGCCGCCCTTGAGATCGGTGGGACCCCGATGGGAAATTTGGATATGATGATCGCGGCTCATGCATTGGCTGCCGAAGCCATTTTGGTCACGAGCGATCGTTCTTTCGCCTATTGAAGCGCTTGAAAATCGAGGATTGGACAATATAAAACCGGCTGGGGGCGATGTCTCGGGCGTCAACTAAAGCCGATTCCTTATGAGCACTCGATTTGAACCGGCCGTGGCAGGATTTCGACATCAGCCATGATCTCACTACAAAAGGAATTCAACAGTTTGTCGCCGACTATAAAAATACTCTGAAACAATCTGCATAAAAGGTCTGTTCCGATGAAGTCGAGCCAAGTTCATCCTAGGAGTCGGCATGGTCGCACGCTATGCGGCAATGGAACTAGCCAGCCGCGGCTGGGGCTCGGCGAATTGATGATTATTTCTGCTGATCACACATTGCGCGCGACTAGCTTATCGTCGGTTGTTTGCTGCTTCCGGTAGCCCTCGCCGGGACAGAACTCTTTGTCTCGCTCCTGATGCACCAAGGATCATAGTCAAAGATGCTTGAAGTCTTCACGATTGGGCATTCTACGCGCACGTGGAAGGTCTTTCTCGAACTGCTGCGCGTGCACGGCATCAAGCGTGTCATAGACGTGCGTAGCATTCCCCGTTCACGACACAATCCGCAGTTCAACCGAGAGACATTGTCTGCGAAGCTGCGGTCGGCGAAGATTGGCTATGTGCATGTGCGTAAGCTAGGCGGCCTGCGCAACGCGCGACGCGATTCGCCGAACATGGGCTGGCACAATGCGTCGTTTCGAGGGTTCGCCGATTATATGCAAACACCGGATTTCGAGGCGGGGTTAGGGCGCTTAATTAAGTTAGCGAAGCAGAAAAAGAGCGCGTTAATGTGCGCCGAAGTGGTGCCGTGGCGCTGTCACCGCTCGCTCATTGCTGACGCACTGATGATTCGCGGCATTTACGTAGCAGATATCATTAGCGGCAAGCGTTCCCAGGCTCATTTACTCACTTCATTTGCACGCGTCCAGGGTAATCGCATCACTTATCCCCTCGCTGCACTTAGCCCGTTAGGTTCTGAATCTCGCAAAAAAGCGGCTCGGTTTGATCGGATCGGGAGTGCTAACTGATAAGGAGGCTCCGATCACGCCAATCCTTCTGACCCCAGCGCCCAGAAACCGATGACTACGTCGTTGGTGCGCGCCGAGACTTGTGGGCAGCGCTGGAGGGCGTGCCGGACGAGGTTCTATCCCGTCGGGCTGGATGGTCCGCGCTTGGCCTAGTGCCTCCGTTCCAAGCATTCAGTGCAGACTTTGTGCTGAGTCTACCGGGATGCTCTCGTACGGACATTTTGTCCAGTTCTTACGCGGCGAGAACGTTCAGAATCTCTTCTATGTATTTCGCCATCAGCGACAAATGCCCCTCGCCCGGGTAATAGTAAGCGTGGCTGTTTGGAATGGTCGCGGCCATGTAGTGCCCCATCGCGGGCGGGGCATTGGCGTCCGCCTCGCCATGCCAAAGCTGGATTGCCACTAGGATGTCTTGGGGGCGGAAATCCCAAGGGCTGGCCATGAGGGCGGTATCTAACTGGGCGCCGCGGGGTCCTGCCCGCAGTCCTTCTTGCATTAATGCGATGAATGCGCGCTGGAAATCCGGTCGGGTCAACACCGTCTGATCGGATGCAGGGAACCTCGCCATAGCTTGTGCAATGAAACGGTGTGGCCAGTACCGCACCATGCGACCCATCAGTCGCAGCGTCATCCTGGAGAGCCACGGATTGGTACGGGCGAGTTGTATAAAGCGCAGGTTGACTGGATTGATGGCGGCCGACAAGCCGGGTTCGTCAAATGGACCTGTCCCGCTGACGATGCCAACGTGGGTGAGTCGCTCAGGGATCTTCAGCGCACAGACGGCGGCATACGGACCGCCACCCGAGTACCCGAGAACGGCAAAGCGCGCGATAGCGAGGCGATCCGCGAGCGCGATTACATCTGCGGGCCAATCGCTGATCCGGCGGCCAGGCTGAAACTCGGAGCGGCCGAGGCCGGGCCGATCGGGAACGATAACGCGGACCTTAAGCTTCCTCGCTAGCGTATCACTACCAAACAGATGCCATTCGAGTCTGGTGCTGGGCGAGCCATGGAAATAGAAGATTGGCGTACCATCAACTGCACCATGTTCGTCGTAAGCGAGTAAACGGCCTGTGGTCAAGCGAAGTTGCTACTCGGTTTTGGACATTGCCGAGCACTCCTGTGACCTTCGAGTGCGTCAGAGCCCGAGGGTCAGCGAACTTATGCTTCTTGCACTCGCAGATGCCAGTCGACCGCCGTTTGCATCTTCTCACGTGCCAGCGAGACGGCAGCTTCGAAATTCGGTGATTGCAAGGCTTCCGCCGCATCCCGCAATGTTCTGAGAGGATCATCGCTTTGCTTGTGGCCAATGGCAACGCCTACAGTTTCTCGCTCGGCAACACGAATTTTCTCCGTAGCACTGTCCACTAACTTCTTTAGCTCCGATAGCGCCGCGTAGGCGTCACGCGTGATAAGCGTTCCCTGTTGCAGATTTGTGAAGCTCATATTCTCGCTCCTAAGCTTGGTTATTCCGGGGTGGGTAAGAGTACACCTTGGATGTTTCTGGCGGAAGACCATTGGTGCTAGCCGCAGGCCCTCAACTTCAAGGCTCACAAGAATGAAAGAACTTTTAACCACTAAGCGTTTGGCCGTGGCCGTTTGCACTAACCGGTAAAACTGCGTTCTCTTGTGAAAGCTCTCATTGAAACTAAGTCCAATCTTTCCCTCTGTGCAGCTCGGCTGGCGATAAAATAAATCAACTCCCGACTAGTCGTCAACCAGCCACGCTGCGCGCGCAAGTTTTCCTTTGCGGTGCTCTGCTCGGCTGGGCCGGACACTGCTTGGATGCTTTTCGCCCGCTCGTGTCCCATACCGGCTACCGGTTGCATTTGACCAGTGGCATCGAAAGGCGGTCCACCGGTTCGCATCTGCGAGCGGCGGTCCCGAATGTTTGTAGTCGAAGCCGTTTAGAATGTGATCTTCGCGCCGATTTGCCAAAATCTCGGAAGTGTTTCAGCGGTAGCAACACCAAAATTGCCCGCTGACAGATCGCCCTGGATGTTTTGGAAATTGGGATGGTTGAAGAGGTTGTAGAACTCAAACCGGAATTGCAGGTTGAGCCTCTCGGTAAGGCGGGTGTCCTTGTAAAGCGTCACGTTCGATTGGACAAAAGGCGCATTGCGGAACTGATTTGATTTCTCGTTGCCGTTCGTGCCAGGGGTAGGCGCCGTGAACTGCCCGGCCGTGAAGATGCCTGTGACATAAGCACTCCGCGACGTCGCCTGATGGTAACTGGATACGTTCGGGAAATCGTAGTTATCGCCATCGGCGTTGTAGTCCCCGCCGCCTGCAAACGACGCTCCCGTAAAGACTGTAAATGGATATCCGCTTTGATAAATGCTTGTGCCGCTGTTCTTGAATTGTTCGCCATCTCTGAACTTGACTAGCCATCTGACTAGCCATACAATGGCATTCCAGGAGTGGTTTATGACCAAATGGCAATTACAGGAAGCGAAGGCGCGTTTCAGTGAACTGATCGATGACACGCTCGAAAAGGGACCACAAGTCGTGACCCGTCGCGGAATCGATACCGCGGTTGTCGTTTCCATCGACGAATGGCACAAGTTAAAAGGCGAAAACCGTTTGACCTGGAAGGATGTACTTTTGGGTCCAGGTCCGCGATTCGAAATCCCCCTCCCCAAACGTGGCACGGTCAAATCGCGCAGGCCTGTGGTGTTCGATTGATCCGCTACCTGATCGACACGAACGTGGTGTCCGAATTGCGCAAGCCCAAGCCGCACGGTGCGGCCGTCGTTTGGTTGCAAAGTCTTGAATTGGGCCAAGGCTTCTTCTCGGCGGTAACGTTCGGAGAAATTCAAAAAGGTGTGGAACTCACGCGTCGACAGGACCCGGTAAAGGCAAACGAAATCGAGGCTTGGGCGGCACAGTTGGAGCGCACTTCACACGTTTTGTCCATGGATGCAGCGTGTTTTCGCGAGTATGCACGCTTAACGCAGCGCCGTTCCGATACCCTAGGTGAGGACGCCATGATAGCCGCCACGGCTCGCGTTCACGGCCTCACTGTGGCCACTCGGAACGAACGCGATTTCGCGCACTTCGACGTGGCCGTCTTGAATCCCTTCAAGTAGCGAGCCGTAGTGCTCGCGGCCATCGCTGCGAGGAGACCGCAGTTCGAAACACCTGCAGCTCATGATGTGGGCCGGTCGGCATTGATCATCCAAAGCGTGCCGAACTTGTCTCGCAGCGTGGCAAAGCGGACAGCCCAGAACGTTTCCTGTAGTGGCATAAAAACTTCTCCGCCTTCCGAAAGCACGGAGAAAATATGTTCCGCCTCCTCCGCTCCGGAAACGCTTAGAGAGAGATAGACATTACGCATTGGCTTGTGCCGCTCCGGAGGAACATCTGAGCCCATCAGTTCGGTGTCGCCTATTGTCATGCGGGCATAGAGAATCGCGGAATTCCATTCCGGAGGGACCTTTAGCCCGGGCGGCGCTTCTGAGTGCGTCATCGTTGCGAGTATTTTTCCACCAAGATTCTTCTCATAGAATTCGAAGGCCGATCGGCAATTGCCGTTGAAATTGAGATATGGATGAAGTTTCATAATTTTGTCCGTTCCGTATTGAGTTGCCTAACCTCGCAAATTTTAGATTCGCGGTTCGAACCAAGGAGACCGCCAGGTCTTGCTTCGTCGTCATTTTCCTGCCGCCACGAGCGCGGCACTGTCTGGGCAATTGCATTGTGCGTCTCCGCGTGGTTTCAAAAAAAACCGGCGGATCTCCAGCCAGCTTTCAATCCGCTGGCATCCCGACTCCTTCGCGTTGTGAGGGGCTGAAAACAATATTCCAGTGCCGCGAAACCCACGGAAGTGCCTGGCCTGATCGTCGATCAAGTAATCGGCGTTGACGATCTCTTTGTCACCGCAAAAGACGAGATGGCTCGCCGGAATAAACGAGAAATGCCTCTGCAGCCAGCGATACTTCGCGGCGAACGACTCGGGAACTTCCATGGCAGCCGAAACGATGAACACTTCGTGCTCTTGAGCAAGCTCCCGGACAACTTCTTGCGCACCTTCGATTACTTCTAGGTCCCCAAAAAATGATTGGTCCTGCACCATGCTCTCGACAGCAGCGCGCTGGTCCTCGGGTACCAAATCTGTGATGTTTTTCCCGTGCAACTCGTCCGGGGTCAGATTCGCGTTGAACGCCGCGTTGAAGCGGCGGATGTGCTCCTTCAGGCTGTTGGCAATCGTTTCGTCCATATCGATCGCGATGCGCAGCTTTCTCCCCACCATTGCTCTACGCTGTCGGGCCTCGCGTTCTTTGATCAACTTCAGCGATATGCAAATGCCTACGAATAGTACTGAGGCCGCATTGGCCCACCTCAACGCCGTGGCCCCGATCGCAACTCCGTAACCGAGCCACAGCGAAACGCCGATCAGGTAAAGCGTCAGCATCGAGTAGGACAAATCCTTTCCGCCCGTCTTCACGATTTTCTGAATCTGCGGCACAAAGGCGACAGTGGTGCAAGTCGCCGCCACGGCTCCGAGAATTGTTGCTGCCGTCCCGTTCACCATGAACATCCTCCGCTCCGATCTTCAACGGGGGGCTTCATGCCGTCCAGTGATTTTTGAGACACATTCTGATAACCTGCGGTTATGGATTTGGAACTGCGGCAAATGCGCTCAGTGGTTACTCTCGCAGATCATCTTCACTTCGGGCGCGCGGCAGCGGCTCTGCACGTGTCGCAGCCGGCGCTTACCAAGCAGATTCACAAAATCGAAGAAGCTCTCGAGGGACCACTTTTTATTCGCAGGCCGCGACAGCTTGCGCTCACCCGCGCTGGTGAGGTCTTCGTGGGTCGAGCGCGTCCGCTACTCCGTGACGCACAGCTTGCGGCAGATCTCTTCCACGGCGCGACGCGCGGTGAAGCCGGCCTCCTGCGCATCGGTTTCGGAATTGCATCCCTGGCCAGCGGTCTTCCCGACCTTATTCAGCGCTTTCGGAACCGCTTTCCCGGTGTGCAAATCGCCATGCGCGAAATGTCCACGCCCGCACAGCTCGACGCTCTCGAGAATCGCACGCTTGACGCCGGATTCGTCCGCCTGCCCGTCCCCGTTTCCGCTGTGCAGCTTTCCGTTTGCCCGCTTTTCCGCGATCGTCTCGTTGTGGCTGTCGGGCCTTACTCGCGCAAGAGCCCTCGCGGCGGTTTGAAATCTTTTGCGCGCGCCCCTTTCATCGCCGTGGCGCGCTCCAGTTCAGCTAGTCTCTACGATCACGTCCTTCGGACCTGCAGCGCTGCAGGATTCACGCCTCGCATCGTGCAAGAGGTCGGTGAACTCTTTACCGTTCTCAACTTCGTCCGCGCAGGAGCCGGAGTTGCGCTAGTCCCCAACTCCTCCAAGGTGTTGAAAGTGCGTCGCGTTCGTTACGTCGAAACGGGAGTGCCAGCGGCGACCTGGAGTGTAGGCATCGCCTTCCGCAAATCTTGCGCGACCGATCCAGTCTTCAGCAATTTCCTGTCGGTGGTTCGCCAACGGTATGCTTCTTAAATGAGCAAGAACGCAAAACATTCACTGAAGCGGTGTCAACAGAAATGAAAAGGCCCACACCAAACAAAGAGGCATTCCCTGCGGGCACTGCGGTTGATGTCGCTGACCGAGAATTTCTTGATGATTTCGTCGTGACTTGGAAATCCGGGTTTGGAAACAGGAGTGGAGAGTGCCCAGGAAGGAAACGAACAGGATAAAAATGGGACCGGGAAGCATCCGAATATGGTGGACGTGACCGGGATCGAACCGGTGACCCCCTGCTTGCAAAGAACGCCCACGCATCAACGCCTTCATCTGGCAAGCAAGCGGGCTATTCTGTCCTTACCTATTTCGGAAGTCTTGAAGGCGGCCCACAATCCCCCTTTTCTTAATCACTCGTCATCCTTCTACGCTCCCGCATATCATATCGGATGGATCGAAAAAGAATCTCCCCGGCCATGTCCTTCCCTGATTCGTGCTCTTCTCAGTGCCTACGCACCTTCTTTGCGATAAGCTCTGGTGGCAGCGCGCCGTTATTGAAAAGAAGCCCTCGCAGGGACACGGCGTTCCCGTCAACCAAAGCGCTGACGTCCGAGACCCCCTCTAAGTTCGTCTTGCTCGACGTTTGAATGTGGATGCCGCTGATGCCGCCGTTGGTGAACAACCCTGGCAGAGTATCGACGCTAAAGTTGGGTGGCACAATCGAGCCGGCCTTCACGTTTTCTGTGAACTGAGTCATCCGTAGCCGCACCCGGTTGATGGTCACCGCGACAGGGGGGCCCGGATTCGCTGGACCCGTCAGCCGGATCTGGACCGTCTGACCGGGCAATAGCTGCGATGTATCCATCGCTCCTTCGAAAACACCCTGCAGCGCACTCGGTACCGGTAGGCCGTCAGCCATCACCTGGAATTGCGGATTGCTCAAAGTAACCACGATGGGGTTGCCGATGTTCACGTTGTTGACGCTTCTAAGTTCGTCGAGCACAACCATCTCGAAGTGCGTCGCGTCGTCGATTTTGAAGACGAGGCCTTCGAGTTCGTCGTCCTCGGCGTGGTCTTCGAAACCAATTTCCTTGGCCTGGAAAACTCCACCAGCCATGAGCTTTGCGTCCACCTCGACAACCTGATTGTTCTGCAAGCAGCTGAAATTATTCGCAGCGCACGCTTCGAAGTCGAAGTCCGTATTGCTGTCGGTTGTGATGGGAAAGTCGCCGTCCGATGTATGTAGCGTGAACTTCTTGTTCGTGGTATCGAGGTTTTGAACCGCTCCCCTCAAGTCATCTAGATCGTCCAGCTCACCGGCTGGCTTCATCGTGAGTTCCTGGACGTTCACTGCTCCGGCGAGACTGAAATCCACGCCCAGAGTCGCATTGAGAATTGTGTCCGGGTGGACATCTACCTGGATACCGGTCGGCGAATTCGCCATGATGACAATACCCGACCCTGGAAAATTAACCGTCAAGGTAAGCGGTCCCGTTGGTTTGATTTCGCATACGGCTCCAACGGCGCAGCCGGCGAGCGCGACTCCCGTGTCGTTCTTGAAAGTGAGTTCAGGATTGGCAAACGTGAGGGTGAGGCCCGTGAACGTCCCCGGAGTCACAGTGGCTGTGCTGAGAAACGCCGATTCCGTTTCGAGCTGCTTGACCTCGACCTGAATTGGCCCTTTGCCGCCGAGCAGATCCACGCTGCCCGGATTGAGCGTCGCTCCAGTGACGCTTACTTCGAATGATAGCAGCATAACGCCCGCTGGTGGTGTGTCCGTTATCGTGAGCGACACTGGCGAGGCTCCCGGGGCTGCAGGCGGCGGCGTCACGGTGATCGTGGCAGCAGAGCTCTTCGCGGTGTTGTTGACCGAGGTCGCAGTGAGTGTGACGATGGCGGGATTGGGAACAGCGGCGGGCGCGTTGTACGTGACCGAACTCGAGGTCATGCTGGTGAGCGAGCCGCAAGTGGCTCCGCTGCAACCTGCGCCGGAGAGGGCCCAGGTCACCCCTCGGTTCAAGTAGTCATTCATGACTGCAGCGGTGAAATTCTGTGTTCCGGTACCAGCCGGCACGCTGGCGCTCGTCGGTGAGATGGTTATGGAAGTTGGTGTTGGTGGCGGCTGAGAAGGCGCGCTATAACCGCCGCAGCCCACAAGGCCGAGAAGGGCCACTGCCAACACTGCAGCGGTGAAGAATCCAGAGGATTTCTCGACTCGCATGGCTGTACCTCCTACTGTTGGATTTGGCTGGGCTCAGCAGCGGACAGGTGTCGAGTGCGAGGTCCGTGGTTCAGGAGCCGTGGCGCGCGGCGTCGGCGTCTTCGGCGAGGTTTTGCATGAGCGCGAAAAATGCCGGCGACTGGCCGATGAAGAGTCCCATGTCGGTAAGAAACTTGACCACGCCCTTGGCGATGCCTTTGGTTTCCGTTGGGCGAATGACGGAGCACGGCGGCAGCTTACGGCTGATGAACGGACATGGCTCCGGCATGATCAAGTTAGTCTGAAAATCCTCGCCGCCAAAGGGAGGAGCATTCAGGTCCGGAAAGGTGACTGACACGCCGGTCACCGGATCCACGGCAGTCAAAGCAGGCGCATTGCCTGCTTTGTCCGACCAGGTTTGAAAGTGCATTGTCTCGGTGGGGCCGATGCTGATCAGGATTCGCAGAACTTCACGATGCGTTGCGCGTTGTGCCATTGACGGATAGAGGCTGTTGCCGCCCTGTTCGATGGTCGGAAAATGAAAAGCCGCAGTGTTAGCGACGGCCTGAAGGAAGTTGGCATCGCTAGTGTCAGCGTCGGTTCTTGGAATTGCCGTGTGCTGTCCTTTATTCAAATCCGGGATGGCTTGTGGGAACGTGAAATTCGGATCAAGGTCAGGGTTGTGCGTGCTGCTGCGGTAGCGAGTCCACCAACTGGTATCCAAGGTGAGCTGCATGAGGTTCGTGAGCCGCAGCTTTCCGCTGGATCCAGTGGCCGTGCTGCCCGGCAAGGTCCGAAAAGGTTCCAGATTCACGGGATCGGCGCCTTTTGATTCCAGGTACGCGTTCAGGAAATTCTGATGAGTGAACTCATCATCTGTATTGTCGTGGATATACTGCGCCATGTCCGCGTCTAGCACCGCGAGGGCAGCGGTGTAGGCTGCATTTCCGCTTCCGCCCGGAACTTCACTGGTGTTGGGAACACCTCCCAATTCGTTATACTGCACCCAAAAATCGGTTTCGAGAATTTCCGCTGCGGCTGCGAACCTGAGCAGCGCCGCGTCTCCCGGAGTGAGGCGTCCGCTCTTTTCGTCTTCTGCGAAGACGGAAGAGCTGCTGGTCAAGAGGCCAGCGCCCATCGTCACAGTGCCCGCGGCCATTCCTTTTTTCAGGAAGGACCGCCGGTTGGAGGCAGTTGTTCCAGCCTGACTGAGTTCTTGCATGGTAAGTTTCCTTTTCTGGCGCAGCCGCTTGGAGTCGCTGATCGTGGTGGGGCGCTTCACGGTTTTCGAAGCGTCGGCCAGCGATGATTTCTGACAATCAGGCTAGGGAAATGCCGACAAGACATTGTCATGGCCGTATCTCCCATTCGTACAATGTTTGTCGAATTTCCGTCCTGCACTTTGGGGTGGCAGGAGAAATCTTCGTGACGAATGGCAGTTTGACGAACACGACCTCTTCTCAGTTTTGATCAAGAGTTGGCCACGCGGAAGATGTCCCGGGCACGCCTGCGCTCAGGCCTGAAGGCCACGATCGGACCACTGCGAGGAGGACCGCCTCAGACGTCGGGGGACCAATTGTGCGTTCGCCGCCATCCTTGTAACCTGCGCTCTCGAATCTTCTGGATCTCGGGGAAGGCACTGAAGTCTCCTCGACGACCAGACCAGGGCCGAGCAGGAGGGCGGCCAGTGGGGTACAGCTCCCGCGCCTTGCGAAGTGGCTGCGAGAGTGCGGCACGGAAATGCTGACCCTCGCGTGGAATCCGTACGCTCGGCGAAGTAATTTATGTCACTATCCCGGGCAAGAATCGACGCGCGGGGAAATGTCCAGAATTCCCAGTTTCAGTGGTAGTTGAACCCAGCAGTCACTTTTCAGCGCGCGTAGGCTATTTGCACGAATCGATTTGGTTTAATGAGCGACACCTCACGACCATGGAGACAATAAATCACATTCCTATGACGAACGGACTAACCCAGTGCTAAAGCCTGCGGCTCACTGATTTTCAGCCACACTAGCGCCCGCGTGAGTTTTCCGCAACGCCTTCACCGACCAGACAGAGTCTGCGCGCCCGATCAGAAAAGCTGCGAAACAGAGCGCAAACACGGAGTGGCTCAAGCTTGCGCCGAAGTATTGCCAGAAGGCCGCCTCTGCGCCGGGATAGTCCGAAGAGAAGAGCAAGGTCAGCATAAAGATGAGTCCGCAGAAGCTTGCGGAACGTGTCATGATGCCGAAAACCAGCGCGAGCCCGATCGCCAATTCGCCATAGGCCACCAGAAAGGCGATGCTTGTCGCGTGCCGGAGAACAAAGCCTCGCAGAATGGGCGCCATGAACGGATAAGCCCCTCCCTGGAGGAACTTGTTGATCCAGAATTGAAAGCCGCCGTGAAGAGTAAATGCGGTGCTAAAAACTTTGTACTGGCCGAAGATCACGAAAAGAATACCGACGCCGATGCGGAGCAGCGCAAGCGCATACGCGTTGCGGATGCTGGAATCCGAAGTGAGTTTCATCGCTACTCCTATTCTATAGCGGAGCTCCTATTCCGATCGAATTCGCACGAGGGAGGAAGAATAGTATTGCAGGGCGAGGCTGCATGCAGCATAGCCGACTTCTCGGGAAGTGGTAGCAAGACCACTAAACACTAGGCTCTGCCACCAGAAGCGTGGCTCGCCCACTCTATGCGCTCACCGGCGGCCTCATCCTGCAAAAGCTGCTTGGCTATAACTTCAGCGTCGCCGTGCGGGTCGGCTACATCGCTCTGTTCGGGCTCGCGGTGGAAACCGGCTTCGTGATGGTCGTCTACCTTCACGAAGCTTTGAACCGCCGGCTCGCGAGCGGACGACCGCTAAAGCACGAAGACATCGAGGAAGCCATCATCGAAGGCACGGTGCAACGCCTACGGTCGAAACTCATGACCGCGTGCGTCGTACTCGCAAGTCTGATTCCTATCTTGTGGGAAAGCGGCGTGGGCGCCGACGTTATGAAGCCCATTGCCGCACCGATTGTGGGCCGCATGATCGGTCGATATATAGAGTGTCAATAGGAAGCGAGCATGCAGAGGACAAGTCCGATCTCGGGCAAATCGCTGATCGGTCTCACGATCCAGAAACGCCGATTTACGAAGTTGGCCGGGTCGTCAGCCAACTCTAGAGACTTCTACCTAAGGTAGCGACACTGGGTTTGCGGAAATAATTGCGCAGCAACTGACCTCCCACTCGCTCATGGCGGCGGTTTGCTAATCTAACCAAAAGACGCCTCGACAATTCCGTCGAAATCATACCCGGAATGAACTCGAAATAGAAACTGTCATAGTCTGGAGAGCCTGCACGAGATTGGATTGCCGCCATGACTCCAGTTTTTCTTCCCGCGTCAGCAGATCGTAAAGAGCCTTCGCGCACACGGCGTCTTTTTGTGTCGCAAACAGGATTGCCATTGAAGACCTAACTGTCCACCGCTTTGTTGGCGAGCAATCTGACGAGCACTGGTCGCAACCGAATGAACGCCTCGGATGGAAGTAGAAAGGCCATGTTCGCTGCCTGGATCCGGACTTCCGATTCCTCGTCGCGTGCACAATGAGCGCCAACGCGGATCGCCCGACTCGGCAAGCGCGTAGGCGGCGCGCCACGGCAACGCTGCATCCTTCTCATCAAGCAAAGCCAGTAGCTCCGAATTTGCCGGCCGGCCTCGCTGCAATCACCGAAGCACCTCGAAGTGCCGCTTGATGCCATGCCGCACAAGCAGAGGAATTGCTCGCGGATCATTCAGGTCACGGAGGGTGCTCGTG
>WNGR01016022.1_pt1 | contig 16504 bp, 25 predicted proteins | sample 5407581 | NCBI WGS metagenome assembly WNGR01 (sample SAMN13153383, study PRJNA577476) | soil metagenome | isolation source: 80 cm soil or saprolite under Garry oak tree replicate 2 | place: USA:California | collected 2016-06-15 | reverse complement strand
GCAGGTTTGCGAAGCAGGCTTTACCCCTATCAGAGGGAGTCGGTGTCGGCAATGATTGTCAAGGAGATGGACGATTCTGTCACACCCGATCCCTTATACATTCCTATTACTGGACTCGACAAGACGGTTTTCTATCTGCAACCTGCCACCATGGAAATCTTACGGGAACGCCCTATGGTCACCACACATCACGGAGGCATCCTCTGCGAGGAACTAGGTAAGTGATCCCAAGACCTTTGATACTGTGAAACACCACTAATAGGACTCTTGGAAGGGACTGGAAAGACAATCATGACACTTGCCCTGGTTTTGGCAACTATAGACCAACTTTCCAAGCCAGAGGAGTCTATCCACGATGCTCGGCCGGTCATGACTCCGCTGGCCTTCCGCCATTTCCCTGACTCTGAGTTCGAGGCTTCGCGGAAGCGCTTATCCCGTGGCCGCGCAAGCATATCCACTCGTAACGATGATTCGTTCCCGCGTTTACTGGAACTTATGCTGCATTACGTACGAACGTCTCCAGACGGCCTCCACCTTCGTCGAAATGTAGAATGGTTGCAAAACCGAGGGCTTCAATCTCTACTAGATCTCAATGCCCCATTCTATCTTCAAAGCGAAGAACCAGTGACGTCAAAACGTTCAAGGAGGAAGGATGTCAGCCGTGGCTTTCGCAAGATGTACCTTACGTCCGCCACATTGATAGTAGTTCCTCCCAACTTGCTGGCTCAGTGGAACTCAGAGATTTTAAAGCATTGCCTCGGGCCAGACGAAACTGACGATGCCCTTCGCTTCCTCATTGTTAAGCCAAAGGATGAGCTGCCTTCAGTCAGGATTCTTGCCTCGGATTATGACGTCAGCATTTCAAACTTAAGTCAAGTCTATCTTTACTGACTAGTCTGTTGTTAGATCGTTCTTTTGAATCATGAGAGTGAGCATGTTTCCCTATGTTTTATTTCAGAAAGTCACACACCCTCGATAGCATTTGCCAGAGAGGTGTCTAAGATGGACAATTCGAAAAGATTCACATGGAACGTCTGCAAGTGTCCGGGTTATAAAGGTACTCGCGTTCCGGATTGCAAGTGCGACGATTCATCCGAGGTTTCTCCGCTCTTCCGAATCCGTTGGAAGCGCCTGGTGGTTGACGAGGGCCACGTCCACGGAACCGATAAAACCCACATCAGCAAAGTTGCGAGCCTCTTGAGCGTAGAAAGGAGATGGCTTGTCACCGGTACACCTACTACGAACTTGCTTGGCATTAACCTACGCGGACAGGAAATTGGCACAGAGCTTCAATACCCAGATGATGACTCTGAAGATGACATTTTACCGCCCTGGGAAGACCTGGATCCGGGTTCTCCTGGTCCGGGTAGTAGCCATGTGTCTAGCAGAGAAGTTCTTGTTCCTCGGACCTGGACAAGATACGATAGGGAAGACCTTCGCAGGCTCGGGACAATGATGATTACATTCCTTCAAATACCAAGGTTCAGTGCAGAAACTGGGTTGTTCAGAACCCATGTAGTGCACTCGCTGTTTGGTTCCAACGGTCCTCACCCTGGCGCTATTCAAGTCCTGACACAGGTCATGAACAGTATCATGATACGACATCAGTGAGGCTGCCCGCCGGTTCTTGTCAGAGTGGTTGCATGACTTCCTTTAGGATTCAAGACATCGAAACTGATGTCTCGTTGCCCCCATTGGCGCAAGAGACCGTGCTGCTGGACTTAGATCCTCTTGCAGTGAAGTCATACAATGCACTTCAGGCCGTAATCACGATCAATGCTGTAGATTCCGAACGCAAGGACCAAGTGAGCATTTCTGCCAACGATTTAAACCTGCATGGACTGATCTGTCTCCTAGGACTATTTGTTCCATCCAAACGTGAGTCTCGGGGCATTTCTCTGGTCATTCAAGGGACTGAACGTAGTTTAGAATGCCGCGTACTTAAGACAACTAGTAGCGAACATGTCACAGTACGTTAAGCCTGCCTCATTCCTTCTAATAACTCAATACGCGAAAGGTTGATGTTCTGGCACGTTGACGAGAAGCAATACAACGTGGACGAGCTTGTCAAAACCGCTGATACCATGGTGGAGAGAGCACAGGAAAGAGGGGTTTCTCCAAAGGATTTGGATGCACTCAGAGAAGCTAAGACACATATGTAAGCCACTCAACACGCTTTTCTGGCTGTGTGTTCTCATTCTGCACAGAACATTAGCTGCGAACGACACTTTATGGCGTGCCATTCAAGCCAATCCTACCCCCGAAATACCCTTTGTCGTCGATGGTGTCCCGCGGGTGGTGCTAGAAGCCTGGACTGAGCATTCATCTAATTCTCCCCCAGCTTTTACAACTTCGTTTCTAGCGTCTTATCTCATGTTCCCTCAGCGGCTGGTGAAACTTCGTGGACTTGTTCTAGCTCGACCTTTCATAGACGAGACCACGCTGGTAAATGCTGGCCGCGCACAGGCAGACGAGGATAAGACCCGAAACGCGCTGTTTTTACAATCCATTCGCAAGAAGGCCAAAGCGGCAAAGAAACACGCCGTCGAAGAGAACGCAAGGGAGACTCGCAAGGCCGAAGAAGCCGCCCGTCAGAACCAGGACAAAGTGCTGGAGATACAGAATGAATTACGCCTCGTCACTCAAAAGCAGGGTTCCGTGGGTTCTATTGTCGCCCAAAGGGACAACGGTGATGCGGTGTTCACAAGACGACGGAATCCCACTTGGTCGAACACTGCTCTTGCCAACACCCGCATGATTACCTCAAGGTCGTCTAAGCTTAACTATCTGCTGAAGGAGGTATGTTTTTCTTAAGCTACTATCTGCGATGATCTCCTCACTCTCGCTCCCAGGTTCTACAACACTCCCAGAAGGAGAAATTTTTGATTTTCTCCAGCATGCCCCTGACGCTAGCTCACGTCGCCGATGCTCTTACTCTCGCTGGCGTCATGTACCTACAGTACACGACCGCTTCGCCGGTGCATGTTCGCCAACAGTACGTCATGACTTTCGAGACGTCCGACAAGTACCGGGTATTCCTCATGGAGTTGAAACACGGGTCTCGCGGTTTGTGAGTACGCTTGTTACGTTTTACATTTCCGCTCTGAGGATTGACGCCGTTTAGAAACCTGATTTCTGCATCTCGGCTCATATTTTGCGAACCGGTTTGGCAAGCAGATGTGGAAGCGCAAGCTATCAAGGTAATAATAAATACATATACACGTCGCTTTTACATTGTGTTGACGATCATACCCACGATGTTAGCGAGTTCACCGAATTGGTCAGACCAGACCCATCACCGGTAGGAATCCAACGTTGCTTTTGTAATCCCTCTCATCTTGGTTCAACAGTCAAGATGCTTGCCATCCGGGACTCTGCGGAGGAGTTGATGATATCTCGCAGCGCTCAGCTCAAGGGTCAAGATCAAAAGCCCACCTACTTGACCGACGACTTCACCATGAGAGATTTCATCGCGGTGAGTGAGCCACGCGTGTCCTCCCAGCGGGCGGAAAGTTCATTTCTGTTCGTGGGCCCACAGAATCCCAGATTCATGCAAGGGACGGCATATGAGCCCCTGACGCTCAACATCCCGCTTCTCGAGACGCTCGCGGGGGACACCTCGCGTAATATCGAGGCGTCAGCAGATGAAATCGAGGATGTAAATGTTGGCGAAAAATCCTTCGAGGAACGGCGAAGACCAACGACAGAGGATGAGCCGCTTACATTAAAGAAGAGACGTACCATCAGATTTTCGGAGTAGACATGCTATCTTCTATTTTTGCACGTACCTGGTCTTGCTTCGTACTGGATCTGTTCAGTCGCGTTTAATCTTCTAGGAAATCCAAAAAATCCTTGAGTCATCATTTCTACCTCGGGCACACGAAGTAAAGCAAGTGAGTAATTAAGTGGCTAGGCACCGACGTTATCGTTTCGTGAGACGGATCATGACGGAATGACTACTACAGAGTGCAAACGGTAAACACGAGTTAGAGCGGCGAAAATATAATACAACAAAAATATGCAATAGATCGTATATATGGAACGTCCAGCGAAAGCATAGGGTCACTGGTCCACCACTCACTGCTCTCCAGAAGGGTGTTTCCGTCGGAGGGGGTGACGGAGCGAACGTAGCAGGGTGTTCCCGCGGCCCTTGGTCTGCGGGAGTGGCGATGGCGCTGCCCCAGACAGGTTACTCTGCATGCGGCGCATAGCGACGCCGTTCTCTTCCTGTGCAAAGTCGTATCCGCGCGACTGCGAACGCACGCCCGTGGACATGTCGATCTGGCTGGCGTGCATTGACGGACGACCGAGGGGCCCCCCAGCTGCTGCCGTGGCGCTGTAAGGTGTCACGGGGGTTGTCGGCGAGCGGGCCTCTTCCTCTCCGTGGCGCAGGTATGCCTCGTGGATGAGGTCCATGTTCGGTCTGACTTTGTAGTTCCAGTTCAGGATATCGAGGTCATTAGGGTGGAAGCCGAAGGACCACGCCATGTAGAGGTACCTCGGAAGGAGGGCGAGCAGGAACGTGATAGGAATACCGAACCAAAAGATGGGGGAGCGGAACAAATAGTGAACATTGCCATAGACGGGCGTGGCGAACCACCCAGGAGAAATGAGGGAATAGATGGCCTGTTGGACGCAGATCAGATCGGTCAGAGCGGCGATTAAAGAAAGGTGCCTGAACGTACGGTGTATGCCCAGATGAGCACAATGCCGATGAGGACAGCAAAGAACACCCAAGCGGTCCAAACTCTCGTATTGAGTCCGTTGAACAAATTGGCAGCGATGGCTGCAGCGATGGCCATCGTCGTGGAGAATTCATACTGGGCGACACCGAAGCCATCATTCCGGGCGGAAGGAGAGAAATACCCGTAGAGGAGGATGAAGAAGATGATAGCAGACTAAAACGCACGTCATTATTCACTTCGCCAACAAACACGATGACCATCGACTTACTTGTACAACACCATCGAGCATGAAGATCGTGAATAGCTTTTCTCCAAACCATTTTCCTTCTCGTCCATAGCGATACAACTCTGGGAGTGCCATCAATACATGATCGTCTGCAAAGCTTGGTAAGTTCGACGCCACTAACAGAAAACGCTGTGTACGAACCAACAATTCGGTCAAACAACCCGATGGCGATGACAGGACATAACGTCCAGAAGGAATTCCAGAACAACAAATAGGTATACTCGAACACGCTGGAAAGAGGGAGGAGAGGTGCGTTAGGAGAAGTATCTGAGGAGAACATAGCCACACTTACTAAGCTGAGGACCAACCACAATAGATCATGAACCACCATAAAACGCCAATACAGATAATGTTCTTATAGAAGAAATTGTTGCGTTGCGTGCATACGACCAATGCCCATGGACGAGCAACAACCGTTTTAGGAACCGGAACTGGGCGATCGAATAGTCCGATGCGTTGACCGCTTGCAAACCCTCCTCGCCAGAAATGCCGACGCCGACGTCTGCCGCCTGGATCATGCTAACGTCGTTTGCACCGTCGCCGATTGCGAGGGTCATCGTGTCAACGCCATCCTTGACGAGCTTCACTACTAATGCCTTCTGTTTCGGGGACACACGGCAGCACACCACGCCTTCGCACTCCATCGCAAGTCGGAGAAGCAAGTGCTTGTGAGGGTCGTCGCTAAGAGCCTATAGAACCGGCGTCAAAGATCAAGAGTCGGGAGGAAAAAAAGAGTAGTTTTGCTCACGTCTGTAAGCGCCAATCCATCGATGACCAACACGTATCCGCCAGGACGTTGCCCATTCTGCGAACCAACGAGCGATGTGACACCACTGCTGACGCGGCGAAGCGGATACAACTGCGAGCCGCGCGCCGACGCGCCCTCTGCATCAAGAGCGCCGAGAGCCTCTGGGTTGACCTCGGGGTCGTTGGAAATACCGCTGCTTGGGAAATACTCCTCGGCCGCACGCAGCAACTGTGCGTAGATGGTGGCGCCATCACCGCCTCCACGAATGATGATGATATTTGCGTCACGTCCAATGAGATTTGTGCTGTGGCCGATGGCTGGGCACCAGGGGCGTCAGTACCACGACCAGGCAGAAATTTAGGGAGAACAAACCAATGGCAGTCTCGAGCTTGTCTCCCGTCAGGACCCAGATCTTGATGCCGGCCTTTTTAAGATCGGCAATTGCTTCAGGGACGCCGTCCTGAAGTTTATCCTCGATCGCAGTTGCACCCAAGAGCAGCAAGCCTTGCTCGACTTCGTTAGACACGCGCCCGATCTCATCCTCCCGGTCTTCGATCGACGAGAGCGCCGCCTGATATCGCGTGACCCAGGAGCTGTACTCGTCCTCCGCCACGACACGATACGCGAGGGTGAGCGTGCGGAGACCCTCACGAGCAAATGCATCAAGTTGGTCCTCGGTCGCCGCCTTGAGTTCTTCGCCGCCTGGGGAAAGCCGCTCGAAGATGACGTTGTCCGCGCCCTTACTGAAAAGCAAGATGGGGTTGGTCTCTGGTTGACCGTCCTCGCCGAGCTGGCGAACGAGGACACTCATGCGCTTGCGGGAACTTGTGAACTCGAGTATATTGAGTAAGCGGAAGCGGAGAGGCTCGCGTGCAAATGGCGTGCGCAAGAAGAGGACGTCGCGGTCACGGCCTCGGAACTCGAAGCCAACGTCGGCGGCAGCTTGAACGAGAGCAGCCTCATCCGGACTTTGGGCCTTGTATTCGAGTAAACCCGACTTGGGATCGGTCCCGGCAAGAACGGTGTGACAAAGAGCGAGGGTCGTCCAAAAGTGTCCGTGGCGATCACGGTCAGGTGACCGAGGATCAGCGGCAGCCGCTTCTAATTCGTGAGAAAGCTGAGAAGAACGGAAATGTCGGAGCACGCCGCCAGAAAGCCGAGTGCGCTCAGGCTCGACGGCTGGGTCCGCAGTTTCTCGTGGGGCACCCACATCGGAGTTCGTTGTAGTTGATGGGTCTGGTGACTTTTTGGTTTCGACAGCAGCTTCCACCGGCTCCTCATCAACGTATGTCTCCCCACCAACAGAAGCCCCTCGGAACACCATCGCATTCTAGTTCGCTCACATCAGCCGAGCCAGATCGGAGGCGAAACTCTAAAAACCCACCTGCGTTAGCGTTCCGGTCTTGTCCGAGAAAATGTATTCGATCTGCCCAAGGTCGTCAGCAAGCGTAAACGTCCGCGCTAAGGCTGGCGAATCCGTCTTCTTGTAGTAGATATCCATATCAAAGTAGATGAATGCTGCTTGACATGTTCGGACAGCCTCAATCGAAATGTAAAGCGAGATGGGGACGATGTTCTGAAACCTGAAAAGGCCCGATATTGATCAGTGAGCGCGCATGTCAGCCAGCAGCGCCAATCAAGACGTACGTGATGAGCGCGAACGCAAAGGTGATAAGCCCATTGATGGACGGGTTGTCGTCACTACGGTTATCGCCCCAAAGCCAGGGCGCCTGTCTCGGGTAGTAATGATGTTCCAGAACGGAGTCGACGATAGCGCAAACCACGGCCATGACCGCGAGAATTGCCAAATTCGCCAGGACCATGGGATTCATCTGGCGCTCGACCTTACTGCGCTTACTCGGAGTACCGCCCGCGTTGAGAACAAGCTTGGTGTCCAGACCCGTGTACATGATGATGCCGATGACCCACGCCGTGTTGCGTAATACCGTGCCGCGTAACAACGTTGTTTGTAAATCGATCGGATGCCGTTCGCCATTGATGACGACGGCCGCGTCGAGCTTGTGCATCAGAACCTCAGGACGATCACACTCGACTTCAAAAACGTTGCGCGGGTCGGCGCAATCGGCAGCGGAGCGTAGGTGGGTGAGCGCAGTTAATGCATTCCGGGACTTGAGATTCGTCTCGCCGTCCAAATTTTTGGTCTCGACAAAAGCGACGTTCTCATCTTCGCTGGTTGCGCAAATGAGTACGTCAGCAGGGATACTCTCGTGATCCATGATTTTGACAAAGTCGCCGATGCGCAAGTCTTCCCAGGTGGCGTGCTTCCAGTAGGGCCGAGATCCTGAGGCATGCTCTGGGGCGAGAAAGTCATCATATTCGACGTCTGGAGTATCGCTGATGGCCGGGCGAGTGCCCTTCTCCGAAGATTCGAGTAGGACGGAGTTCGCGAGCGCTTGAACCTCCTTGTTTGCCCCTTTCCCTTTGCCGAACCGCTTTTTGAGAGCGCGGACAAACGTCTTGCTCTTTGGGGCCATAGCATTGTGGTTCACGTACTCTGGACCTTCAAGGACTCGAATTTCATTGGAGTTAACGAGTCTATCGGCATGGTGGCGTTTGATGTCCTCATAAGCGTCCAAGAAACTAGACGACCACGAACGGTAAGTGAGATAGATGCGAAAGATGGGTAGAGTGCCTTACACATTAGCTATGCGGCGGAATTGCTCTAGTAGATTACGAGGAAGGAACGTGAAAAGGGTGTACTTTGAAGTGATGACCTGATTGGAGTTGTACTGGTGCTCCTTGAGGACACGGCGTTTCTTGTCATAATACGACTCGGGAAGGGGTTCATTGATGAAGATAGTCCGGGGCGGTCCGGGAGGCCGTCTGCGCACAAAGAGGTCCTCTATCGAAAAGGAGGAAATGAGCCTATCGTACCAGGCTATGAAGCCTGTTCGTTTCGGCATGATGGACGGGGGGGTAAGGAAAGGAGGGAGGAGGGTAAATACAGTTGACGCCGAGGTCAGAGATTGGTGAGTAATATGAGGGTAGGGGATCCCCGGAACCCCCACCACCCGAACCGCACCGCCCTCCGTTCCGAAGCGTTGCCACGCTCGCCGTATTACACATCAGGCATCCGGTCCGTTCTCATTTCACTCCGCGGCATCATCACACATCATCACCCCTGACTCATCAGACTCAGCCCGAATCAATTGATACGAAAATGGTATAAAATAACACTAAGAGTTCAATCAATCAACTAACAATCAAGCAAAAGTACGCGTGGGTATCCGAATGAGCGGACACCTCTATTGACGCCATCAACTCATTTCGTTTGTGCCCGATCAAACCGAGTGCGGCAAAAGTCGGCCACAGGGTTTGGGAACCCTTTCATGCCTGCTGCGGACGGGCGTTCTCCTTGAGCGCCAGGAGTTGTTTAGACCGGAAGGCTTCATAGTGAATCTGGGCCGTAGTCTCGATTAGATCTTGCAAGTGTGTCCTAAAAGGGTCACCCATGTTAATCGCCGCGTTTGCAGTCACGTTCAACTCCTTACCTCGTCAGGAAATTACGCAGCGACACGAACTCGCAATGCGTCTCATCCTCAACGTTCACCACACCCCAACGATTTTTCCTTGCGCGCACGGCTTTGCCACCGATATTCACTTCCCTTTCAGAACCAACCACCGCGAATGGGATCATGTTCTGCACGTGTGCGACAATTAAGTTGCGCCGGGCGTTATTCAGTGTTGGAAATGATACACACCCGAATGCTCTCGTTGAGGTGCACTTCCTCTTCGTCGTACTCGTCAGTGTCAAACGGATAGAGGCGAATGCTGTGGTGGAAGAGTTCCGCCCGAATCTATAACCCGACGTTGAAACCGTAAGTACAAACCGCCTTGTTCTGATGTAACACTAACCTTTTGCTTGAACGACTCGCGCTCCTCCAGGGTAAGACTGTCCGCCTTGGCGATAACAGGAACAACGTTGACGACCTCACTCAACTTTTTCATCACAATCACATCGATAGGACGGAGTGAGTGACCGGTAGGGTTGATGAAGTAAAGACAACAATGGATACGCGTGTCTTGGATGTAGCGGTCGCGCATTGCTGTGAGCTCCTTGCGCAGGTATGCGCTGTGCTGGTCTTTGATGTACTTTATAATTGGGTCCCAGCTACAATGACGACATCTACGTTGGCACGCTCTCCACAAAAAGTTTTAACACGGAGACGCCACTTACCAGTTCTCGTTGTTGACCTGGTCACCGTAGCCGGGGGTATCGACAATATTAAGGCGTAGTCGCACGCCGTTCTCCGTGATAACTACACGTGTTCCATACGTCGGTGGCGTCACAGTTAGCAGCGACACCAAGGGAAAAAAAAAGACAATACCATGAGAGACCGTTTGGATCTCCGTAGTTTGACGCACGGGCTCATCTGCCTCGCGCCTCCCCTTTGAGTCGATGAGGTGTGACGCGAATATGGTGTTGATGAGGGTCGACTTTCCCAGACCGGTCTGACCTAGAGACGATTAAATCAGAAATTGCACCGCTATTTAAAACTGTTTGGGAGGCATTGGATGGGAGACGCACCAACTACAATAACGTTGAACTGGAAACCACGCTTGAGCAATTTGTGCTCAATTTGTTGGGTAATCGAGTCAAAGCCGACATAGGAAGTGGCACGAATTTCTTGGACTTCTGCGGTGGCCATGGCGAGCGTGTCGGGTCAGCAGGAGCAGAGGACAGAGGTTGGTGAACGCTTGGTGAACACGAGAGCAAAAGAGCAAATTATGGCAACTGGCGTGATTTTAATTTGTCCGTGTTGTGGCACGACTGTGCCACCAACGTTTCACTTGATATTTCTACGAGACGAGTACAACAGAAAAGAGTTGATCAAGTTACTTTACACCCATCGCATTTCTTTGATTCTATATTCCGCCGCTTGCGTTCTCACCTAAGTCCGATCATTCCTCACCGGCGTCTCGAGTGCCTTGCCTTGACTTGCCAACTTCCACGTCTTGACGCCTTCCTCAAAAGCAAAACACCATGACCATTATAGCACCGTCCCCAACCTGTACACATACGTACGCTCAGCACCTTTCCTCACACAGTTTACCGAGAAGGAGGGGGAGGTAAACGGAAGTAGGGAAGGAGAAACGCAGCGCCAACCACAAGCGCCGCGAAGCCGAGTGAGATGACTAGCGGCGACAATGCGGGCGGCTGCGGAGGGGTTCGTGCATGCATCTTCCCGCTCGCCTCCCGCTCAGCAGACGGGGAGGACGATGGAGCGATGATGAGTTGTACGTACCCAATCGATTTGAAACCGAGAACACTACGCAGCGTCGATTAGCGAAAACATACGAAGTTGAAGAAATATTGTAACACTCACTAATACCCTTCTAAATTCCGGCGCGTTTCGTCTTCCATCCCAGTGGGTACTCCGTCGAGCGTAAACGTGACCTTTGTCGAATCCGTCGATTGATCAAGTGTCGTCGTTAGCGTTGCCACGTGTTCTACATGCCCAAGGTGCGACTATCAGGCAAGGCCAACCCTGTAACACAATGACCTACCACTCGGCCAGGTCGGACTTTGCAGTGCCCAGGTCTGTTTAATCTCCTTTCCGGGAGTAAGTGAAATGTATTTGCCCCGCACGCCGCCGCCAAACAGCTCGAACTCTGAACCCGGTGTAGCTGTGCTCTACAATGTACCGTCAGCACTTATCGACGCACAAGTACGTAGGTACCCCGAAGGTACGTTACCTTGGCTGGCGCACGAGACCACGTTGGGATCCGTTTCTCGTCCGTGAGAAGGGAAAACAGGTCATCTCCGGACGCCTGGAACGTCGCTTCGACCTCGATGACGGATGCGTTGATTTTTTGTGGAAGGGTAGCTTTTTTCGTCGACCCTAAGGCACTGTTGCTAGCAGGCGCCGCGGTCGAAGATGGAGGTGCCGGAGTACCAGTACGACTAGGCTCATTTGAACCGACCATGATATCTTTGCCATGGGTTTCAATCAGATCAACGGGGAATGCAGCGAACTTGGTCTCGAGGGCTGTCGGGAGCTTTTCCTTAGCAAGCGCAAAGAGTGACGTGGTTGCCGGGGAGGACGGCGAAGTGATGGACCATTGATACTTTTTCGGTTTAGCCCCGTTGATCACAAATTGTAAATGTAAAAGAGCTGCACGTACGACGTAATCTGAAATGCCGTCGAGCGTGACCTCATGTGAGACCTCGGGAATGGTGAGTTTCCCCGTAGCCTCGGTACCGTCTGCAGCCCTGCCCTTCCATTCCAGGATCACCTTGCAGTCGTAAATCGAAATTAGCCTGCAGGTGACAAGTTAGCCCACGTCGTCAGGGCCATTCATCTTGGTGGGAGCAAGAAAAAAGTATCCTCGCAGTCAGACCAGAGAGCTCGCTTGCGTATGAAGGTGGTAGCAAATCTCAAAAGAAATGAGGATGGGGTTCGCACGTACTTTGACTTTCTTCTCCCGAGCTCGACATCGCCGTCGACCTCCACAACGCGCTCGACGGAAACAACGGCACCATCCGAACCCTGGACCTCTATAGTGACAAGCTCGCGCTCGAACCACTCCTTGGCCCATGGCGTCACGGTTTTGTTCTTCCAGTGCCAATTTGCGGTGCTGTATGCCATGGGAGTGACAGACATGTTGGCGCGTGAAGGGACAGAGTCAGAGACTGGACCAGAGATACAGTACAGTACTTGAGCTGTCGCTTAATTTCTCATTCACGTGCTCCTACTCGTACAGTATTCACGAGAATATTCCAGTACGTCAGTCAGACCCTTTCCCACCCTCCCGCTTTCTGACCATGACATATGTATCGCCTGCCTCACCAGTGCTGATAGCCTCGACATTCCCAGCGATCTTTCCCTCGGACTCGGGGTGGGTGCGCCACCTCTGCGAACGGATCAGTTCGAGGTCATGAGCAAGTAGGCCATGGCCGGCGACTGGTCCCCAGTAAGATGTGCTGGCGAGTGTGCCGATGATGCACGCCCCAACGAGCACGGACAGATAAAATCGATATTGAGAGTACCATTTAGGCGCTACAAGTCACTACGCGTTAGCTTCCTAGGCCACTGTCAACATATACGAATTGGCCTACTTACTCCATCCTGCACTGGTAGCTCTAAGGTCCGCGTACCACAGGCCGGTAAATCCGACCCATTGCGCAATTAGAGCCATGGTGGGGTCAAGTGCGAGCGTCGGCCAAGCGTAGATCACTGGTGCCGCTCCAAGGGCGAGACGCTGGTAGCCCTTGTGACCCCCCAATCCCGCAAATTCCATCCCCCAATGCAGCGCCCCTTATAAAATCTATGGGCACGAGCATGCACGGATGTATGCAAAATACACACCAAGGAAAGACAGCATAACGGCGCCGTACGTGACTTGTATGTTTAAGGCCCGGTCAAGAATGGTGAGCGCGAAACCAGGATCTATGCTAGTAAGCACGCCTATGCTTGATGAGATATAGTCCTAAACAGAGCATAGCGTTGGACATGCCCGACGTGACTAGACCGGCCTGATGAGCGAGATAAACGGTCGTGGCGGACGCTGCCAGGTAAGGGACCCCGCCAAGGAGCCCAAAAATTACATATGGTCTGGGTACAGAATTCGCTACGGCACTCGTGATACCAAGCTCAATCGAAAAACCGTCAACTCAGCCTGAAGGCTTTCCTATCCAAACAGCCACTTACGAACGTATTGCGGTCTGCTTTGACGGCATCCTCAGTGAAGTTTCCGCCAGCAATTACTTTGGCCCAATCCGTCGTAGAGTTGCCGACTTCTTCGCGAACATTGACGGTAGCCTGAGAGATCGTCTGGGATGCAGGTCTTCCAGACACCTTGGAAGCTTCACCACGCTGCTGTTGAAAAGCATTCGCGAGTTTGAGAACATGCGGAGGTTGTAGGCGGACGAGTGTTAAAGGTGCAAGGTGAGAGTGCGGCGCACAGCGGCGAAGTGCCGTGGCCCTGAAAACTGGACGAATGTTACTGAGCAGGTTCATGGCGGTGAGAGTACCAACACCAACACCAACACTAATAGCGGCTTGCTGCTAGGACCTACTAGGACGAAACGACCAACGACGTCATTCATGACGCACTTGCAATTCATCACATGACCTCGCCGCCGGCATTGTCACGTGCTCTGATCATCTGATGTCTTGCTCTCGGACTCGGAATTGATGAACGGCTATTTTTAGCAGTATCGGGGACATCCACGCAATTCACCACTCTTCGGCGCCGTGGATACATCAGGGGCCAGCAAGGAATTGATTAATATGCCGGCTCGAGTGCTCTGTCATGCATGTATTAAAGGATGTCCGATTCTTCGGGCCTACTCACCGGCTCAGCCTGAGGACGCCGGTAGTTTAAAATGACGTGAAGGTGAGTTCATGTAATACCCCTCCCGCAAGACGGTGAACCATTTATAACTCGCTTGGGTACTGCTAGACGAATAGATGAACTTCAAGTCGGCGTGACCAGAGACTCACTGGTGTACGTCGCATTAGCGGTTCGAGAATGCCGACCAGCTTGCCGAGTGCCGTCAGCGCTTGCTCCGAAACGAAGCTGAAGTTTTGGGAACTTGCTACTGGCGCCAGATATCGGTCGGCTTAATGGTGGTGATGGTGGCGGCATTTTCTGTGGCTTCATCTCCACACCTGTACGGCTGTCACCGCCGGTCCCTCGAGTGGATCCTGATTCTCTGGCCGCGTTGAAAGCACTCTGTTCATCGTATATAAGTGCTACATCTGGCTGCCGTGATCTTTATCGACCCCTACTATGTCTCATCATATCCACCGTAGTGCCCTCACGACACCCGATCCCGTAGACCGCGAGCAGTCAGAGCCGCTCGATATCTCGTCCGCATTGGATGTTGAACAGCTCGACACCAACCTTTTCCGTTCTAGAAGTCTCTATCTCCCTTATCGTGCTCGTGGCGTATTCGGAGGACAGGTCATTTCACAGGGTCTTGTAGCGGCTACAAAATCGGTGAAACCGGATTTTGCTCTTCATGTAAGTTTTGGTCAGTTAGTTGTGTTAACACTCCCTGATGACATGTGGCTTTGCATCCCTTTTAGTCGTTGCACGTACGCCATCTCTGCTCGTTGACTAGTTCCAATCGTTGACATTCGAGACAAGTGCTATTTCCTTCAGGCTGTTTCCCCCGCTGTACCTGTACTTTACTATGTTGATCGAGTACGGGAAGGCAGGTCGTATGCCACTCGCCTAGTGCGCGCAGTCCAGGGTGGCAAGGACGCCCTTACCATGATGTGTTCTTTCCAGCTGCCTGAGCCCTGGCAGCCATCGCGGAGTTGGTCAATGTACAAAGTCCCACCGCCAGAAAGCTGTCCAGACGAGGTCGAGCTCCTAAGGCGCATGGCAACTGAACAACCCGAGAGGACTGAAGAAGCCAAGGCGTGGCTTCGTGGATACGCACAAGTGAGGTATCCTCCGCTCTTGCGAAAGCTTCGTAACTCATTTCTATGTGTGTCCTTTCAGGCTCGAGAAGAGAGTCCAGTAGCTGTCAAGCACGCAGGCGAAAACATTGGCCCTGAAGGAAGGAGAACATTCTTGTATTGGATGAAGGCGAAGACCGACAAGAAATTTACTTCCTCACTGCAGAAGGTTGTATTTCTCCTCTATTTTCGGTCTAAGCGATTAACGTCGGCCATCAAAGTGCATAATGGCTTACATTTCCGACCTTCACTTGTGCGTGATATCATCTCCATGATCCGTGACACCCTTGAGAATGTGATGCTGTCTCAGCATGGCCCCCGCCATCACTTGCGCAGGACTCAAAAGAAGCCACGACGCCAAGGGACCGAAAGCCATGGGCATGGGAGTGCGTCTCTTGCTCAGCTTCTCGGTGGATCATTCACTAATGTCGCCCCATCAACAAGTCGAGCTTGGATCATAGCCTTCTGTTCTATGAGTGAGTTTGTCTACTTTCAAGCGACAATCTGTTGACTTTGTTCCCCCCAGACATGAGTTCGATTGCACAGATTGGTTCTTATACGCCGTACGCACACCGTTTTACTTCTATGCAGATGTATACCCACCCAGAGATATGTAGATGACCTCGCAGGTGTCTGGTCATGGGCGTGGATGCGTGGCAGGTCTGGTGTATTCGCGTGATGGCAAGCTGCTAGCAGTTGCGAATCAAGAAGGCGTTATGCGCGCTAACGTTCGCGCTCCCAAGAAGGACGGAGTTCAAGAGAAAGCAAAAATCTAGACAAACGGGGACGCATTGTTGAGGGGGTTGAGAATCTGTGATGAAGTGCCGAACTAGGTTAAATGCAACAACAGCAAACTTTGTGCTCCGATTGTAGTACGTGTATGTGAATGTATGTGTATATGGCCACGCGACATTCCGGTTGTGTGTGGGACGTAAGAGGAGTGTTTCTCTCTTGATTCCACAATTCCGAGACAACTCGGGGTATTAGAGAAACCTATACTAAGGAGGATGTCTTCTGGCTGGATATCCGCGACTCCACTAGTAATAGTGTCTGTGATAGGCGCAATGATCACGGTAGCTCCGAAAAAGAACATGATGTCAATTGTTTGCACATTGTCCGTAGTGTGATGATACAGGACGTCCATTGAAACAGACTAACGATGGGGGAATGCTGGTGGGTTGGGTATCTTCGACAGTGGTAACTCCGCATAACATCGATCAACAGAATAAGTCTACAACCTCGCTCTTCGCATCCTCCTCCTGAGTGAGGAGGTCTACGATCCGTGTCGCCCTCACAAGCTCGCCGTTATCGCCGAAGTACCTCGTCGTGACGAAGCTCCAGTGCAAAGAAC
>WNGR01003761.1_pt1 | contig 16507 bp, 18 predicted proteins | sample 5407581 | NCBI WGS metagenome assembly WNGR01 (sample SAMN13153383, study PRJNA577476) | soil metagenome | isolation source: 80 cm soil or saprolite under Garry oak tree replicate 2 | place: USA:California | collected 2016-06-15 | reverse complement strand
GGAGGGTGTCGCTATCCGCGAGGTAAGCATAAGTGACACGGGGCGTGAGGCGGCGAACAAACCTTAGATGGGGGCGATACCGGGTACGCGGCGGGGTCTTGCACCAGGCGGAACGAATCGTGTCGATGATGCAGGTGGCCATGTGTCACCACTGGTGTGGGGAAAACGTGAGCCTGTTCTTGGTCCTCCTCTTTGACATGTAACGCCAGCTCGCTGGAGAGCGGGAGGGTGCCCGGCGATGTCATTGGCGAAAAGGGTTGTCCGCTTACGCCTGAGGCATATTCGGTTTTGACGGGGTTTAATCCAATGAGGGTCTCAGACGGATCATGTTTAGGAGCGGATGGGGACGGCATGGAAAGGCTAGGAAGGGTAATAGAGCCATGGTTGATGGGTTGAGACTCTGGCGGAGGGGTCTCCACGAGAGCGTGGCCGAGCTCGGAAGAGCTGGAAGACGGGAGCATCGACGGAATTTGGGATTGGGCATAGTGCGAATAGTGCCCGAGGCAATCGTCATAGTGCGAGTAGTCGGAAGGAACGGGCACCAGGCTGTGTTGATGTTGACCTTCGAGTGGGGAGCATAAAGGGCCGTCCGAGGGGAAGTACCCCGTGGGGTCATACGGGGAGTGGAAAGAGATAGGGTCAGAGGGAGGATACTGGTAATGAGTTGCTGCTGATGCATGGGGGGAAAACTGTCCACCGTGGTGGGCGTTGACGGCATTGATCTGAGAATGGCGCGGTGAATACTCGGTCTGGTCACAAGGGCACGAAGTAGCAACTCACGGGGTATGCGGCAAAATCGTAGGGAGGCAATACGTAGTTCACACTTGAAGGGTACGACTGCGAAGGATATGGATACTGTCCTGAGCAATGGCTCTGGGCTGGGCCGGGATATGAGTCGCGCGACGTGACCATGTAGGTTGTCGCGGGAGTGTAGTTGGACGGGAGTTGTTGACTCTGTGCTGCTCTCTGACGATCATCCGCGTCGCCGTTTACGGCAGGCTGAGAGCCGTCGGGACGTCCAGGCGCCCATTGAGTACTGCCTTGCGGCATGGAGGTGTCACCAACATCGCCGTAACGCAGATCAGAAGGCGTGGGATATTGAAGCATCGTCGCGCAGACGGAAGCAAACAAGGAGAGAAGAAAGGGGGGTTGGAGGGCGGGTCGTTGAAAGGGCAGAAAAGGCGAAGTTGGAGGAAGGAAAGCGGGAAAGAAGGAGAAGGACTGAGGGAGTTCGAGGAGAGTAAGCGAGTGGGTGGGTGTTCAAAGGAGAGGCTTAATACTCAAGGGGGAATCATTCAGTAGAGGAACACGTGCACAAGCAGTGAACAAATAGGATATCAATTTATGGCCCCTAGCTTCCCCTTCTCTCCCCTCCAGTATGTAATAAATTGCTCCCTGACTTTCAAGAACCTGAGCTAACCCTCTCCAGTTTACTTCCGAGAAACTACTTATTTTTCCACTTATCGCTTACCCATACCTTGTCTTGGCGTGTTCTCGACGTCAGCATCATGCTGCAACACGACTTTCCATCTCCATTTTCACTCTCCACACGTTGTTTGACAATCCTAAATCTGGGTTATCTCCATCCCCATGCGGTCCTTCCAGTGTCGAAATCCCTCTATAGACGCCCAACGATGCTTCCGTGCGTGCGCACAACCGCCTGACTGACATGGAACACCTCAACATAGCGTATCCGAATACGGGGGGTCTTATCTTTAACTGGTCCTACTTGGCGAACTCGTCGGACCGAGCAAGCCAACGGGTCTATCCCTTCTCACTCGCTCGCTCCCTTTCATTCTCTTTATATCCCACTCAAAGTGAGTCAACCCTTAGTCCCCACCAGTTAAGGGTTAGTCCCAGGTCACGAGCTCACCAACGCGGCTAGATATGATCACGATAGAAAAGTAGATGGATGGATGGATTGATGGATGTATTTAGGGTTATACTTTTAATTATATAATACACTCGGTCTAAGCGCGTTTAATTCTTCTCGTGGGGATTGCAGGTGCCAATGAGGTTGGCAGGATAATTGGGCGTTCGGGTCTCTCCCTTGGTCACCCGTCACATGGGCGTGCAAAAATGGCGCTGGTGGGAAGAGAGTTACGGGTCAGTTGCAATTGGGTGCGTGCGCGTGATATGGTTCGACCCTGTCTTGAATTGCATAGCCACCCCGTAAGGCTTCCTCATGTCTCTCCTAGGGAAGCGCCGTGCTATAGGAGTCGCCTCGAGGTGTTGCTTGCTTCTTCTCCAACGATACACCCCCTCAACGTTCGGCGCTCAACCCTCTGGGTTGGTGAAAGACCTGCCGATGGACATGTGTTCGCCGATGGGAAACCGGTCACACTAATCGATGTCCTTGATGATTCTTGACCTTGATCCTTATCGGTCCAGTGGAGCCCGACCCCGGCGGGTACAGCTCCCCCATCACTCCGTGATTATCCCCGAAAGGGGTGCCCATCCATTGTTCAGTGTTGTCTGCCCCATTTTTAGATATAGGTTCATAATCAGCCGATCCTACGAGGCCACGCCTTGACTCTAAGCCTAACCAGTATGGTATGCGTGACGATTTCATGCCGTATTAAAAACGACCACGAGGGTACGCATAACAACAGCATTTCTTGCAGATCATTATCTCACGCACTCAAACCTGTCGAATGTTACACCTGCACGCCTAACCGGCTCTGGTCTCTTCACATCATTCATGAACTTCATAATCCCCCGCCACAGGACGCAATCGCGACCGTAATTTGGGTTTCCTAGGGCCACCTTTATTCGTCGCCAAAATTCCCACCGGCTCGTCTTTCTGGCGCGTGCCTGTGGCGACCCTCTGCTCCCTGCTCCCTGCTCCCGGGTTTCTCTCCTGATGTTTCCCGTTAGATTATGGGCACCCTGATGGTTTTCTTGACCAGCGCTCTGCGATGTGTAAAGGATAGCCTATTCCCAGGCGTACAGCCAAGGCGGCGGACAAATGTCAAACTACTCGTATAATGAGGGGTTCTATTGGGGTGTTAGTATGACTGTGTACATCAGACCAAACAACACATGGTATCCTGCAGGCTTAGCCCATCATTACTTGTGCCAATCAAGCGCGCCGTGTTTCGCTCGAAACGGGCTGCTTGACCCTTTGACTCGGTTTTGGCGCTTGGTTGGACGAGCGAGTTCGATCTGCATGCAAGACCAACCTATTTTATTCTAACCTCACAACAGGTCTGCGAGATACGCCGCCGAGCAGACACTGCACGCTGCACACAGTTGGCCTGCACACTCCATACGAGCGGTAGGGGGGAACTAAAATTAGCTGCTGCTCCCGAAACGCTCGCTGGCGCCTCAAATCTCCAAGCCTCAAGGCTCACGCCACCGCTGGTGACGACAAAGACTCGCTACAAGCGCCTGTTCCGGTCTTCGCCGGCGCTGGGGAGAGAGAGAGAGAGAGAGAGAGAGAAGAGGCGCACCTTTCATGAATGGGCAGTTTGTGCTACTACTGCCGGCAACCAAACTTATCGACGAGGACGATCGTCCAGTACATCCGACCACCCCCCATGCGCTGCCTCACTTGTTTTACAAATTCATTTGGTGAAACGACATTCATAATAACATCAAGGCAGGAGGCCTTGCCCAGGCGATTTCAACCATGAGCACAGGCGCCGGCTGCGTGGAAGTTGGCTTCTTGATGCGAAGGCATCATTGTGACAAACCCCGTTGTCTCATATGCCCCTCTTCGAATATGGTCAGATTATTGGAAGACGCATACCGGCTCCCGGTTTGTGGTATAATGCTAACAACTCAGCGATTCTACCGGAGATCATCTTTTTTTTTTTAACGATCTGAGTGATATGATAAGTCTACATATCAACAAGTTAGTCCAAGTTCAGGGCGGGTGCGAGTGATGGCGTTGCAATCTCATCACACTGACGCTAACTTACTTGGAGAAAGCTTACTGACCCTGCAGGACGACAGCCAAACGACCGCACATGCCAAAATAAGGGTTTACTCGATATTTTCTAGATATTCCCTTGCGACACTCACCCCCCTGCCACATCGGACGCTTTACAGGTGGCAGATCCCTCAAGTCGCGATCTACGCCGAGTCGCCTGATCATCGTCTGAGAGAGATATTGCATCCTGTGGTAACTCTCAAGCGGTGATCCGCAAAGAATGCTTTTGAAGAACATCAAAAACGCGGAATGTGTGGTCTGAGCACACGAAACACGACGCCGCACGACGAGAAAAGCCACTCATGCCCGAACCTCGTCCGGACTGGAGGCGGAGATGCCCTGTCTATCGGAAGAGAAACTGGGCTTGAAAACTAGGAAGGGAAAAAAGGGTGTCGAAGCGTGGACCTGACATGTCCCCTCGATCGTCACGGTATTGTTTTGTCCTATTTCGACGAGGTGGACGATGTAGCGACACTTGTCGCACCTTCTGGTTCTTGGCCGCAGTACTGTAGCCGCGGCGGTATGTTCGGACAAACACCTTAGCATGTTGTTGCGATCACTATGCGGTGTGTGATGACGTATGGGCAGCTCGAGAAGGAAGGGGATCGAAACTGTGAGGAGGGAAGGACACTGGGAAAGGAGGAGCTTGGGCTCGCGCCGGGGGTAATGGGTCCGTCCCAGGCTCCGCGTGGTCACAGTGTCGTTGCAGCGCGGCCCAAAGAGGGGATATAGAGAGGGCCCAAAGCCCATGAGAACACCTCTGCGGTCCATAGGCTTGTACTGTACCAGGGTCCAGGGCAAGCCAGTATTCTTCAATCGAGCCCCCTTCAGCCTCGCCTCCACATATTGGTTCCGGGCATTTGGGGCCGACAACGTCCGATTTTAAAAAATAAATGTTCCCGTGGACTCCAACACGTACACGAGGACACGAATGACGAGCTCAGGTAGGCTACTCGGTGGCATCGTCCGCCGGGCAAGGTCCGTCCCGCGATACCTTTTTTTTTTCTTTTGAAATAATCTGTCCCGGCACTCGGACTCGGACTCCTCCGTACGTGCCCTTGTCTGTTGTCTGCCAGTGTCGGGCCTGCGCAAGGCACGCGGTTCGCTCCTCTCTGTCATCAAGGAAAAAGGAACACATCAGGTGGTCGTTTTGAAAAGAAAAATGAAGAGCGGCGCCGCCACTGTCTCTGTCTACTGGTGGAGTTGGAGGTGGGGAGACGAGTCATGGGCCGGCTCATGTCAGCTCCCTGTCGGAAAAATGGAGCTGATTTGACCCGTGCCTGGAAAGGCTGTGCGCCCCGATTTTGCTTTTTATCTCGCGCAAGTGTCAGGCTTCTAACCAACTTCTTAACACTGATCTAAGTACTAACCCAATCATCTCATGTCCACAGAACGATCACTCTCTCGGGGCCGTGAACTGGTATGTGGTTCTCCTCGTTGATGCTCCTAAACCTGCCTTCTTATGACCTCATCGGCGCTCCTCTTCCTCCCTAAACGAACAGCAATCTACTGGGCGCGGTGGTGCAGGCAACATTCGTACTCCTTCTGTAGACCGCGTCAGTGGCCCGGATGACTATTCGGACACCCGCGGCAGGGAACCCGTCCCAACGCGCTATGTTGACGAGGTACGCAGACCTCTCCTCCTATCCCACACGTCTGAACTAACTTTCGAGCAAAGGTCACTTCTCTCGGTCGTGGAGGGGCCGGAAACATTCGTTCACCATCGCGTGATGTCTCTCGCCCGGAGAGTATCAACTCCGGGTCGTCCCCCGCCCGATCTGAGCAGCGCGGGCGCGGTTACGATCGAGACCTAATTTCCGCCATCGACATCGCTCACGACACTGGTGTGGTCCGTACGATTCTCGCCTTCAAAAACATAATTTCGACATTAAATTTTTTTTTCCCCTTAGCAATCGTCTGGCCGCGGCGGGGCCGGCAATATCACTCGCCCAGACTCCAAGTCGCGCTCGCGATCCCGCGATCTCCGCGACCTCGTGCACAGCTCCGGCCGCGGAGGCATAGGGAACCTCTATGTAGGCGACCCTGTTGAGAAAAGAATTCTAGAGGTGGAAGAGAACGAACGTGCCGCCCACCAACACCCCCTGGGAGTGTACGTGTTCCCACTATTCGGCTCCCATTTTCCAAGACAATTGACCCCTATTCAAACAGGCACTCCACAGGACGTGGCGGTTTGGCGAATCTCACCCCTGGCGAGTTGCCGCACGTCGAAGCGCCCGTGAATCCGCATGGCGTCAGTCACCCGCATGCGACGCACAAGCACGAGCTTGAATCTGCCGGGCGCGGAGGCGCCGGGAATATTTCCGACCGCTCTCGTTCGCGCGAGCCCAGGGACCCGAGCAACAAGGATAACGAACACGGACTGACGGGGCTCCTGCACCGCGTCACCCATACTGGAACACAGAAGGGTGAACACCACGACGTCCAAGGTGAACTTCTCACCACGGGCGCTGATACACGTCAATCCGTACTGTGAAGATCTGTCCTGGAATGTCTGCTGAAAGAACTTTGACCTTATGTAGTATGCCCCTTCTTGATAAATTCTCAATTGTTTCTATTGTAACTAGTACCTTAGTATGTACTTGGGTGACATCGTAATGAATACTCGTAGTTTCTTCCTAAGACCGCGTGCGACATCCAAAAGGTCCCTGGCGCTCGCTTAGATCATGCCTCAGTGAGGCTTATACGGTAATCGGTAACGATAATGACGCTAGATGACGTGTTGACCACGACATTCCACGTGACGTCATAGAAGCGGCGAGGGAGCAGGCTTGGCGAAGGTAAATCGAGAGCGCCGAATAAATGATCTAAGGAACTTACGGTACTGTATGTGCGAATCTTTCACAGCGTGCGTATATTAACCTGTGTGAGCTTAGTACTAAAGACAACTGGGACATTGAGAAGCAGGCCAACGAAAGTGGTAAATACCGGGAACCAGGACGACACAGCCCGCGTTTTCCTGTCGCCGGCCAGGGTTGAATCAAATACTGTGACCAATCTGATGATTGGAGTGTCATAGGATCAACGAAGCGAAAAGAAGCTTGAACGCGTGTGGCCAACTCGGCCCAGCCGAGGAAATGACCACAAGAGCCACCGTAGGGCGTAGTCCCTGAGCCAAATCATGACTCGCTTCGCAGGAGTATGTTCGGGTGTGAGAAGCGAACTAGTAGAATTACTAAGTCGGAGGGAGGAACTGCGCATCACATGCACTCACGTCATCGATAAATCATAATAGAGCGGCTACGATCTGATAAATAGAACGCCCCTTTCATACCCTTCGATTTCATTCCTTCCTCTTCCTACCAAGCAGGTGTAAGACACGAACTCACGCAATGTCCGGCCACACCCTCCCCGATCTTACGTACCCCTATGACGGCCTTGAGCCATACATCTCCCGTCAGATCATGGAGCTCCATCACAAGAAGCACCATCAGACCTACGTCAATGCCCTCAATGCCGCCGAGCAGGCATATGCCAAAACAAGCACTCCGAAAGAGCGCATTGCTCTCCAGGCGGCGCTAAAGTTTAACGGTGGTGGTGCGTAAAATATGAATAAGTCTCGCCCAGCTGATCATGCTTCCTTACGTGACACGCGTTATCTCTTATCTCATCTACGCGCAGGCCACATCAACCATTCTCTCTTCTGGAAAAACCTTGCTCCTTCCGCGGCTGAGGGTAAGGGCCACGGCGGTCAACTTCGGGACGGTCCCCTTAAGAACGCCATCGTTGAGCGCTGGGGATCTTACGGGAAGTTCACGCAGGAATTCAACACGACCACTGCCGGTATCCAAGGCTCGGGCTGGGGTTGGCTCGTGCGTCCCAATGCATAGCCCGCAGTGTCTGGATTGATTCTGGATCATCAGGGCCTTAACCCTGCCACTGGCAAGCTTGAGATTGTCACCACGGCCAACCAGGATCCTCTCCTCTCTCATGTCCCCATCATCGGCGTTGACATTTGGGAGCACGCTTTCTACCTGCAGTATCTCAACGTAAAGGTCGATGTGAGTTCCTGGATTGTTCTGATCCGTATCTGTTGACTGAGTGACGGCTTGTCAGTATCTCAAAGCCATCTGGAATGTTATCGATTTCGTAGAGGCTGAGAAGCGCTTCGTAGAGGCAGGTGGCGCCTCTAAGCTCTAAGCCTCACGCACGCTCTTGCGCATAAAGTTTTACGAAGTAAAATGAGGGTGTTATGTATGTTTCCCCGAGAATGAGATGAATGGTTGAGAAGTCCATTAAGCTATGCGTCCGTGTATGTGTATTGTCCCTCAAAGTAGGAAGGCTCCTTTCACTGGCATTTTCCGCGTTGTTGTGTGGAGCGTTGCTGTGTGTGGAAATTAAGGCCGGCGGCTGACCATGGTGTTTGGGTCACCAGGTAAAGGAAGACCTAAGGTGTGCAGGAGGCATTCACCCTCGATTCTAGGCACCTTCTTCTGTATCGTGCTTCACACGGTCGCAAGTCAATAATTCACTACTGGCATGGACACCGTACATGACCCTGCAGTCAATATGTTGCCAAAGGAACGCCATGGATGTGATTAATTGAAGGAAGACTTGATTTCAAGACGAACAACTCACAGAAGCGAATATACCGTATATGAAGGATATGTACCCTTTCCGAAGCAACGTCCTATCTTGTGTGGAAAAGACTTGAAAATTCAGAAAGTTCCACTGATGGCCCAAACAAGTCGTCTGACCAAAAGTCATTAGACGGGCCGGACAACAATGGGCCGCCCTGCGTCTCGGGCCGAGTCTTAGTCTAAACCATCCTGTCAGCTTAGATCAACGCCAGTGGGGCAGCTTGGGCGTGGTTCTATCCGGAAGTTCTGGTATTCCCACCCAAATTACCATTCCTTTCGGGTCCCGTGTCCAGGGAAACAATATAAGGATCCCGTGGTGTCATGGAGGGTCCAACGTTCAACGCAGGAACATCTACTTGCGGTTTGATAAATGCGCATGTGTGTTCCGCGAGCCGACGGAGAGTGCATATTAGTAGTGGCGGTAGCGGCCTTGACAGATGGCATGTTTATCGAATCCGCGTTCGGAGTCCGATATGAAAGTGAGCATGGTGATGACCTGATCTAGGTGTGCCGCCCACCCTGATTTAGGCGCAGTCTCGCATCGCCCCACGGAGGGCGTACGTATAACTACTTTCTTTCCGGTAGCTCCATACATCAAAAGCTGGATTTTAAGTCGTCTCGCATCTAAGTTTTCCTATACATGTATTGATGCATTCGCTGGCTCCAAAAGTCAAGTGCATGCATACGCCACGATACGATTGGTTGTAGCGTGTAGCGAGTATTGCGCCCTTGGTTGCGCCAATTCACATGCGGTGTGATGCACGTTCGAACAAGCTTTGTATGTGCACATAAAACACGCAACAGTGTAGTTGGTTACACGTAATTCTGCATACCAGAAGCCCCACAGCCCTCTCGGCGGATGACTGATCTCCACCGCTGTACATGCTTCGCAATGGCGATAAGTAACTCGTGCTGTTGGGACCTCACGTGGGATGATGTTCCCAACACAAAGTGATGGAAAATCGCTATCGCAGTACTGCCGTCCTACAAATATATAGTCCGTGAACCTTCCACAGTCCTCTGCATGGAGATACCGTGGCCCACATATACTACCATAGCCGAAGAAAGAGGGGCGGGGAGGAGGACCCACTAGCGCGTGTATGGAGTGCGGAACCTTTTCATGACGGCCCTACCGGACGGAGCGAGCGTGCATCAATTTCTCCACAGCTGCTGCTGGAGAAGCGAGACGAGGGGGAAAGTGGAGCAGCGGATTAGACCTTAGTAGGCTAGAGATCCGTCATCCTAGACTCCACTCTGAGCATGTCCTTCACGGCGTCCTCGATCGCCTCTTTCCAGCCCTTGTACTCCTCGATCCCGAGGATCTCACGCGCATTGCGCGTCTCGAGCCGCGCGAACGACGACACCTGGCGCGGGCCTGGCCCACCCGCCAGACTCGGGAGTCGCTCCCGGATCCCGGGCATCGCCTCGGAGAGGTGCGCGACGACCTCGGGCCACAGCACGTACCCTGCGACGAGCAGCACGCGCTTGCGCCGCCGCCGCGGGTCGAGCGGGCCGACGCGCAGCGCGGCAACATGCGCGCGCGCGACGTCCGCAACGTGTACGTAGTTCGGAGAGAAGGGTGGGGCGTTGGGAATCATCGGCCGGCCGGGCGGTCCGTGCAGGAGCTCGGATACCCACGCGAACGTGCCAGAACGGTGTTGATCGATCGCCTGGCCGCGACCGTATGGCCCGAACGTAAATCCGGGGAGAACTGCATGCGTGAGAGGAGTTAGGGACGTGTGGGGTTAAGGAGAAAAAGGGATGGGAAAGGGAAACGTGCTGGATGTCACGTCGACTTCTGGGTTGGTGTCGGCGAATTTCCAGAGCTCGCGTTCGGCTATGACCGACGCGGCAGTGTGCAGACACCAAGGGTGCAATCCTAGCTTGTTGCAGTCGTCTTCTGTCTGAGGGTTCCAGTCTGGGAACACTCGGTTGACCGTTCTTCTTGGTGTCGATGCTCACGCTTACCGTCTTCGGTGATGGTGATAGGGTTCCAAGAGTCGCTCGGGTGAAATGCGTTCTGAAAACTCCCCGTATAAACGATCTTTTTGACACTGGCGGCTTGCGCGTATTCGAGGACGTGTTTCGTTCCGCTACTTGCCGATTCTACAGTCGATCTTGCCTCTTCAATAGTCTTTCCCCTTACGGGGGGCAAGCTCGCAACAATGAGGGTGTTGACGCCTATCGTATAAAGCGAGATTAATGAACGCAGCATAAAATAAAAGATAGGATGTCACGAACCTCTAAAGATGTCTGTCAGGTCATCATGATCAAGATCCGTGACACCTACGGCTTCAAATCTGTCTTGGTATTCCAAGTACGCGATCCGGAGAGCGGAAACCCTCTCTGGTTTTACTGTCCTAAGCTCTTCGTATTGAGAACGATACACGAATTGTGTCAGCAGGCAAGACTTTACCCTCTAACATGGTATCCAGCTTTCAGCAGGTGGTCGACAGTGTGTGATCCAGTGTAGCCTGACGCTTCTGTGACCTAAAGGGAGAACACAAGTGCCGTTGAGACGACATCGAAAACATACAAAAGCGCATACGACTCACAAGGACGATGTCCGCCATGGCTGTCTCGCTGATCGCTGGGGGGAGGAGGGGTTCTGGCACCCGGGTAAGCTAGATCCGGATGAACGCACTACAGAACATGGGGTTAACTCCCCTGAAACGTTGCGTATCCTTGCCAACTACGAGGGGGCTAATACAGATATAAACCCGAATGTGTGGGCTATCGTGGAGTAGAGCAAAAGTTTCGGATATTTGTGGTGGGTTCAAACGGCCGTCGTAAGTAAGATTGAACGTGCTCAGAATTTTCCGCTCCAGTGCGGGCATACGCAAGCACCGAATGAAAAAGTCGTCGACCAGCTACCGAACTCCCTTGATAAGAGTGGGGTCGTTGCCAGAGCTTGAGAATTGCAGCCAGTTTTGAGAGAAGGAAGACACGGCCTCGGCACTCAACTGACCGAAGGATGACCGAAAATGGCCGAGGATGCCTATTTCATCCATGGAGATACAAAGCGCCGGAGGACACTTATATCCTATAGTAATGCCAGCAGGACGATGCAGCACAAGAGGTGACTGAGGCAAGAAGGACACTGACTTGGGTCACCCCAATAGTAACTATACCATCCTCGGCGAGCGACCTGAGGTTCGCTCAAAAGGTATGACAGTAGGGTGGCTGAGGAGACACCGATGATTGATTATCCGGGCAGGAAAATCTGAGACGCAGCGTAGGCCGACGTTGTGGGTCGGCATCGGTCGTCACTCATTCAAAAGAGTTCAGAGGCGTTGTTTACAGCGTTTATAGTTGAGACTAAGTTAGGCCGAACTGAGCCGTCGTCTCAACGGCTCCAGATTTTGCCGACAATTAAAAGGTCCGTTGACTCTGGTTGACAGGGTTATGGTTATGACGTATTTCCTGTCGTGTGTCTTTTTGACATTGCGTTGGGGTTCATGCATTCATGTGTTGGGGAATGTCCTAATCTAATCTGATTAGTCCACAAGATGACTCAATCATCTCCCACGACATCGGGAGCGCGTCCTGTGTCAACATCTATCACTAGTATTCAAGCTGGAATTCTAACTGGATCTGACTAGATCTGACTGCTAAATGACTCTTATCTGGCTTGGCTGGACTGTCTACAACTGATCTGACTACTGGCGGCCTTCTTGACCCGAATTCACCTTGCAGCTGACACCTCTGGATCACTGATGACTGACTCCAACTTTTCTTTTTTACTGAGCGTGACTGGACAGTATGTATTCGTTGCCTGCCAAGACCGGCTTTCCAACCCTCTGGCTCAGGCAGATGCATGCTGAGCTGTTTCTGTTCAACTTTTTTCAGTCTCCCTCCCAAATAAAACCGTATCTACCGGCATTCCTTGGAACATTTGGCTTAGTCCGCCGTGCCTCATGATTAGGCACCAGTGTATCACCTCAGGCACATCCTCACGCTTGAGTCGTTGCGAGTGCTAATACTTTACATGGGCGGTCGACAGAGGTCGATAGTGCGGCTGAGGGCTGACGGACTCGGACCTGACCCTTCGGGATTTCATATAAGACTTTATTCTGTCACCACAGCATGGCCTGAGCGCCATCGGTCGATCCTAGCTTTTCCCCACCCTTGCAGTCATGCGGTCGAGAGTATCGTTGAGTCTCTCTGCCCTCACGTCTCCTTTTCTCTTCTCTGCAGGTGACCCCGTAGTTGCTCAGGTCAGTGCCCCGGACTACAGCTCGTCATCGTTGTGGAAATGGGCACGGCTCTACCGCCTATTTTTTATGTGGACTGGTTGACGATCGACACACAGTCATTCAACCAATTCTATTGGCCAAAATCCGTGTATAGTCGTAGGGTACCATGTTACGGGGGCGGTAATATGTTTTTAAGACTCTTGTTTGCATCGCCTCGTGTTCTCACCCCCGGCAGTGTTTAGCGTAAATTCACAGACTCCAGGATATATGGGTCCTGGAGAATAAGACGCGCGAACTTGTGCTTATGCAACACCGTGGCATTCAATCTCTTGAGGGCCTGCGGCGCGTTCCAAGGAGGGGATGACAACGTACATCTCATTACATTGCGCTGCGATCTGCCGAAATCACCCTCCACATGATTTAGCTGGTCGGGTTATTCGCATAACTGCACAAGAACCATGGACTCCTCCACGTGAGTCGGCCTTCGCAGCAGATTGGCTTATGTTTGGTCTTTGCCTAGCCTTGAGCAGCGGATTTCCACACGCAGGTTCCCCAATCCTGTACCTACAGGAACATGTGTACCACAGTGGGCTCTCCTGGACACCACGGTTCGTACCCCGTTCGCGCCTTCCCAAAAACCCGACTTACCGATATCTCCTTCCCTCGGCGTGTGAACCTCTGGAATGCCACCAACGGCGCTCACTGTCGGCTGTAGGCAATCAAACTTTCTTCCTTTACGATTCCCGCCTGACCGACCGTCTCTCCTCAGGCATTTCCGAGATCCTTCCAGGGTCGCTGATCGGCACATCAACCTTCTCGAGTGTTAGCCCTACCTCCAGCGCCTCTTCTTCTGGGAGCGGGTCGAACACGGGTGCTATCGCAGGCGACGTCGTCGGTGGCGTCATAGCCATAGCTGCCACTGCCGGCCTCGTGTTCGTTTTCTAGCGAAGGCGACGGCACGCGCAGGCGCCGTCCGCCTCGTTCGTGGTCAAGGACGCGTCGTCTCCGCCATCGGCATCGCAGATGAGCCAGGTCCACCCCGGGCCTTCGTACGACCACACGCCTGGGCCGCAGATGTCGTTATACGTGCGTTATCCCCCCAGCGTCTTGTTCTCTGTGCGCTCGTCTCTTGTTTGGTGGTGCTGGTGGTGGTTGCGGTGCGAACAGGACCCGAACGACCCGACCATGTACCCCCGGCATCAGGGCGTAACAACCTCCACACCGGGCGTGCAGCTTCCCGTCGTGTTGTACAATGTGTACTTGTCGGGAACAATCCTGCCAACACGCAGCCTTTGCGCCCGCAGGGCTACCGTGACCTGCCTACTGTCTTCTCACATCTGCTCTGAGACCTGACGGAAGGGGATCACTGTCAGCGCCCAGACACGATCGTATTTTTATTTGACTTTGTGATCACCAACGAAAAGACGATCAGGAAGCCGTGCTCTCCTGACAACCACGTGTACATGTTATATGGGCAAGAAGATTCAAGTGGTAGTTCGACCGTGGGGGCACGAAGACTTCAGTAGCTGTCGTAGTGATAGGGACTGCCTTTTTTCCAGCCTTTTCAGCCTCTCGCGTACTACCATGCGTCCCTTGGTGCGTCCTGTGCCGGAAATGGAGATTCTGGTCTACACGTGTCGGACTAACGAGAGTTTATCTTTATCATGTACATCAAGGTGAAATACACCATAGACGCCAGTACTCTTGGCAAAGGGTCCTGTGACGGCTAACTTAGTGATAACCTTCCTTTTTTCAAACGTGCGTGACTTATGTCATCTGGCTGGGATGGTAATATGGCACACACACGGATTGTCACCCTCGCACTTGATTCATTCCCTAATGGTCAAAAGAAGCATTGGTTTGTTGCAAGCGCCAATGTATGGATGGCCGACAGACATCGACGGCCTAACGTGCCTGGGCCTGCCAGTGGAGTATGTGGAGACCTGATCCCCTGGGGTCTCTTGGGTCTCTTATAGTAAGACTACAGCAAGGCCTGTGAGTTATCTATCGATCCTACCTGTCCCTCTTTGCAGTCATGCGGTTGAGGGTGTCGTCAAGCCTCGCTGAGATCACGTCTCTTTTTCTCCTCTTTGCCGGTGACCTCGTAGTTGCTCAGATCAGTGCCCCGGTCTGCACTGACTTAGGGCCGTCGTGGCAATGGGTACGGCTTTACCGCCTATTCTTTATGTGGGCTGGTTTACGATCGACACCCAGTCGTTCAACTCTCTTAAGCAAAATCCGTGCATAGTCACAGCGCACTTGATGGCAACGTGTTACGGTGGCGGTAATATGTTTTGAAAACTCTTGTGTGTGCCACATCACGTCCTCACCCCTGGCAGTATTTGCCATAGAGCCCCTGTTTTTCGGAGATGGATATTCGGGTCCTAGAAAGGCAGAAGTCCGGGACGCAAACCTGTGCTGGTGCAACACCGTGGCATTCAATCTCATCAGTGCCTGCGGCGAATGTCAAGGAAGGCAGTCGATATTGTACGTCTAGTCCAATTCCACTCCCTTTCACCCAATTGCCCCCATCGTGATTCAGATGGTCCAATTATTTGCAAAATTGTACAAGAACCATGGAACCCTCCACGTGAGTCGACCCATCGCGGCAGATTGGTCTATGTTTTGGCCCGGTCTTTACCTTGAACGGCGGATTTCCACATGCAGATTCCCAAACCCTGTACCTGCAGGGACACGTGTACCACAGTGGGCTCTCCTGGACATCACGGTTCGTTCCCCTCCTGGCGCCTTCCCAAAAACCCACTCAACCGGTATCCCCTTTCCACAGCGTACGAACTTCTGGAGTGCCAGCACAGCGCAACTTATTGGCGGTAAGCAATTAAACCTTCTCCCTTTATGGTTCCCGTCTGACCAACCCGTCTTTCCTTAGACACTCCTGAGATCTTTCCAGGGGAATTGATTAACACTCTAGCCTCCTCGGGTGTGAGGCCCAGTACCCCCGGCGCCTCTTCTCCCATCGTCGTACCGGGACCCGCCCCGCCCGTGTTCACCTTACCCAAGTTCACCCGGCGCCAGACAATCCCGCCCTTCCCTCCCGTCAACCCATTCCCGCCCGACACTTACGATTCGCCCGACCCGTTCGACGACTGGCCGCCCGGCTTCCCGGAAACCTCTTCCGGGAGCGGGTTGAACCCGGGTGCCACTGTGGGTGGCGTCGTCCGTTCCGTCACAACCATAGCTGCCATCGCTGGCCTTGTCTTGTCACTTTTTTCTTGACTTGTGTGATCTCCGGCTAAAACTGTGTGCGTGCGTGCGTGCGTCTGTGTGCGTGTGTCTATTTTCTTGTTAACAAGTTATGCGGATCAAAACCGTCAGCATGTTTGTATGTCATTTGTTCGCGATCCTTGACTGTAATATTTATTCCTTTGCGAGTATCTCACCCTACACCACCAGAAAAGCGAAGTTTCCGTGCAGGGGATTGAGTGCGCTCGAACGTTGAGATTTCAGATTTGCCTGAGGTTAACTGGGAGGTGCAAGATGAGAGCTCCGGCTCCAGATATCTCCCTCGGCTTTGGTCTGAGCAGTTCTACTCGTCGCCGAAATGGGCGGAGGAGCACACCCCTATCCGTTCCGCGCCACCCCATTCGGGTGCCTTCCCCTTTGCGCGCATGAGTAAATGCCACAGGGGTGGTACGCAACCCCTTTCCGTTCGCATGGGGTCGTCTCTTCCCAGGTTGCGTCCCCCCCCCCTTTTTTGCACACAAATGGGGACGCCAAAGGGCAGTGTGCACGCCCCTCCCATTGCGCAACCCCCCCCC
>WNGR01007245.1_pt1 | contig 16514 bp, 16 predicted proteins | sample 5407581 | NCBI WGS metagenome assembly WNGR01 (sample SAMN13153383, study PRJNA577476) | soil metagenome | isolation source: 80 cm soil or saprolite under Garry oak tree replicate 2 | place: USA:California | collected 2016-06-15 | reverse complement strand
TTACACCAAAGGTCCTACTGGACATTTCGTCTTGAACGTGAGAGTTTTCCAATTAGCTTAGCCTTTTATTCCAATCATCGGAGGATAAACATGAATGCATCGCGTTTCACACGTCGGTCGTTGTTGGCGCTATTTCTTTCGGTAACCATAACTGGCGCTTACGCGAGGGCGCAACAGTATGAGCCGCACGTCGGCCAGGAAGGCAAAGATGTGATTTGGGTACCGACGCCGCAGGCGCTGGTGGATAAAATGCTGGATATGGCGAAGGTCACGCCGAAAGACTACGTGATTGACCTCGGCTCGGGGGACGGCCGCACCGTGATCACCGCGGCGAAGCGCGGCGCCAGGGCGCTCGGCATCGAATACAACCCGGACATGGTCGAGCTGTCGAAGCGCAACGCCGCCAAAGCGGGAGTGACTGACAAAGCCAATTTCGTTAAAGCAGATTTATTCGAAAGCGATTTCTCGCAGGCTACGGTGATCACCATGTTTTTGTTGCCCGATATCAATCTCCGGCTCCGCCCGAAGATCCTCGATCTCAAGCCCGGTATTCGTATCGTATCGAACTCTTTCACGATGGGCGACTGGAAGGCAGACGACACGGTCACGGTAACCGATGACTGCGCGTCTTATTGCACGGCCTATCTCTGGATCGTGCCTGCAAAAGTCGAAGGCAAGTGGCAACTACCCCAAGGGGAACTCACGCTAAATCAAACTTACCAGATGATTTCCGGTACGCTGAAGAACGGAAGCAACGTTGTTCAGATCGCAAATGGCAAGCTCAACGGCAACGAGGTCACCTTTAATGCCGGCGGCTCTTTGTACACGGGCCGGGTCAACGGCAACGCGATGGAGGGGGACATCAGTTCCGGCGGAAACTGGAAGGCGACCCGTGCCGGAAAGTAAGCGGCAAGTTGAGAAATCGGGCGCGATGGTTTCGGTTCGATGCGTCACTGGGCTGAACGCCCTAGATCTTCAACAACCTTTTAGCGTTCCCCTCGAGCATCAATTCCTTTTCGGATTCGGGGCAGTCCAGAGCCTCGATGCCGTGCAGGACGCAGAGTTTGAGATCGGGAAAGCGATCGAAGACTCCGCTGTAAGTCATGTAACCCAAGCAGAGGGCGCTATCAGCGGGATTGCCGCAAATGAGCTTTAAGCCGTAAGGGTTCATTTTGTCGGCGCCCGCGACATCCTCGGGATGCATGACGATCAGCGCGTCGAGTTCTTGCGCTTTCGCCCAAAAAGGATCGAAATTGCTGCCGTTGTAATAACTGCCGTTGACGTTGCTGCCGATGTAACCGCCGCATAGTTTGAGATCGCGAATAGCGTCCTCGAGAACCTTCGCGGCACGTGCAGGGTCCTGCAGCGGCACGGAGGCTATCCCGACGAAACGATCGGGATGGCGCGTGATCAGTTCTTTGATTCCCTCGTTGTAAACTCGACACCAGATCTCGCCTTGTTCGCCCGTAAGCCGGTACCCCAGTGTAGCAGTGTGGGCCTCCAGCGCGGCTACAGCCAGCTTCGAATCCTGCATCATCTTGAGCCGCTCTTCGACAGCCGGAAGTTCGGGATGGAGCACAAAGGGCGGCCCGCCGGCAAAGGAAAGAGACTTCGCGCCGTTGTTTTCTTTCAGTTCAACGCCGAGAGTTTTACCGTGACGTTTTGCCTCGTCCAAGAGACTGGTCGGCACGTAATGATGATGGATATCGATGGCGCAAGTTTTCATTCTTAGTCAGTCCTTTGCTTCTAATACGAACGCATTGAGTTTTGTTGTTTTCTTCCCGCTCCCGTCCTCACCCTTCTCTCCCTGGCCAGGGAGAGGGTTGGAGTGAGGGTCGGGGGAAAGGGAAAGAAGTAGGCGCGGCAAATACGCTGATAGCAATTAATTCCCGTTACAGAGTTGTTGGCGCCGGACTTTTCCGGGGAAGACGTCATGGCAATGACCGTCCTCCACAACCGTCGCGCCGTTCACGACAACGGCTTTCATCCCCGGGGGATGTCGCTTGACTTCCTGAGCGTCAATGATGTCCGGCAGTTGCTTGCTGACCAGATCGTCGATCTTGTCGGCGTCGAAGACCGTCACATCCGCGGGCATTCCTTCTTTCAGCAAGCCGCGATTGAGGCGAAGTCTTTGTGCCGGGAAGCCGGTGAGCTTGTGGATCGCTTGCTCGAGGTTGAAGAGATTTTTCTCGCGGCGCCAATAACCAAGAATTTTTGTTGGAGCGCCGTGCCAGAAGAAACGATCCAGGTGCGCGCCGACGTCTGTTCCAATGAGGCCCGTCTCGGACTTTATCATCTCCCCGAGAAGCTCCGAGTGCGCGTTGGCTAGGCCGTAATAGACACAGCGCGAACGAAGATCATCTTCCAGCCACGTATCGAAGAAAGCATCCACCGGGGCCTTCTCGGTGATACGCGCGATTTCTTCGGCACTTCTCTGTTCCAGCTTTTTAAGCTCCGGTTTTTCAATGTGCTCGAAAACCACCCGACCCCAGCCATGCCACTCGGGGAATTCCGGCTTGCCGGCGGCGGCGATGCGCTCTTGCTCAAGTTTTTTTCTGATTTCTTTGTTCTGAAGCTGGTTACGTAGATCGCTCGACCCTTTGATCGCTTCCCACGTCGGTAGGCCGTTCAGGAAAAAGCAATCGTCGATCGTGAAGCGGCGGATGTGCGTGTAGGGAATGACCACTCCGTAGAGGTCCTGACCGCGCTTCTGCGCTTCCTTCATAAAAGCGATAGCCCTGGAAGCGTCGGCTTTCTGTCCGGGACGCTGGCGGAACTCATTGCCGATTTGTGTGGCGTGAATTTTTTCGAGCATCGCCGGGACACCGCTGTCAGGCTGGAGCATCATCTGGAAGCCGTTGAATTGGAAACAGCCGTTGAATTCGGCAGCCACATTGGCCAGCTCAATGATCTCATCGTGGGTGGCGAAGGTGCTCGGCGTGCCGGCATGGATAGCGGGTCCGCCGCGCGGACTGGTGGAGAATCCAACGGCTCCGAGCTCCATCCCTTCGCGCACCATTTTTTTCATAGCGTGAAGTTCTTCAGCATTCGCTTCGCGCGCGTAGGCGGCTTCGCCCATCACCGTCAGTCGAACCGGAGAGTGAGGCATCAGAGGCGCGACGTTAACGGCTATTTTACCTTCGATATAATTCAAATATTCGCCGAACGTGTTCCATTTCCAATCCTTGTCATCTACGTACTTGTCCAAGACGCGCCGTAGATATTGGACCAGCACCTGGCGCGGCTCCGCTTTCGCCGGCACCGGGGCGCAGGAGGCGCCGCAGTCGCCGATAATAATGGTCGTGACGCCGTAGTTGACGACGGGATTGCCGTGGGGATATTGGACGACGAAAGCGTCCATGTGCGTGTGAGAATCGATAAAGCCCGGCGCGACCACGTGTCCTTTCGCGTCGATCTCTTTCTTCCCGGGTCCCAGATTTGTGCCGATGGCGGCGATCTTTTCACCCGCCACCGCGACGTCAGCTCGATAGCCGGCGCTACCGGACCCGTCCACCACCATTCCGTTTTTGATTAGTAAGTCATATGCCATGACCGCGTATCCTCCTTTCTCAAACTTCTATGCTTATCCCATCTAACTCGGCATGCTGTCAACGGCTAAGAAGCAGCTTCGGGTGTCGAGTTGATCGGCAATCGAACTTGTCAGCAGCTAGATGCAAACTTGTTTGAATTTGGAGGTCCGGATCTTTTTAAGCCCGAAACCTGAAACTCAAAACCTGAAACCGCGAAGCGACGCGCGCTTACATCGCGTCTTCGGGCCGCTCGTATTTCGCCTTGCCCATTCGCTCTTTGATAGTGGGATAGGCGACGGTGAAGATAGTAATGGCGATAAGAACCACGACCGTCGGGAACATAAGCCACTTCGCGCCGTAGGCGGCGGTGGAGATCCAGAGATAATTTTCCGCGATCTTCCCGAGGGTGAGCCCGAGGACAAGCGGCGGCCGCGGCCACCCCCATCTCACCATAAAGTAGCCAGTGAGACCGAAGATCAGAGTCACGATGATGTCCGCCAAATCGTTATTGGCCGTAAAAGAGCCGATAAAAACCAGAAACAGCAAAAACGGAATCAACAGCGACCCACGAACAAAGGTTAGAGCCGCCAAGTGATTGAGAATGAGAAAGCACAGCCCCGCGACGATGATGTTGGAAAGAATAAGCACCCACACCATTGAAAAGGTTACGTCGAGGCGTGATTTGAGCATTTCCGGCCCAGGGTTGAGTCCGACGATCAACATGGCGCCCAATAATAGTGCCATGCTGCCGCTGCCGGGAATACCGAAGGCGATGGTAGGTATGAGATCACCCCCCCGCGTCGCGTTGTTGGCGCATCCCGGACCGAGCACACCTTCCACCGCACCCTTGCCGGCTCGCGATTTATCCTTCAGTCCTTGGACGGCGTGAGCGTAAGAGATCCATTGGGCAACGTTGGCCCCCAATACCGGCAGCACGCCGAAATATACGCCGATCAGGCTGCAGCGAACCACCAGCCACCAGTGCCGGAATGTGTCCTTGACGCCTTCCATGACGCCGGTGAGCTTCTCCTGTTTGCCGCTGGCGATGCTGGTGCCTCTGACAGCCAGGTCCACGATCTCGGGAATCGCAAACATGCCCACAACCACCGGAACGAGATCTAAACGGTCCCACAGATAAAGAGTGCCGAAGGTATAGCGCAACGATCCGGTCTGAGGATCGACGCCGATGGCCGCCAGCATCAAGCCGATGCCCCCTGAGACCTTTCGACATCGGATAGCCGTCTAAAATGAGCGCGGCGGATGATCCTTCACCGGGAATCCCGAAGAGTATTGAAGTAAGGTCTCCGGTGGTCCCCGTGACAGCGAGCATCCCTAAAAGAACTGCAAACGCCGAAATCGGCTCTTTGATGGTATAAGAAAACGGAAGCATCAGTGCTAAAGTTGACAGGCCGCCGATGCCCGGCAGTAAGCCTACCCAAAAACCGATGATGATGCCGAGCAACATGTAACCGAAGGCCGGCCACGCGACAGTTTGCCAAAAACCAGATACGAACGCGTCAAGCATTTGGATCTCCCATGAGTGATTCGGCTAAGTGAGTTTGCTCCTTAGCGCATCTCGGAATTACGGTCAAACGACTTTTTGATGCGGAGTCAAAAAAGTTAGCTGTTTTGGTTAGTTTCCCATCACCCATTTCATTCGCTCGATCACTTCGTGCGGCTGAGCGACGACACCTTTTGCCAGTGACTCGAGTTCTTCTCCGGCTAAAGGATTGACGTCCCAGCCGCGTTTTTCCGCCTCCGCCAGTAACTCAGGATCTTTGATCGCTTTCGCGTACGCTTGGCGAAGAATTTTCGTCCGTTCCGCCGGCATGCCCGGCGGCGCTGAGATGGGACGGCCAAGGGTGGCCGCGGTCAAAATAACTTTAGCGAGCCGCTTGGCTACATCCGGGGTTTTGTACTGCTGCATGAGTTCGGTCAGGGTCGGCACATCTTTCAGGCGCTCGTCGCGTCTGGCTCCGGTCTGGACGACGACACGGACAAAGCCTGACTTGTACCACCGCTTGTAGGGCTCACGGCCGAAGAAAGTCGCTATCAGCGGCGACCAGCAAACGACTTCGTTTCTCTCAACCGCTAGATCGATCTCCGATCCGCCTTGGTAGCCGCTCACAATCGTGGTCTTGATGCCCAGGGTCTCATCGAGCAGCCGAGGAATGTAATGACCCGAGGTTCCCGTTCCCGTACTGCCGCAACGCGGGGGCTCTTTGGCAGTACGCAAATCGTCGATGGTCTTGAACGGCGCGTCTGAGCGAATGTAATGCAGCAGGTCATTTTGTTCCGGCGACCCGATCCAGGTGAATTTGGACCAATCGAACTTCACTTCGGGGCGGCCGACGAGCTGATCGAAATACAGACCGGGATTAAAGGCTCCCAGGATCAGACCGTCGGGTTTGGCAACGCCATAGATGTAGTTAGCAGCCACAGCTCCGCCCGCACCCGGCATGTTTTGAACCACGATCGTGGGATTGCCCGGAATATACTTGCCCAAGTAAAGCCCCGTCAGCCGCGCCCAAAGATCATATCCGCCGCCGGCCGATGAACCGACGATAACTCTGATGGTCTTTCCCTGATAGAAAGAAGTTTGCGCGTAGACGTTCCCGCTCCAGGCGCCAAGCGACAGCACAAGAAAGAAGAGCGAAACTCTTCGCTTCGCTCTTCCGAATGTCGATTCGCCGCTCGGGCCGTGCCGACGAGCGTTTGCCGAATGCGATGAATTCATGAAGTTTTTCCCGCCACACCTATCGCGGAGGCGCTATTACATTCCGAGGAGTTTTTTCATCCTTTCAACTGCATCGGGCGGCGCTGACATGACGTCTTTGGCCAAAGATTCCAGTTCTTCCCCGGTTCCAGGATCCATTTCCAGCTGTCGCTTCTCTGCTTCGGCCAAAAGAGCAGGGTCATTGACCGATTTGTTGAAAGCTTCACGCAGCATTTTGACCCGGTCCGCAGGCACGCCTGGAGGGGCGACGATCGGACGGCCGAAATCACCGGAAGCTAGGACGACTTTTGCCAGCCGTCTGACGTTGTCGGGAGTTTTGTACTTATCCATCAGCTCGTAAATGGTCGGGGCGTCTTTCACGCGCGCATCCCGTTTGAGTCCGGTCTGAAATAGGACGCGGACGAAGCCCCGTTTTCGCCAGGAGATGAACGGTTCGCGGGCGAAATAGGCTGTAATGGTAAATGCACGGCATTGTACTTCGCCCCGTTCGACGGCAAGGTCGATATCCTGACCGGCTTGATAACCGGAAACGATTTCGAATTTGGTCCCGACGGCTTCCTCTAAAAGCTTCGGCAAGTAATACCCGGTTGAAGTAACGCCGGTGGCGCCGCATTTCGGCGGGGTCGAAGCGGCTCGGACGTCTTCGATTGTCTTGTATGGAGTGTCTGCGCGCATATACATGAGCTGGTTCGAGGTGACCGTGCTGCCGATCCAATTGAACTTGGCCCACTCAAACTTGACCTCTGGCCGTTTGACCAGTTGCTCGAAGTAGAGCGCGGGATAAATCGCGCCCAAGGTCAGCCCGTCAGGCTTCGAGAGGCTGTAGACCTGATTCGCCGCGATCAGCGAAGCGGCGCCGGCGACGTTCTGTATGATGATGTTCGGGTTACCGGGAATGTTTTTCGTCATGTACGGTGCCAGCATCCGCGGATAGAGGTCGTAGACATCTCCCGCCTTGGTGCCAACGACAATGGTGATCGTCTTGCCTTGGTAAAACGGCGCTTGAGCCCTGGCGCCGCCGCACCAAAGAAAGATAACGGCGAGAGCAACCAACCACATTTTCATGGGAATGAACCTCCTAGAGTAATTAATTTGCCAGGATGTGCGACGGCTGGGTGGTTTCGTGATTCTCCGGTTCGGTAACTAAACCACTGCGGTTCACGCGGTTGGCCCATCCTGCGCTAGGACCCGATTCCAAGCCATTCGAGGATCAGTCCCTGAGGAAAGGGTAGATTCAGGAGCCAGACGAATAGTCCCCAAAACGCGACCCAAGCGCAGGCCGTGAGAATTATGGAAAGCACCCACGGTTCTCGGGACTGAATTTTGAGATAACCGAAAACCAAGACCGGAATGGCAATCGAGAATCCCAACAACCAGATAAGAAAGAAAAAACCAAAAATCCAAGAAAAAATATTGATCGCCCGGCGCTTGGCAACGGCGGGGTCAACTTCCTTGCTCATTTGAAAATCGACCGGAGCGCCGCCCGAATCCGGTTTGCTTTGCACTCCTTTCAAATCCAAGATCACCTGGATTAATGCCAGGAGCAGCATCGGGAAACCGATAACCCAGGGATAGAGACGGGCCTGCAGCCGCCATTCGTGGGATTCGTAGACAAAGACCATAAAGAAAACAAAAAACAACAAGCTGAAAATGGCTTGCGGCCTGAGTTTCAAAGGGCGGTCCTCCTTAGTTGCTCCAACCGTAGAGTTTAATTGCGTTGGCGCGCATGATTTTATCTTTTTGCCGGTCGTTGATGTCTTTGCGTCCCTTCACCGTGGACGTCATGTAGGGAAAGTTGCCGTCCCAATGCGGATAATCGGAAGCAAACAATATCACGTCTTCGCCGATTTTTTCCATCACGTAGGGTAATGTGCTTTCCTCCGGTTCCGTGGCGTAAAACCAATTGCCGCTGGTCATATATTCACTGGGCTTCTTTTTAAGCAGGGGCGCTTCGGAAGCACGTTTCTCCCATTCCTCGTCCATGCGGTCCATCCAGTAAGGCGCCCAGCCGCAGCCACATTCCAAAAAAGCGACGCGCAGTTTGGGAAATTTCTCGGGGATGCCGCCGTACACCAAGGCGGCGCAGTCCAACAGTGTTTCGAAAGGGCGGCCGATGGTGTGACGGAAGAGGAAAGTATCAAAGCGGATTTCACCGGCCGGTCCCTGGCGCGAGTTATGGACTAATAAAAACGCGTTGAGTTTTTGCAACTCTTCGTAAATGGGCCAGAACATCGGCTGTCCAAGATGCTCCTTCAGGCCGAAGGAGCCGACGGTGATGCCGACGAGACCCAACTTGGCGATCGCTCGGTTGACTTCCTTCACTGCGGCATCGACATCTTGAAACGGCACGAGCCCGACCCCTTTGAGGCGCGGGCTCTCGGCGCAGACGCTCGCGACCCAATCGTTGTAGCCGCGGCAAAAAGCCGCGGCGTAATCTTTCTCCGGCAGCTGGGTGACGCCGAATCCGCCGGTGGGGAAGAGAACCGAGATGTCGATTCCCTCTTTGTCCATGTCGCGGAGCCGCGTCGGCACGTCGGTGATGTTCATGCCGAGCTTCCCATACATGCTGGAGTCCCACACGTCGTTGGGGAGAAGCGACCCCTGTCTTCTGCAATAGGGTTCCGCCATAAACTTCCGGATATCGGCGTCGCGGTCGCGAACGTGGCCGTCGGCGTCGATGACCCTCACGTTAGTCAAGTCTGGAACCGCCACGATAACCTCCTTGAACTAAAAATGAGCACTCAGAGTACTGGAGTATGGCAAAGTTGGAAAGTTAATAGTTGTTCTTATTCTACGCATTACTCCAACACTCCATTACACCAATTTATCCTCCGAACCGTACCTGCGGCAGCCTTATGGGCGCTGATCGCTGTTGACACCTTAATTTCCGAAGACGGATTACCATACCAGCGAATCAGAGGTCAATGGCAATGACTCTTTTTTTGTCTGATTGAGGTGTGATAAGTGAGATGATCAAGAGTTGGCATTGCCATGGATTTTCGATTGTCACCGGAAGAAGAGAACCTGCGCAAATCCGTCGAGGAGTTTGTCCGCGAAGACTTGATTCCTCTGGAGCCGGAATTCGAGAACGCGCCGGATATTTTCGAAGGAAGCCGCTGGAAAAGCCGGGCGAAGTTGAGCCACGACCCCGAGGTGAAACGCTACGTTGAGATGATGGAGAATTTGGAGAAACAGGCGGAAGCGCGCGGCCTTTGGTATCTCGACGTGCCCAAGGAGTACGGTGGCGCAGAAGTCAGCAACGTCGCCATGATCGCGATCACGGAGGAGCTGGAAAAGACCTCGATTCCGTTCGAGCTGGGCAATCACGTTTCCAATATTCTTTATAACTGCAAAGGCGATCAGGTTGATAAATTTCTCCGGCCCTGCATTCGCGGGGAGAAAACTTCCGCCTTCGGCCTCAGCGAGCCCGCCTCGGGCGCGGATCCATCGATGCTGCAGACCACGGCGACCCCGGATGGCGACGACTTCATCATCAACGGCACGAAGATGTTTCCGACGTTTGCCGACGTGGCGGACTTCGTCCAACTCTTTGCTCGGCTGCCGGGCACCCAGGGACGCGAGGGAGTCACCTGTTTTTTGATCGACACGGGAACGCCGGGTTATCGCGTAGTGCGCAGTATCGCCACGATCGCCGGCACCGAACCCTGCGAGCTGGTCTTCGAGAATTGCCGTGTGCCAAAATCCCAAGTGCTTGGCGAAGTCGGTAAGGGGTGGGAGCTCAATCAGGCGTGGTTAGGGACCAGAAGATTCCAGGTCGGCATTCGCTCCCATGGCATGTCGCAGCGTGTTTTGCGCGCGGTGGCGCATGGGTTCCGTCATGATTCCGAAGAAACAGAGAGGGCCGCGTCGACCATTGGTTTCTTCTTGGGCGAGTTGGAGGCGCTCCGAACCCTCACTTACCTGGGCGCTTGGAAGGCGGATCAAAAACTGGATGTCCGGACGGAAGCAGCCGACGTTAAGCTGTTCGCGACGGAACTGCTTCATGAGGTGATCGACTTCGCCTTGGAGATAGTCGGACCGTCGGCGCTGCAGAAGCGGCACGTGATCGCCCGGACCTTTCGTCACGCGCGTTCTCGACGAATCGTCGAGGGACCATCGGAGATCCAGCGCCACATTATCCAGCGGGCGCTGTTTCGCGAAGGCGTCACTCTCCTAGAGCTGATATAGAGGCGAGGAGCATGAGCCGGCAACCCAACCTTGAACGGATTGAGCGAATTGAACACGATTGAGCACTGCAAACCGTTCAGCGGATCAAACTGGTCAAAATTTAGCCATTCGCGTCGTTAGTGGATTGAACGGACGGGACTGTGGATCTCAAGTTAAGCGAAGAAGAAAAACTCATTAGAGAAACTGCCGCGCAATTCGTATCACGGGAGCTGATCGCGCGCGAAGGGGCGTATCTGAGGCAGAAGGAACTGTTTCTTCCGCCGGGCGATCCGGAACGGCGCGAGTTGGATCCTGAAATTCGAGAAACGCTCGGCAAGCGGGCCAGGCAGGCGGGACTCTGGGCGCTGGAGCTGCCGGAAGCCGTAGGCGGGTCCGGGATGACTGCGGTCGCGCGGGTTTTGATCTATCGTGAGTTCGGCCGAGCGATCTTGCCGTTTGAGCCGGCTTGCGTCCCGGCGTTGTTGGGCGAGAGCCCGTATGGGAAACGACTGGCCGACGGTGAGCTCCGCTTGTCTCTCGCCTTTGATCAAATTCATAAGACGGGAAAACTGGATGGCATTGAAACTCGCTTCCAGCAAGAGGCCGACGGAATCTGGCTCACCGATTCCGATCTCGACGTTCTCGATCCCGCGGCCGATCTCTACTTGGTCCCGGCCAGGGAGCAGGGCTCCGAGCGCGACGGGTTATTCTTACTGGAACGCGATACTCCCGGACTCTCCATCGACCAAGAGTTCGATTTGACCACCGACGCGATGGGCGCAAAGTTGAGCCTCAAGCAGTGCAAAGTGCCGGCCGAGCGACTGCTGGGCTATGAATACGAGGTCGGGGCCATCATTGCTTCGGAGCAGCTCCGCATCGCGGCTCGGTCGTTGGGCATCGGAATGCGCTGTCTGGCTGATTCCATCGAACACGCGCGCAACCGTGTGACCTTTGGCCGCCCGCTCGCTTCGCGTCAAGCGATTCAATGGATGCTGGCCGACTTGTCGATCGATTTGCGCACTAGCACGTGGCTGACTTTGGAAGCGGCGTGGCGGGCCGATCATGGGCAGCCCTATTTCGAGGCGGCCGCTCTGGCGAAGAAGCGGGCCGCCAAGATGGCTTTTGCAGCCGCCGACACCGCTATTCAAATTCACGGCGGCTATGGAGTCTGTAAAGAATTTCCCTTCGAAGGATTTTATCGTGAAGCGCGCCTGCTGCGGCTGCTATATGGACGCGAAGGGGAAATGGATCGGGCAGTGGGGGAGCGATTCCTCAAGGTCGAGTAATCGCTCAGTTCCTGGTTTCGAGTTCCGGGTTCCGAGTTTGAACCCGAAACTAGTGTTGTGTCTCACGCTGTTTGTACTTTATGCAAGACAGTCTCAGTTGTCATTCCCGCGGAAGCGGGAATCTAGAACTCCTCAGAAATCCTGGATTCCGGCTCGCGCTAGCTATCGCCAGCTTGGCCGGAATGACGTTTGAAATAATTACGTGAATTTAAGAGATACTACACTAGCAACACGAAACTCGAAACCGTTTTTCGAACGGAAGGAGAAAAACTGTGCGGCGCAAGAAAGTCTGTTTCGTCGGCTATGGTTCGACCGAGTACTCGCGCAAGTCTGAGGCGCCGGTCTTGTGGTATTACGCCGAAGCGATTCGCGATGCTCTGCGGCAAACGGGTCTCCATAAGAAGGAAATTCAGGGGTTGTCGATTACCACTCAAGTCAGCACGGATTACTCGCCGCACGTGGCTGAGCAGCTCGGCCTGGAAGTCGATTGGGTGTTGAACGGCGATTACGGCGGGGCCGGCGGCGTGATGAGCGTGCGCCGCGCTGCGGATGCCATTGAAGCGGGCCACGTTGATCTCATTGTCCTTGTCGGCGGCAATTCGTTCGATCGAAGCGTCCCGCAGCAAAGGCCCCTGGAATACCAGCGGGCCAACTACGTCGATGTCTACGGTTATGGCGGTCCGAACACCCTGATGGCGCTGATTCAGCGGTTGCACATGGAGCAGTACGGGACAACGCTCGAGCAGATTGGCAAGATCGCCACGGCGCAGCGGGAGAATGCGCTCAACAATCCACAAGCTTTGTTTCGCGAGCCCATGAGCTTTCCAGACTATCTCAATTCACGGATGATCTCCGATCCGATTCGGCTGTTCGATTGTGTGATGCCCTGCTCCGGCGCCGAATGCGTGATCCTGGCCTCGGAAGAGAGAGCAAAACAAATTACCGATAAACTCGTGTATCTCGTCACCGACGCGGAGAGATCTCACTACCAGGTCGCAAACATGCTGCCGGACAAGACGACCTTCGGAATGAAGGTGGTGGGAGATCGGATTTTCGGAGAGGTGAAGCGCGAGGATATCGACTTGTGCGAAATCTACGATGACTATCCGATTGCGGTGATGATTCAGATCGAAGACCTGGGCTACTGTAAAAAAGGCGAGGGTGGCAAGTTCGTCGATGCCCACGATTTGACTTACAGGGGGGATTTTCCGGTGAATACCGGCGGCGGTGAACTTTCGGTCGGGCAGGCCGGGCTGGCCGGCGGCTTTCTCCACATCGTTGAAGCGTTGCGGCAACTCAGAGGCGAGGCCGACGGCCACCAAGTGAAAAAGGCAGAGCGCGCGTTGGTCACGGGAATCGGTTGGTTGAACTACGGGCGCAATCTCGGCACCACGGCGGCGTTGGTTATAGAAAGGAGAAAATAATGGCGGAAGCGGTTCAAGCAAAGAAGAGTCTCCCGAAGATCAACAAAGTCGATCAGCCCTACTGGCAGGGCGCTGCCGCCGGAAAGCTTCTAATCCAGAAGTGCAAGAGTTGTGGCAAGCTGCAATTCTTCCCGCGCGTCGTTTGCGTGGATTGCTTCAGCGGCGACATCGAGTGGCTCGAGGCGGCGGGGACCGGTAAAATCCACAGCTTTACATGGGTGTGGGTGCCACGTAACCCGGCTTTCAAAGAGGAAGTGCCGATCTGCTACATCAACGTGATACTGGACGAAGGCATCATCATGGAAAGCCGGCTGGTCGGAAAGGGGATAGAAAAGGTCAAGCTTGGCGATCGTGTGAAGGTGGCGTTTCAAGAGACACATAATCCGGAGATCAAACTGCCGGTGTTTGAGCTGATTGAGAGGTAACAGCTGCCTCAAGAGTGAAATGGGTCCTACGATTCTCCCGTGCATCCTTTAGCCTGTCGAAGGATGAAAGACGATGTGGTCTGACGGATTTTTACCTTGAAGTAAGCAACCACAAGAGCGCAGTCATGAGCTTTTGGGTCTACATCTTGCGTTGTGCTGATCAGTCTTACTACGTCGGTCATACAGACAATCTTGAGCTCCGGGTGGCAAAGCATCAGGCTGGGGAGTACGCGGGTTATACTCGAACAAGGCTTCCCGTTGAATTGTTATTTGTGGAAGAATTTGCTTCCCGAACCGAAGCGTTTGAGCGTGAGCGGCAGATCAAAGGATGGAGTCGTAAGAAGAAAGAAGCGCTCATGCGCGGCGATTGGGCCGAAGTTTCTCGGTTAGCCCATCCTTCGACAGGATGAGCGGAGTTTGAGACATAGCCAGCTGGAGACTCACAGTTGTGAAATAATTCAACCGAAGGATTGGCCATGAAGAGAATTCTAGCATATACGCGAGCAATTCTTTGTTGCGCGCTGCTGCTAATTCCTTCTTTTCTCTTCGCGCAAGGTAAGCCTTTGAGAGAACTCAAGGTCGGCTATCCTTTAGGCGGCTCGACTAGTTATTTCTGGGTGGCGCAGCGCTCCGGCTCTTTTGAGAAGTATGGATTGAAAGTCGAGCCGATTTACATCCGAGGAGGTCGGATGGGCATCCAGGCCGCGCTTTCCGGCGACCTTCTGCTCCAGTTGCAGGGGGCCTCCACCGTGGTCAGCGCGTGGGCGCAGGGCGGTAAGGATCTCCAATTTATTGGTGCGGTGGGAAACCGCCTCGATTATATTTTTGTAACGCTTCCCTCGATCCGAAAGGCTGAGGATCTGAAGGGAAAGAGAGTCGCCGTCAGTCAGATCGGCGCAAGTACGGACTTTATTGCGCGCGTAGCCGCTCGGCGGCTGGGCTTAAATCCAGACAAAGATATCGTGATCGTCGGTGCCGGAGGTCAAGGAGAACGATGGGCGGCGCTGACCGGTGGACACGTTCAGGCGACGGTCGTCCAGCCGCCCTTCACGCTCTTGGCCTGCAAAGCCGGATATCCGGTTCTCATCGACTTCTCGAAGGAGGATTTTGAATACACCATCGCCGGCCCGCTGACGACTCGCTCCTTCATTCGTTCTGACAGGGAAACGGTAATGAACTTCATGCGCGGGCTGGCGGAGGGAATGGATTTTTATCGGGACGAGAAAAATAAGGACAGAGTCATTAAATTTCTCGGCGAATACTATCGATCGAATGCCGTCGAAGAGCTGGAGGAAACGCGCCGGGTATATAGCCAGCTTACTCCCGGTCTCCCCATGATCACGACTAAGGCGATTGAGAACGTTATCGCCAATGACAAGAGCCTTGCTGGAATGAATCTAAATCCCGCTGAATTGCTCGATCTCTCTTTTCTCGAAAGACTCGCACAGGAGAGAAAGGCGAAAAGTCGTTAGGGCGCGGCAAATGCGGGGAGTCTAACCACAAAGAACGCATAGAACACAAAAAATAATTTCTTTGCGAACTTTGCGTTCTCTGCGGTTAAATTAGAGAAAGGTAGAGAACATGGAATTCCAAACCATCATTTACGAGGTGAAAAACCAGATCGCCTTTGTAACGTTCAACCGGCCGGAGTCGATGAATGCCGTGAACCGGCAGATGGCCCGGGAATTGGTCGAAGCGTGCAAGCAGATTGAAGAAAACAATGCGATTCGTATTGCGATCTTTACCGGCGCGGGCGAAAAAGCATTTTCCGCCGGCATGGATCTGAAAGAACGCGCTGAGTCTGGGACGTCGCCCATTGAGCGGCGCCAGCAAAAGCTTTCGGCAACAATTCACACCCAGACTCGTGCGGTGGCGGCAATTACCAAACCGACGATCGCGGCGATCCGGGGCTATTGCGTGGGTGGCGGGCTTGAGTTCGCATTGGCGTGCGACATGCGGGTGGCGGCGGAGGACGCTAAACTTGGACTTGCTGAAGTGAAGCGCGGTCTTATTCCTGGCGCCGGGGGCACACAGAGGCTTGCACGAACCGTGGGTGTCGCGAAAGCATTGGAGATATGTCTCACCGGCGACAACGTAACCGGCGCTGATGCGCTGCGGTTGGGTTTGGTCAATATCGCCGTGCCTGCGAGCGAAGTCATGAAAGCGGCGGAAGATTTGGCCAACCGAATTCTCAAAGGCGCGCCGATGTCGGTATTGTTTATTAAGGAAGCGATCCAAAAAGGAGTTGAATTGTCTTTGGATGAAGGCTTTCGGCTTGAGTCCGATCTCTCTGCCTTGGTTGGGACCACGGAAGACAGCAAGGAAGGGCCGCGCGCTTTCGCCGAGAAGCGCATGCCGGTTTGGAAAGGGAAATAGTTTCGAGTTCCGGGTTTCGGGTTTCGAGTTGAATCGGTCATCCAAAATTGCTTGCCGCTGGTTGATTTCAAATCGGGTGCTCTTTTTCCCCTCGCCCTCTGGGAGAGGCCTGTCCTGAGCCCTTCGGCTGCGCTCAGGATAAACTCCGCCGAAGGAGTTAGGATGAGGGAAATTCCATGAGTAAAAAAGTCATTTGCGTTGCGCTAGGCGCTTTGCTTTTGGCGTTTGGCTTTTCAGCCGAGGCGCAGCAGCCGAAGAAGGTCCCGCTGATAGGATTTCTAGGTGCAACTTCCCCTTCCACTATCTCGGACCGCGTTGAGGCCTTCCGGCAGGGTCTGCGCGAGCTTGGGTACGTGGAGGGGAAAAACATTGTCGTTGAGTATCGGTGGGCCGAGGGGAAAATAGAGCGGCTTCCTGACCTTGCCACAGAACTAGTGGACCGTAACATTTGAATCCGTAGTGATACGGTTATTGGGATTTCGGTAGGTCCATTTTACCGGTTTGGGTGTTTTGTTGTACTGGCGGATGTAGTGCATGAGTTTTCGTTTGAGATCGGTCACAGAAGTAAA
>WNGR01003757.1_pt1 | contig 16515 bp, 11 predicted proteins | sample 5407581 | NCBI WGS metagenome assembly WNGR01 (sample SAMN13153383, study PRJNA577476) | soil metagenome | isolation source: 80 cm soil or saprolite under Garry oak tree replicate 2 | place: USA:California | collected 2016-06-15 | reverse complement strand
CGCAAGTACAACCTGGGAAAGCGCGACCTGGACCGGCTCGTCTCGGTCGTCCGGACGATGTTCGCCTGAGGCAGCGCACCTTGACGGCCCGGCGGGCGCCCGGCACAGTCGCCGCCCGTATCCGGCGGCGCTGCGCTTTTCACGGCGCGGACCCTGTGGAATGCATTCGGGCGTGGCCGACTTCCTGGAGGAGCAGCGCGGCGCCGCCCGCTGGCTGACGCTGCACCGCCCGGCGCAGCGGACCGCTCTCACGCCGGAGATGATGGCCGGGCTGCGCCAGGCGCTGGCGCGCGCCGACGCCGATCCGGCGGCGCGCGTGGTCTGCCTCACCGGCGCCGGCGAGCAGGCCTTCTGCGCGGGCGCGGACCTGGGAACGGTCGTGGGCGGCGCCGGAGCGCTCGCAGCTCACGAGGCGCGGCGCGGGTATGCGGGGCTGCTCGCCGATCTGGCCCGGCTGGGCAAGCCGATCGTCGCATGCGTGAACGGCTCGGCGCTGGCCGGCGGCCTGGGGCTGGTCGCCGCCTGCGACTTCGCGGTGGCTGCGGACGACGCGCGCTTCGGGACGCCCGAGATCGACGTCGGCCTTTTTCCTTACATGGCGCTGGCCCCGCTGCAGCGGGTCGTCGGCCGGCGCGCGGCGCTGGACCTCTCGCTCACGGGCCGGCGCATCGACGCGGCCGAGGCGGTGCGCATCGGGCTGCTCAACGCGGCGATCCCGCGCGCTCAGTTGGCCGCGCGCGTGGAGCAGATCTGCGGCACGCTGACGAGCAAGAGCCCCGCCGTGCTCCGGCTGGGACGGCGCGCGTTCTACGCCACGCAGGACCTCCCGTACGAGCAGCAGCTCGAGGCGCTGGCCGCGCAGCTCAGCCTGAACGCGCAGCTCGACGACGCCGCGGAGGGAGTGTCGGCGTTCCTGGAGAAGCGTTCGCCGGACTGGAAGGGGAGGTAGCCGTGCAGGACAAGGTGATCGTCACCTGCGCGTTGACCGGCGTCCTGGCCACGCGCGACCAGTGCCCCTGGGTGCCCTACACGCCCGCCGAAATTGCGGAGGAAGCCCGCCGCGCGTACGAGGCGGGCGCCGCGGTGGTGCACATCCACGCGCGCACCGACGAGGGGGGACCGACCTACGAGCCGGCCGTTTTCGCCGCCATCCGCCGCGAGATCGAGGCGCGCTGCCCCGTGATCCTGAACTTCTCCACGGGCGGGATCGGGTCGATGGAGGGGCGCGTCGCCCACATCCGCGAGGTGAAGCCCGCTCTCGGCGCGCTCAACATGGGCTCGATGAACTACGCCAAGTACTCGGCGCGCAGGAAGGAGTTCGTCTTCGATTTCGTCTTCGAGAACACCTTCAAGGACATCTCCTACCTCCTGCGCGTGATGAAGGAGGCCGGGGTGAAGCCCGAGCTCGAGTGCTTCGACATGGGACACACGAGCAGCATCTGGCCGCTCATCGACCAGGGCCTCTTGAAGCGCCCGCTGCAGTTCAGCTTCATCATGGGCGTCCTGGGCGGGATCCGCGCCACCGCGGAGAACCTCGGAGCCCAGGCGCGCGAGGCGCCCCCGGACTCCACCTGGGAGGTGGTCGGGATCTCGCACGAGCAGTGGCGGATGGTGGGCGCCGCCCTCGCGCTCGGCGGCAACGTGCGGGTCGGTCTCGAGGACAATTTCTACCTCGACGCCCAGGGCACGCAGATGGCGAAGTCGAACGGCGAGCTGGCCGACAAGGCGGTACGGATGGCCCGCGACGTCGGGCGGGAGCCCGCCACGGTGGCCGAGGCGCGGGCGCTCCTCTCGCTAGAGGCTTGACACAACGCGGCGCGGCACCTACTTCACCGCTCGCAGCTTGAGGAGGATGCCGTGAAGAAGATCCGCCTGCTCACACCCGGCCCGACCCCCGTTCCCGAGCGCATCTCGCTGCGCATGGCGCAGCCCATCGTCCACCACCGCTCGCCCGAGTTCGAGCAGGTGTTCGCGCGCTGCCGCGAGGGTCTCGCCTGGCTGTTCCAGACCAAGCAGGACGTGGTGCAGCTCGCCTCCAGCGGCACCGGCGCGATGGAGGCGTCGCTCGTGAGCTTCCTGCGCCGCGGCGACGAGGCGATCGTGATCGACGCCGGCAAGTTCGGCGAGCGCTGGGCGAAGCTGGCGAAGAGCTACGGCGTCAACGCGGTCACCCTGAAAGTCGAGTGGGGCAGCGCCGTCGATCCCGGCGCGGTGAAAGCGGCGCTCGAGGAGCACCCCAACGCCAAGGCCGTGTTCGTGCAGGCGAACGAGTCCTCGACCGGCGTGGCGCACCCCGTGCAGAAGCTGGCGCAGATCACCAGGAATGGCGCAGCCATCCTGGTGGTGGACGCGATCAGCGCGCTGGGCGCCTTCGACCTGCCGTTCGACGCCTGGGGCATCGACGTTATGGTCTCCGGCTCGCAGAAGGCGCTGGGCTTGCCGCCCGGGCTGGCCTTCGTCGCCGCCAGCGAGAAGGCCTGGAAGCTGAACGAGACGGCCGACCTGCCGCGCTTCTACTTCGACCTGAAGCGCGAGCGCGACAGCCAGCGGAAGAACCAGACCGCCTGGACCCCGGCCATCTCGCTGGTCCAGGGGCTCGACGAGTCGTTGCAGATGTTCCGCGAGGAAGGCCTGCAGGCCTGCTTCGCGCGGCACGAGCGCCTCGCCCGCGGGGCCCGCGCCGGCATGCAGGCGCTCGGGCTGAAGCTGTACTCGAAGGCGCCCAGCGCGGCGATGACCACCGTGCTCGCGCCCGAGGGCACCGACTCGGAGAAGCTGGTCAAGCACCTCTTCAAGCAGTACGGGATCAAGCTGGTCGGCGGGCAGGACGCGGCCAAGGGGAAGATCTTCCGCATCGCCCACCTGGGCTACTTCGACGACTTCGACATGCTGGTGGTCGTCGGCGCGGTGGAACGCGGCCTCAAGGACCTGGGCGCGAAAGTGCAGCTCGGCGCCGGGCTCGCCGCGGCGCAGTCGGCGATGGCCGAAGCCGGGTCGCCGGTCGGGCCCGAGCCGCGGGGGTAGGGCAGCCATGCGCGTTCTCATCAGCGACGATCTGTCCCCCGAGGCCAAGGCGATCCTGGAGCGCATCCCCGGCGCGCAGGTGGACGTGCGCGTGGGCCTCGGGCCCCAGGAGCTGCGCGAGATCATCGGGGGCTACGAGGCGCTGGCCGTCCGCAGCGCCACCAAGGTGACCAAGGAAGTCCTGGACGCGGCCCAGAAGCTGCGCGTCATCGGCCGGGCGGGTACCGGCGTGGACAACATCGACCTCAGGGCGGCCTCGCGCCGGGGCGTGGTGGTGATGAACGCGCCGGGAGGAAACAGCGTCTCGGTGGCCGAGCACACGCTCGCGCTGCTGCTCGCGCTCGCGCGGCAGATCGCCGACGCCTCGCAGAGCACGCGCGCCGGCAAGTGGGAGAAGAAGAAGTTCGCCTCGGGCCGCGAGCTGATGGGCAAGACGCTCGGCGTGCTCGGCACCGGCAACATCGGCGCGCTGGTGGTGAAGCGGGCGCAGTCGTTCGGGATGAAGGTGCTGGGCTACGACCCGTTCCTCGCCGCCGAGGCGGGGGAGAAGCTGGGCATCGAGCTGGTCGACCTGGCGGAGATCTGGAAGCGCTCGGACGCCATCACGCTGCACGTCCCGCTCACCGAGCAGACGAAGAACATGGTGGGCGCTCCGCAGCTGGCGCAGATGAAGCCCGGGGCGCTCCTGGTCAACTGCGCCCGCGGCGGCCTGGTCGACGAGAAGGCCCTCGCCGAGGCGCTGAAGGCGGGCAAGCTGGGCGGCGCCGCGCTCGACGTCTTCGAGCAGGAGCCGCCGGCCGGAGGCCACCCGCTCTTCTCCTGCCCCAACTTCATCGGCACCCCGCACCTGGGCGGGTCGACCGAGGACGCGCAGCAGAACGTGGCCACCATCGTCTGCGAGGCGATGGTGGACTACCTGACCACCGGCACCATCCGCAACGCGGTGAACGTGCCCAGCGTGACGGGAGAAGTCCTCGAGCGTCTGGGGCCCTTCCTCCGGCTCTGCGAGAAGATGGGCGCGCTCAGCGGGCAGCTGGCGCTCGAGGGCGAGACCGCCACCGCGCCGGAGCAGATCGAGATCGCCTACGCCGGCGAGGTGGCGGAGCAGCCGACCGCGCCGCTCACCGCCGCCGTGCTCAAGGGAGTCCTGGGCACCTTCCTGGCCGAGCCGGTCAACGAGGTGAGCGCGCCGGCGCTGGCGAAGGAGCGGGGCCTCTCGGTCACCCAGGTGAAGAGGAACGAGACGCCGGACTTCGCCAGCCTGGTGACGGTGAGGCTGCGCTCGAAGGCCGGAACCACCGAGGTGGCGGGCACCATCATCGGGAAGCGCGAGCCCCGCGTGGTGCGCGTCAACGAGTTCGAGGTCGAGGCCGCGCCGCAGGGCACGGTGCTCGTCATGGTCAACCAGGACAAGCCCGGCGTGATCGGCAACGTGGGGCGCACTCTCGGCGAGGCGCAGGTGAACATCGCCCAGTTCGCGCTCGCCCGCGAGGCGCGGACGGGGCGCGCGCTGGCGCTCGTCAACATCGACGGGACGGCGAGCCCGGACACCCTGGAGAAGCTGCGCAAGCTGCCGCACGTGCTCGAGGTCCGCCAGGTCGTCCTCTGAACCCCGCCACCCGTGGTACTCAAGTACCATGTCCAACGTCGTGATCGTCGGCGCCCAATGGGGTGACGAGGGGAAGGGGAAAATCGTCGACCTCTTCACCTCGTGGGCCGACGTGGTGGTGCGGTACCAGGGCGGGGCGAACGCCGGCCACACGCTGGTGGTCGGCGGGGTGAAGACGGTGCTGCACCTGGTGCCGAGCGGCGTGCTGCACGCCGGCAAGCGGTGCTTCATCGGGAACGGCGTGGTCGTCGACCCGGAAGCGCTGGACGACGAGATCGATCTGCTCAAGAGCCGCGGCTTGCTCGCCGACCCCGCGCAGCTGGTGGTGAGCGAGAACGCCCACGTCATCTTTCCCTACCACAAGCGGATCGACGTGGGCCGCGAGCAGAAGACCGGCCGCACCAAGATCGGCACCACCGGCCGCGGCATCGGCCCCTGTTACGAGGACAAGGTGGCGCGGCGCGGGATCCGCATGCGCGACCTGCTCAAGCACCACGCGCTGCGCGACCGGCTGGCCGAGCGCCTCGAGGAGGCGAACGCCCAGATCCGCGCGCTCGGCGGCGAGCCGGTCGAGCTGGAGAAGGTGCATTCCTCGGCGGCCGCGTTGGGCGAGAAGCTGGCCGCGTACATCGGCGACGCCAGCGAGAAGCTGGCCCACGAGGTGGAGCGCGGCAAGGCGGTGCTCTTCGAGGGCGCGCAAGGAACGCTCCTCGACGTCGATCACGGGACGTACCCGTTCGTGACCAGCAGCAACACGGTGGCGGGGAACGCCGCGGTCGGCGCGGGGCTGGGGCCGACCGCGATCCACTCGGTCATCGGCATCAGCAAGGCGTACACCACGCGGGTCGGCAACGGTCCCCTGCCCACCGAGCTGCACGACGAGGCCGGCGACCGGCTGCGCACCGTCGGCGTCGAGTACGGCGCCACCACCGGCCGGCCCCGGCGCTGCGGGTGGTTCGACGCGCTGGTCCTGCGTTACGCGGCGCGCGTCAACGGCCTGTCGGGGCTGGCCATCACCAAGCTCGACGTGCTCACCGGCTTCGAGAAGCTCCAGATCGCGGTCGGGTACCGGCTGGGGGACGGCAAGATCGTCCACGAGTTCCCCTCCGATCCCGAGCTGCTCGAGCAGGCGCAGCCCATGTACGAGGAGCTGCCGGGGTGGAAGGAGCCGATCGCGGACGTGCGCGAATACAAGGAGCTGCCGGAGAACGCGCGCAGGTACGTCGAGCGGGTGGAGGACCTGGTACGGGTAGAAGCGATCGCTGTGTCGGTGGGGGCCGAGCGGGCGCAGACCATCGTTCGGAAGAATCCCTTCCGGCACGGATAGCCGCCGCCGGTCAAGCGGCGCTACGCTTTTCCCCACCGGGGAGGACGTCGTGACAGAGGCGATCATCGTCGATGCGGTGCGGACCGCGCGCGGCAAGCGGAAGGGAGCGCTCTCGCAGCTCCACCCCGTCGATCTGCTGGCGCAGACGCTCACGGCGTCGTTGTCGCATGCGGGGCTCAAGCCGCAGGACGTCGACGACGTCATCATGGGCTGCGTCACGCAGGTGGGGGAGCAGGGCCTCAACATCGCGCGCGGCGCGGTGCTGGCGGCGGGGCTGCCGATCGAGGTGCCGGGGACGACCGTGAACCGCTTCTGCGGCTCGGGCCTGCAGGCGGTGAACTTCGGCGCGCAGGCGGTGCTCTCGGGCGCCTCGCAGCTGGTGGTCGCCGGCGGCGTGGAGCACATGACCCGCGTGCCGATGGGCTCCGACGCGGTGGGCGGCGAGGGACCGGCTTCGCCGGGGCTCCAGCAGCAGTGGCCCGGCCTGGTCCCGCAGGGGCTGTCCGCCGAGCTGATCGCGGCGAAGTGGGGCTACTCGCGCGAGAAGCTGGACGAGTTCGCCGTGCAATCGCAGCGCAAGGCGGCGAACGCGATGGAGAAGGGGCTCTTCGCCAAGGAGATCGTCCCGGTGAAGCTGCCGGGGGGCCGCACCTTCGATCGCGACGAGCACCCGCGGCCGGGCACCACGGTCGAGACCCTGGCGCAGCTCCGGCCGTCCTTCAAGGACGACGGCGTGCTGCACGCGGGCAACAGCTCGGGCATCGTCGACGGCGCGGCGGCGGTGGTCATCGCCTCCAAGGGACGGGCGCGCAGCCTGGGGCTCAAGCCGCGGGCGCGCATCGTCTCGATGGCGGTGGTGGGATCCGACCCGGTGCTGATGCTGACCGGCCCCATCCCGTCGACCCGCAAGGCGCTCGCGCAGGCGGACCTGAAGGTCAGCGACATCGACCTCTTCGAGATCAACGAGGCCTTCGCCCCGGTGCCGCTGGTGGTCGCGCAGGAGCTCGGCATCCCGCTGGAGAAGGTGAACGTGAACGGCGGCGCCATCGCGCTGGGCCACCCGCTGGGCGCCACCGGCGCCATGCTCCTCGCCACCGCTCTGCACGAGCTGGAGCGCACCGGCCAGCGCCGCGCGCTGATCACGCTCTGCATCGGCTACGGCATGGGCATCTCGACCATCATCGACCGCAGGTTCGACTAGCAGCTCCACGTCAGTGCCGAGGACGGCCGACAAGCCCAGGTCGGAGCGGCTGCCTCCAACACTCTCTAACTCTAACGCGCTGCGGCCCGCCCCGGGGCCTCATGATTGGTCATTTCTCGTCTCGTGGGCGCCAACGCGAGTCTCCATTTGCTTTTCAAGGAGAGCCGACCGGAGCGACGGCGAGGATTTCAAATTCGTTGCCGGCGAGGCGAAGGGCGTCGTTCGCGGTGGGAGGAGAGTGTGCGGGACCGCTCGCTCCAGCGTCGTTTGGCGGAGCCGGTGGTCGCGCGAGGTCGGAGCGTCCGCCGCCTTGTGCAGCGCCTCTTTGACGCACCGCGTCCCGCCCCGGGGCGGGACACAGTGCGTCAACGGAGCTGGCCGGGCAGGCGAACTGAGCTCCTCGCCGAGCCCCGGCGCGAGTTGCCCCGCTTGTCCCCGGATGAGTTTCCAACCACGCTCGTCGGCGCCGCGCCGTCCGCGAATCAGACAACTTACGTATGCGGGTCGTTTCCGATTGACAGGTCTGGCACTTCGTTTTTGACGACGGCCCGGCCGCGTCGCCAAAGCGTCGCCTGGCTGCCGGAGACGCGTGGAGAGCGGCCGTTCCGCCCGGGTCCTCCTCGCGCGTCGACCTGCCATCCAGCGCGTGCGTGCGGCGTCCGGAGAGCTCCGAAAAACACCATGCTACGACTGCGCACATGCTCAACTCACAAACCGTTGTCGAATCGTTAAGCGCTTCCGACCTCCTTTCCGCTACACGAGAGCTCGTGCGGGAATCTCGCGGTGTGGAAGCGGAGCTTCTCGTCCATCTCGGCGAGATCGACGAGCGGAGGCTCTACCTCGATCGGGCTTTCCCCTCGATGTTCGCCTTCTGCGTCGGCGAGCTCGGTTTCTCCGAGGACGCCGCCTACAACCGGATCGGGGTCGCCCGCGCCGCAAGGAGCATGCCGGTGGTCCTGGAGGCGATCCGGTCGGGGCAGGTGCACCTCGCTGGATTGCGTGTGCTCGCTCCGCACCTGACCACCGACAACCAACGCACTGTATTGGCGGAGGCGGCCGGCAAGTCGAAGCGCGAGATCGAAGAGCTGGTCGCGCGTCTCTGGCCGCAGCCGCCGGTCGCGACTGTGGTGCGGAAGCTTCCGGATCGCTCCACCCCCGCACCCGAGGCGTCCCCCGCGTTTTCGTTCGGCACTGCCATGCCGGTGGCGCCGCCCGCGCCGTCGCCTTCTCTCGCGTTCGCGCCGCCACCTGCGCCGGCGCCGCGACGCGATGAACGCCGGGCCGTGATCGCACCCCTCACCGAGGAGACATTCAAGTTCCAGTTCACGGGGAGTCGCGCGTGTCGCGACAAGCTCCGCCAGGCCCAGGATCTGCTTCGGCACCGAATCCCCAACGGAGATCTGGGGACGATTGTCGAAAAGGCACTCGACCTGCTGATCGAACACGTGAAGAAGGAGCGGTTCGCCACGGGCCGGAAGGCGAGACAGATCCCGGCCGACGCCACCGACGAATCGTGTTCGCGTCACATCCCCGACGCGATCAAGCGCGAGGTCTTCGAGCGCGACGGTGGCCGCTGCACGTTCACGGACGAGCGCGGCCGCAGGTGCGCCGAGACTGGCGGCCTGGAATTCGATCACCGCGACGGCTTCGCGCGGACGCATTCCCACAGAGCCGAACAGATCCGTTTGCTCTGCCGTGCGCACAATCAACACGCCGCGGAGCAAATGTACGGTCGCGCGTTCATGGAACGAGCGCGCGCATCGCTCGACCGGCTTCCAACTCGTCCTGGTATTCCTTCAGGGTGACTGTGACGCGCCCCGTCCCGCTCCGGGGGCCCCGGGGCGAGTGCCACCGCTTGCGAATCCGGGCGAGCAACTCTCCTCGGTCGTCGCGCTTCTCGACTCGGCGCCCAGGTCGCCATGAATCGTGGACGCTCAAAAAGTAGAGGGTCGGATGCGCTGGTGTATCGTCCAGGCATGCGAATTCGCATGCGACTCGCACTCACCTTGTGCGCACTGGCGCTGGCCGCGGGCCCGGTGGGCGCGGCGCCAAAGAAGACCACCGGAAAGGCGGCGGCGGCGAAGAAAGCCCGCGCGGCGCAGATGCGGGAGCGCGGGCTTGCGGCCGTGGCTGCCGGGCGCGAGGACGAGGCGCTGGAGGACTTCGGCCTCGCCGTCGAGGCCGACCCGAACGACCAGGTCGCGCACCACGAGATCGGGAAGATCCTCTTCCGCAGGGGGCAGGTGCCCGAGGCGATCGGCCACTTCCGCACCGCCGTGCGGCTGGCCCCGAAGGACGCGTCGGCCTGGTACAACCTCGCCTTCGCGCAGCGCACGGCGCAGAAGTTCCCCGACGCGGCCGAGTCGTATCGCCGCTACGCCGCGCTCGCTCCCGACGATCCGGACGGCTATTACGGCCTCGCCGAGTCGCTGCGCCAGTCGGGCCAGGCGCGCGGCGCCGTCGCGGCGTACCGGCAGTACCTGGAGAAGGAGAAGCGCCCCAGCGAGCAGAAGTGGGTGCAGCGCGCGAACGAGCGGATCGCCGAGCTGCAGCCGCAGGCGGACATGGAGGAGCAGGCCGCTGCGGCGCTGGCCGCTGCGGGGCCCCCGGCCGCCGCGCCTGCGCCGACCCCGACCCCGACCCCGGCTCCCGAACCGAGCTCGACTGCCGGCGGGCAGCCGCCAGCCGAAAGCCCAGCGGAGGCTGCGGGCACCCGCACCATCGTCCACGGCACCGGCGAGCCCGCCCCGACCGGCAAGCTGGCTGTCGCCGTGCCGGTGGACGTCGGCGCGAAGATCGCCGAAGGCGACAGCGCGCTGGCCGCCAAGGACTTCCGCATGGCCCTGTACGCGTACCAGGACGCGATCATGGCCGACCCGAAGAACGTCCCCGCGCGAGTGAAGGCGGGGCACGTCTACGCGAAGATGGGGCACGACCCCGAGGCGATCGAGCAATGGAACAAGGCGATCGCCTTGGACCCCTCGAACGCCGAGGCGCAGGAAGCGCTGGGCGCGGCGTTCGCCCGCCGCGAGATGCGCAGGCCCGCGCCGCAGGGGACGACGGTCGTCACCGTGGCGCAGCCGGCCCCCGCGCCGCCCCCACCGGCCCCGAGCCCCGCGCCGGCCCCGGCCGCGAACCCGGCCCCGGCCACCTCGACGCCGCCCGCGTCGGGAGATGAAGCGTCCGCGCGGCGGCACTACTCGGCCGGGGTCGCGCTCATCCACGATCGCAAGTACGAGCCCGCGCTGGCCGAGCTGGACCAGGCCATCGCGCTGCGCCCCGCGTACGCGAACGCGCTGATCGCCCGCGGCTCGGCGCGGATCAGCCTGGGCCGTTTCCAGGAGGCCGCCCAGGATTACTCTGCCGCGCGTGCGGCCGACCCGGCGCTCGCCGCCCCCCTCTTCGGGCTGGCCGAGGCCTACCGCCAGCTGGGCGACTCGCCCAGGGCGATCGAGCTGTACCGCGCGTTCGCCGCGAGCAACGCTCCGGACGCACAGCCGAATCTCAAGGCCTACGCGAAGCAGACGGCGGACTCGCTGTCGCGCAAGTGACAGTCCCCCTGCCCGGTTCAGCACACCTGGCTGCGCTCGGAGTTGCGGCGGACCTCCCGCGGGCCTAACTATTCGGCCCCTGCCGCGGACGGCTTGATCCCCTGCCGGCGGCCCGGTAGAGACGGCTCGCGGATGCCCGACAAGACTCCACCACCTCGCCCGCGACCTGCTGCGACGGGCCGTGAGGAAGCGCCCCAGGGCAATGGGGTCGACCCTGCGCGGCGCGCGGCGCTGGAGGACGACCCGCAAGAATTGAACGGGCGCGGGCAGCCCGCCGGCGGAGGCACGCAGGCCGAGGAGGCGCGCGAGATCGCGCGCTCCGCCGGGCAGCCGGACATCGCGCGCTCCACGGGGCAGCCCGCTCCGCAGAACGGAAATCTGCACCACGAGCTGCCGGCCCACCCCGGCGTCCCGCTCGCTCCGCCCGGGATCGTCCCCGAGTCGGACGTGCGCACGCACAGCCCGGCGGCGGCGATGCCGCCGAAGGAGCACGGATTCGTCGAGGAGCTGGGCGAGCTGCCCTGGACCTACGGCGACGGTCGGCTCCTGGCGCTCATCCGCGATCCGCAGACGATCTACGTCTACTGGGACCTCTCGCAGCAGCAGATCGAGCAGGCCTTCGGCGGCCTCGGCACCTCGCGCGCCAGCCTCAAGCTGTGGAACGTGCGCGGCAACGAGCTCCTGCGCGAGATCGAGGTGCACCTCGAGTCGCGCGGGTGGTACGTGCGCGAGCTGCCGAGCGCCTTGGAGCTGCGCGTCGAGCTGTGGGCGCTGGGCGATCGCGGCGCCCGGATGCTCCGCGCGGCGCGCCCGATCAAGCTTCCCCCCGCGCAGCCGAGCGACGTGCTCGACGAGGTCTACGCCACCTTGCCGCTGGGCTCGGCGCTGCGCGGCGACCCGGTCGCGGGCGGCCGGCCTCTGGCGTGGAAGTCCGGCGGAGCGCCGCCTGGCTGGGAGCGGCGCATGCAGCCCCGCCATTCGGCCACCAGCCGCAGCGGCGGCAAGGTGCCCTGGAGCGGCACCCTGCAGAAGAAGGACGAGGAGCCGTGACCCGCGGCGTCCTCTCCATGGTCCTCCACGCGCACCTGCCGTACGTGCGCCACCCGGAATACCCCGAGTTCCTCGAGGAGGACTGGCTCTACGAGGCGATCACCGAGACGTACCTGCCGCTGATCGAGGTCTTCGACCGCTGCGTCGACGACGGCGTCCCGTTCCGCGTCACGCTGACCTTGACGCCGCCCCTGGTCGGCATGCTGCGCGACGAGCTGCTGCTCTCGCGCTATGCGAAGCGGCTCGACTCGCTCTGCGAGCTGACCGACAAGGAAGCCCACCGCCTGCGGAACGACCCGCAGTTCGGTCCCCTCGCCCGGCACTACCGCGAGCACCACTACCACCTGCGCCGGCTGTTCCACGACCGGTACAAGCGCGACCTGGTCGGGGCCTTCAAAAGCCTCCAAGACAACGGCGTGCTCGAGATCATCACCTGCGGCGCGACCCACGGGTTCTTGCCGCTGATGGTCCATCCCGAGGCCATGCGCGCGCAGATCCGCGTGGCCGCCGCGCACTACCGCATGCATTTCGGGCGCGACCCGCGCGGCATCTGGCTGCCGGAGTGCGGCTACGCGCCCGGCGTCGACCGCTACCTGGCGGAGGAGAACATCCGGTTCTTCTTTGTCGACTCGCACGCGCTGGCGAACGCCGCGCCGCGCCCGCGCCGCGGCGTGTACGCGCCGGTGTACACGCCCAGCGGAGTGGCCGCCTTCGCCCGCGATCCCGAGAGCTCGATGCAGGTGTGGAGCGCCGACTACGGGTACCCCGGCGACGCCGACTACCGCGAGTTCTACCGGGACATCGGCTACGACGCCGACTGGGACTACATCCGCCCGTACATCCAGGCGACCGGCGCGCGGAAGAACGTCGGCATCAAGTACTACAAGATCACCGGCAAGGTGCCGCTCGACCAGAAGCAGCCCTACGACCCGGAGGCGGCGCGCCGCAAGGCCGATCTGCACGCCGGCAACTTCCTCTTCAACCGCACCAAGCAGGTCGAGTACCTGCGCCAGGCGTTCGGCGAAGGGCCGCCGCCGATCGTGATCAGCCCCTACGACGCCGAGCTGTACGGGCACTGGTGGTACGAGGGGCCGGCCTTCCTCGACCTGCTCATCCGCAAGGCGGCCTTCGACCAGGACGTCCTGCAGATGCTCTCGCCGATCGACTACCTGGCCATGTACCCGGAGCAGCAGGTGTCGCAGCCGCCCATGTCGAGCTGGGGCGCCGGCGGGTACGCGGGCGTGTGGCTGGACGAGTCCAACGACTGGGTCTACCGGTACCTGCACAAGGCTGCCGACCGGATGATCGAGCTCGCGCGCACGTTCCAAGACGCCTCGGGCGTCCAGCGGCGGGCCCTCAACCAGGCGGCCCGCGAGCTGCTCCTCGCCCAGTCGAGCGACTGGGCCTTCATCATCAAGACCGGCACCATGGTCGACTACGCGGTGCGCCGCACCCGCGAGCACCTGCTCCGCTTCACTCGGCTCTACGACGAGATCAAGGGCAACCAGGTGGACGAGCGCTGGCTCGGCCAGGTCGAGGCGCGGGACAACCTGTTCCCCGAGATCGACTACCGCGTGTACCGCTCGCAGGCCTGAGAAAAGATCTCGGAATGCACAGATTCCCTCCGGACCCGGGAGGGCATCCGCTTGCGCGTAGCGCTCGTTTCCACCCCCTTCGTGCCCGTCCCGCCGCCGCGCTACGGCGGCACGGAGCTGGTCGTCGCGGAGCTGGCGGCTGCGCTGCGGCGGCGCGGGGTCGAGGTGGTGGTGTACGCCACCGGCGACTCGCGGCCCGAGGGCGTCGAGGTGCGCTCCTGTTTCCCGTCCGCGCAGTGGCCGCCCAACGCCGACGTGGACGCGACCCATGCCGCCTGGTCGCTGCGCGACATCGGGTGCGATCCGCGCGGCTTCGACGTGGCGCACTTGCACAGCTGCTCCGCGGTGGAACTGTCCCGGCTCTGCCCATACCCCGCGGTCGCCACCGTGCACCACGATTGCCAGGAGAGGCTCTCGCGCATCTACCGCGCCAACCCTCACGTGAAGCTGGTGGCCATCAGCGGCAGCCAGGCCCGGCGGGAGGAGGCGCCCGTCTCGACCGTCGTCCACCACGGGCTCTCGCCGGAACGCTTCCCCTTCCTCCCGGAGCAGGGCTACCTGCTCTACCTGGGCCGCTACTCGCGAGAGAAGGGGCCGCACCTCGCCATCGAGGTCGCGGCGCGCGCCAGGCTGCCGCTGGTCATGGCCGGCGAGCCGCACGAGCTGGACTACTACCGCGAGCAGGTCCTGCCTCTCATCCGCCGGCACGGCGTGCTCGAGCTGGGCGCGGTGGGAGGCGCCCGCAAGACGAATCTATTGGCGCGGGCGCGCGCGCTGCTCTTCCCCATCCAGTGGGACGAGCCCTTCGGGTTGGTGATGATCGAGGCGCAGCTCTGCGGCGTTCCGGTGCTGGCGCTGAGCCGCGGGAGCGTGCCCGAGGTGGTGCAGGACGGCATCACCGGCCTGACGGCGGACGACCCGTGCGAGCTGGTGTCCGGAGCGCGCGTGGCCGACAAGCTCTTCGACCGGGCCCGCATCCGCGCGCTGGCGTCCCAGCGCTGGTCGGCCGACCGGATGGCGTCGGACTACCTCCAGCTGTACCGGCAGGCCGCGGCCGAGGGCTTCGCCGCCGCCGATGCCGGGTACGCGGGATAGACGTGGCCGATCGGACGCTGACTCCCATCGCGGCGAGCGAGCTGCTCGGCTACGACGACCTGACCCAGCTGCCGGAGTCCACGGGAACCGAGAAGCTGGTGCTCAAGCGGGGCAACCTGTTCGCGGTCACGGGGCGGCTGGGCGACATCTTCCCGCCGGGGGCGCGCGACCAGGGTGCGTACTTCGAGGACACCCGGTTCCTCAGCAAGCTCAAGGTGACCGTCGCCGGCGGGCCGCCGGTGGTGCTCTCGACGCACAACACCTCCGAGTACACCTCGCAGATCGACCTGACGGTGACCTCGACGCTGTTCGGCGGACTGTTCGCCGATCCGGTGAACTTCCTCCACCTGCGGCGCGAACAGCTGATGGACGACCAGTTCGTCGAGCGGCTCACGCTCACCAACTTCCTCGTGCACGAGGTGGACTACTGGATCGAGTACGAGTTCGCCGCCGACTTCGCCGACCAGTTCGAGGTGCGCGGCGCGCGCCGGCGCGACCGCGGCACCTATTTCCGGCCGCGGGTCACCCGCGACCGGGTGGTGTTCGCGTACCAGGGGCGCGACGGCGCCGTGTACCGGGCGGAGGTGTTCTTCCCCGGGCGCGCGCCCGACGAGCTGGCCTCGGACAGGGCGCGCTTCAGCTTCCACCTGGGACCCAACGAGAGCGCGCGGATCGAGCTGCACGCGATCCCGTCGCTGCATGCGGTCCGCTCCGGCGTGTCGGTGCGCGAGGCGGCGGACGCCGGGCGGAGCCCGGAGTTCCGGCCGCTGCCGCTCCTGGCCGAGCTGCCCGAGAGCGGTTGGCGCTATCCCGGCAGCGACCAGGAATCGGACCCGCCTCGGCCGCGGCGGTACGAGGAGAGGGTGGGCCGCGCCCGCGCCGCGTACCGCGACTGGGCCGAGAGCTCGACCCAGGTGCACACCACCGAGGAAGCCTTCAACTGGTCCCTCGAGCAGGCGGTGGCGGACCTGAAGGCGCTGAACATCTACTGGGAGGGCAGGCGCGTCATCGCCGCCGGCATCCCCTGGTACGCTTCACCCTTCGGGCGCGACGCCCTCATCACCGGGTTCCAGGCGCTGCCCATGAACCCGGAGGTGGCGCGCGACGCCCTCTTCTTCCTCGCCGCCCACCAGGGCAAGCGCGTCGACGACTTCCGCGAGGAGGAGCCCGGCAAGATCCTGCACGAGATCCGCCGCGGCGAGCTGGCCCGCGCAGTGGAAGTCCCGCACACTCCCTACTACGGCAGCGTGGACGCGACTCCGCTCTTCATCATCCTCTACTCGGAGTATCTCCAATGGACCGACGACCGCGCCACGGGCGACCAGCTGCTCCCCGCGGCGGAGGCCGCCCTGCGCTGGATCGAGGAATACGGCGACAAGGACGGCGACGGCTTCGTCGAGTACCAGCGCAAGACCCCGCGCGGCCTGATCAACCAGGGGTGGAAGGATTCGCGCGACGGCGTCCCGCACGCGGACGGCACGCCGGCGACGCCGCCGATCGCGCTCGTCGAGGTGCAGGGCTACTGCGTCGACGCGCGCAGGCGCATGGCGCGCATCTACCGCCAGCTCGGCCGGCGGGACGACGCCGCCCGGTGCACGCGCAAGGCCATCCAGCTGGCCCGGCGCATCGACGAGGCGTTCTGGGACGAGCGCACCGGCACGTACGTGCTCGCGCTCGACGCCGAGAAGAAGCAGGTGCGCAGCATCGGGTCCAACATGGGGCACCTGCTCTGGTCGCGCGCCATCCCCGACGCGAAGGCGCGCCGGGTCGCCCGGGCGCTGCTCTCGGCGGAAGGGTTCAACGGGTGGGGCATCCGCACGCTGGCGCGCGGGCAGAAGGCCTACAACCCGCTCAGCTACCACAACGGGACCGTCTGGCCGCACGACAACTCCCTCATCGCCATGGGCCTGTCGCACTACGGGATGCAGCGGCAGGCGCTCCAGATCCTGAGCGGCGCCTATGCCGCCGCGCGCGGGTTCCGCCACTACCGCCTGCCCGAGCTGTTCTGCGGGATGGACCGGGTCGACCAGGAGCAGCCGGTGAGCTATCCGGTCTCGTGCTCG
>WNGR01005422.1_pt1 | contig 16530 bp, 15 predicted proteins | sample 5407581 | NCBI WGS metagenome assembly WNGR01 (sample SAMN13153383, study PRJNA577476) | soil metagenome | isolation source: 80 cm soil or saprolite under Garry oak tree replicate 2 | place: USA:California | collected 2016-06-15 | reverse complement strand
CTCGTCGCCGAAGCCGTGCCCCAGCTCCGAGAGCTCTTCCTTCAGGATCTTCAGGCGGCGCGGCTTCGACCCGAGGATCTCCTTGCACTCCTTGATGAACTTGCGGACTTCCTTGAGCTCGTCCTCGAGCTTGGTGATCTCGAGAGCGGTGAGCCGGGCGAGCCGCATGTTGAGGATTTCCGCCGACTGCTTTTCGGACAGCTTGAACCGCTTGCGCAGGCTGGCGTCCGCGCTGGGCGTGTCCTTCGACTTGCGGATGATTTTCACCACTTCGTCGATGTTGTCGACCGCGATCTTCAGGCCCTCGAGGATGTGCTCGCGGTCCTGCGCGCGCTTCAGCTCGAACTCGGTGCGGCGGGTGATGACGGTATGGCGATGCTCGATGAAGTGCTCGAGCAACTCCTTCAGGTTCATCTCCTTCGGCGCGCCGTCGACCAAGGCGAGCATGATCGCGCCGAAGGTGGTCTGCATCTGCGTATGCGCGTACAGCCCGTTCAGCACCACCATCGGCACCGCGTCCCGCTTCAGCTCGATTACGACCCGGATGCCTTCCTTGTCGGATTCGTTCCGGAGGTCGCTGACCCCCTCGAGCTTCTTCGCCAGCACCAGGTCGCGGATCTGCTCGATGACGCGGTCGGGGGAGACCTGGTAGGGGAACTCGGTGACGACGATCTGCTGCTTCCCGGTCGACTCCCGCTCCTCGACGGTGGCGCGCGCGCGGATTGCGATGCGGCCGCGCCCCTTCTCGTAGCACTCCTTGATGCCCTCGCGACCGTAGATGATCGCGCCGGTCGGGAAATCCGGCCCCTTGATGAACTTCCGGAGATCCTTGATCGACGCGTCCGGGTGGTCGACCAGGTGATTGATGGCCTCGACCGCCTCGCCCAGGTTGTGAGGCGGGATGTTGGTCGCCATGCCGACAGCGATTCCCGAGGTGCCGTTGACGATGAGGTTGGGCAGCCGCGCCGGGAGGACCGTGGGCTCCTGCAGCCGGTCGTCGAAGTTGGGGACGAAGTCGACGGTGTTCTTGTCGATATCGTCGAGCATCGTCATCGCGATGCGGGTCAGGCGCGCTTCGGTGTAGCGGTAGGCGGCCGGGGGATCGCCGTCCACCGAGCCGAAGTTTCCCTGCCCGTCCACCAGCGGATAGCGCAGCGAGAAGGACTGCACCATGCGCACCAGCGAGTCGTACAACGCGACGTCGCCGTGCGGGTGATACTTGCCGAGCACGTCGCCCACGACAGTCGCACTCTTCTTGTAGGGGCGACCGGGGACGAGCCCCAGCTCGTTCATGGCGTACAGGATGCGGCGGTGTACGGGCTTGAGCCCGTCGCGCACGTCCGGCAGCGCGCGCTGCACGATGACGCTCATCGAATAGTCGAGGAACGACTCCTTCAGCTCGTCTTCGATGAGGCGCGGGACGATCCGTTCGCGGGCGTTCGGTGCGGTCATGAAACCAGGTGTCAGGAGTTAGATGTCGGGCGTTAACACGGCTCGGCGAGACTGCCTAAGTTGCTAAAAAATAATCACTTAGGTTGTGAAAGGCAACGCGAAGACGCCTGCTAACCAGGCGTGGGGGCGGCACTTACGCGAGTCCAGTTGACGGTTCGGTGATGGTCGCTGCCCAGGTTGTTCTCAGGCTGAAGCCTGGGCTCGGCCGACGCTGTGTTGGAGCACACGGAGCGAAGCGGCGCTGTCGAGCGGGAGTGTCCTTCAGGATAGTGCAACGGCCGAGCGCAGGCTTCAGTCTCGGGACCCGATCTCGATCGCGATCTTCCCCAACTGCTCTCCCCGCTCCAATCGCTCGAACGCGGCCCGCGCCTCGGCGAACGGGAACACCCGATCGACGATCGGACGCAGCTCGCCCGCGCCGAGCAGGCGCACGATCTCGCGATACTCGGCGTCGTTTCCCATCGTCGAGCCCAGGATGCTCCACTGGTGCCAGAACAGCCGGCGCATGTCGAACCCGACCTTGGGCCCCGTCGTCGCACCGCAACTGACGAGCCGCCCGCCGCGCGCGAGGGCGCGCAGCGATTCATCCCACGTCGCCTCGCCCACGTTCTCGATCACGACGTCGGCGCCACGCTTGTCGGTGAGGGCACGCACCTCCTGAGAAATCTTCCGGGTCTTGTGATTGAGTGTCACGTCGGCTCCGAGCTGCTGCGCCGCGTGCAGCTTGGCGTCGCTGGAGCTCGTAACGATCACTCTCGCCCCCTTGAGCTTCGCGAGACGCAGGGCCGCGAGGGACACGCCACCGCCGATGCCCCAGACCAGCACGGTCTCCCCCGGCCGCACCTGCGCCCGCGTCACGACCATGCGCCAAGCGGTGAGCGTCACGAGCGAAAACGCCGCCGCCTCGGTCCACGTGAGCGGCTGCGGGAGGGTCGGGATCAAGGCGGTATTCTGCTCAGGGACGATGACGTACTGGGCGAGGGTCCCGGGCCGGTGCTCACCCAGAATGCCGTAATTGACACACAGCGAGTGCTCACCGGCGCGGCAGTACGAGCAGCTGTAGTCGGGGATCCCCGGGTTGATCATCACCCGGTCGCCGGGCCGGACCGACTGAACTCGAGCGCCCACGGCCTCCACGACGCCGGCCCCGTCGGCACCGAGGATGTGGGGATAGTGGTATTCGTGGGGCAACCCTCGCACCACGAAGAGATCGAGGCGGTTGAGCGCCGCTGCGCGCAGCGCGATTCGAACCTGTCGGGCCTCGATGGGGCCTGCGGGATCGGGGACGTCGGCGATTTCGAGTCGGTCGAGGCCGCCGGTACTGCGGATCACCCAGGCGCGCATGGCGTGGGTGCCTCAGCCCTACGGCATGAAGGCGGGGGACACCATCTGCTCGGCGCCGGTCGTGGGGATCGGCACGGGGGCGCCGCTCCCGGCCGACCCGACCGGCTGGACGTACACCCTGAATACGTTCTTCTGCACCGCCACCACGAGCCCCAGGAGATCGCCGGCCGGCGAAACCGTAAAGTCCGTGACCACGAGGTCCGTCCCAGAGAGTGGTGTCAGCTTCCCGGTGGCGAGGTCGGTTTTGACGACCTGCGTGACGGTGCGGCCGCCCTCCTTTTGCTCCACCAGATAGGCGAGCGATCCGTCCCGTAAGAAGCGCGGCGCGGTGTCCTTGCTCTGCGGCCCCCGAGTGACGGGACGCTGGCTCGAGCCGTCCTTCGACATGAGCCAGATGTGATTGTTCCCTTCGCGGTTCGACACGAAAGCGATGGTCTCGCCGTCGGGCGATACCGTGGGTTGTGAGTTGTCGGCGGGCTCCTGGGTGAGCTGCACCGCGTCCGAACTGGTAATCGGCTGCAGGAAGATCTGGCGGTGCCCGGTGCGCTGAGAGTGGAACACCACCGACTGACCGTCGGCCGTGAACGACGCGTCGCCGTCCGCCCCCGGCGAGTTGGTGAGCCGCGCGGGGCTCGTGCCGTCCGCGTCCATGACGTAGATCTCGGCCTGCCCATCACGCGTCGAGGTGAACGCGATCCGCGACCCGTCCGGCGAGAAGGCGGGCTCGGTCGCGACCGCCGTATCGTCCATGACCTTGCGGAGCTGCGCCAGGTTGGCGCGCTCCGCCGAATAGAGCTGGAAGCGACCGGTGCGGGAGCTCGCGAGCACGATCTCACCCTGCACAAACACCTCGGCCACGGCGCGTCTCCCCCCGGGCGCCGTCGCCGTGATGCGCGCGTGGCCGTACGACGCCGTCGAGACGGTGCCGTCCTCGGCGACGGCCGCCACCGGCGGGTTGTCAGACGCCCAGGTCACGCCGGTGGCCGGACCGATCACGACCAACGCCTCGTCCGCGAAGCTCGCTCGCAGCGGGTACCGCCGGTTGAGGGGCAGGCCGAACCGGGCAGCGGAGAGCTTCAATCCCGCCGCGATGACTCGGATCTGCCACGTGACGACCAGTCCCGGGCCCGGGCCCTTCACCACCAGTGTCGTCCTGCCGGCGCGCTTTCCCGTGAGCGTGCCAGACCCCGGATCGAAACTCGCGAGCGCCGTGTCCGCGACCGTCCAGCGGAACGGCGCATCAGGCACGGGGGTCCGATCGGCGGCAAGCGCCTGGGCCTGAAATTTCGCGGTGCCCTGGATCGGGAGCGGCACGTCCAGCTTATAGGTGGGGCTCACTGCCAATTGCTCCACCGTCCGGTGCACCACGATGTCGACGGTTTTTGTTTGCAAGAGCCCCGCGACGCTGAGGGTCGTCCGGCCGGGCGCCACCGCGGTGACGACGCCAGTCAGACTCACCCGCGCGACGCCGGGGTCCGCGGCGGACCACTGCAGGGCCAGCGGGCTGACCAACCGGCCGCCCTGCCCGGGTACCACCACGCGGAGCGTGTCGACATCCCCCGGCGACATGACGAGCGGAACCGCCTCCTGGATCGCAATCTCGCTCGGCTGTACGACCACCGGCGCCGTCGCGGTGAGGCCGCTCGAGCTCGTGACCTGCACGGTTCCCTGACCGGGGGCGAGAGCCACGATCACGCCGTTCTGGTCCACGCTGGCAATGTCCGGGCGGAGAGATTTCCAGGTCACGGTGACGGGCGCAGCGGGGGAGCCGTCCTCTCTGAGTGCACGCGGAGACACACGCGTATTTTCGGACGGCAGGAGATACACCGTCGGCGGCTCGATCCGGAGCACCGCGCCCGGTCCCGTGCCGATGACCTGACCGGCGAACGGGTCCGCCCCGGAGGGAGCGGGCGGCTGAGGCTGCCCTCCCGTCGGCTGGGTGGCTCCCCCGGCAGACGCCACCGGGGTGGAGGCGGCGGGGCCTAAGACCTGTACTGCGGCCTGGCCCTTCCGCGCCCCCGCCCGGGCCTCGATGATCGCCACGCCGCCGCCCACTCCCGTCACGGTCCCGTTGTTGTCCACCCTCGCCACCGCGACGTTGTTGGACGACCAGATGACACGCACGGTGGGGATCACATTCCCGACTCGGTCGAACGCGGTGGCGAGCAGCCCGCTCCGCTCCCCGACCTTGATTGTGACCGATGGGGGGGCCACTTGGACTTCGGCGATATTCTGTGCTGTTGCCGCGCCCGGATAGGCGAGAAAGGCGAGGAGGAGGATGCGCCGAGCGGTCATAGCGGCGCGAAGGTAAGCGCGCGTAAGTGCCGTTGTCAAGCTAACTTGTCATGAAACGCGCGAGCTGGTCCGAACGCCAGCGGTCTGACTCGTATCCACTTGCGTGAGAGCATTCCCGGGGTAAGCTATAGGCCACGTCCACGGACAACCAGCAGAGGAGAGATCATCCGATGCTCGCGCCAACGGATTTTTCGGAGAGCAGCTGGACCGGTTCCGGCATGATGGAGCCGATGTATCCGCCGGCACCGATGACGCCGCCCGCTCCCGCGCCGATGAGGGACGAGCCGATGACGGCGCCGCGGCCGAAGCCGGCGAAAAAGCGTAAAAAGCCGGCGAGATCCAAGGCCAAAAAGAAGGCCGGTAAGAAGCGGCCCAAGGCCCGGGCGAAGCGAGGCGGCAAGACGAAGCGGCGGAAAGCGGCGCGCAAGCGCCGCCGCTAAAACAGCTCGACGTGACAGCGCGGGAGCGCCTCTTTGGATGGCTCGAGCCATCTCTTCGAGGCGCTCCCGCGGCACGTTTGCATCCCTTTAGACGGAGCGGCCAGGCAATGCGGGTGGCGAGGGTGCGAGGTCCTTGGACGTGGAGCGTGCTGCTCGTGCTCGCCTGTTCGGCGCCGAAGGTCGCCCCGGGCAATCCGCAGGCGGAGATCGCGGCGACGCTCGAGCGGAGCGCCCGGGATTGGAACCGCGGCGACCTCGCCGGCTTCATGAGCGACTACGTGCAGGATTCCCTCACGAGCTACGTATCGCTCGGGCACGTGCAGTACGGTTGGCAGCCGCTGTACGAGCACTATCGGACCATGTACTTCGCGCCCGGGAAGCGCCGCGACTCGCTCGCGTTCGCCGAAGTGCGCGTGCGCCCCCTCACGCTCGATCTCGCCCTCTGCACGGCGCGCTTCCGGCTCTCGCGCGGCGACTCCGTGACCGCGAGCGGACCGTTCACGCTCGTGCTGCAAAAACGAGGGGACCACTGGCTCATCCTCCACGATCACACGTCCGCCGACGCGAAATGAAGGGCGGTCAGGCGGTCGCCGCCCTGATGCTGCTGCTCGGGCTGGCGGGTTGCACGTCGTCGGGCGCCGGCGTCATCGCCCTCGAGGGAGCGACGCTCATCGACGGATCGGGGGGCCAACCCGTGCGCGACGCGCTCGTCCTCGTGAAACAGGGGCACATCGAGGCCGTCGCCCGGGTGAACGAGATTCCGGTGCCGCGCGGGGCGCGGGTCGTGAACCTCATCGGAAAGACCATCATCCCTGGACTGATCGACGCCCACGCCCATGTCGAGCGGTGGGCGGCCGAGCGCTACCTCGTCTGGGGCGTCACCACGGTGCGCGACCTCGGTGCGTCGAGCACCGATTCCGCGATCGCGCTCAAGAACGACTTCGACCTGGGGTCGGTACTCGGCCCGCGCATGCTCACATCGGGAGCCATGATCGACGGGGCCCCCGCCACCTACCCGACGGCGACCGCGGTGAGAACGGCGGCGGAGGCGCGCCGGGCCGTGGATCTGCGGGCGGTGGCGGGGGCGGACCACGTCAAGATCTACACCAAGTTCACCGCCGACCTGCTGCGGCCGCTCCTGGACGAGGCGACCACGCTCCGCCTCCCCGTGGCCGCGCACCTCGGCAAGATCGACGCCCTCACCGCCGCGAGGGCGGGCGTGGCGTCGCTCGAGCACATGGCCGGCGTCGTCGCCGCGGCGAGTCGCGACCCCGCCCCGTACTTCCGAGCGCACGACCAGTTCCTGCGCGGCTGGACGGTCGAGGAGATCGGCTGGGCCGCGCTCGATTCCGCTTCCCTCGCGCGTACGGCGCGTGCGCTGGCCGCGACGCGCGTCGCGATCGTGCCCACCCTTGTGTTGCACGAGATGCTCTCGCGGCTCGACAACCCGACACTCCTGTTCCGCCCGGGGATGGAGGACGTCCCGGCCGCCGCCGCGAGCGTGCGCGACGTCGCAGGGCTGCTGCGCCGCACCGGGTGGCGCGGCGCCGAGCTCCAGGCGTTCCGGCGATCGCGCGCTCGTCAGAACCAGTTCGTCCGCGAGTTCAAGCGCGCGGGCGGGCTGATCGCGGCCGGCTCCGACGCCGCGAACCAGCTGATCGTCCCGGGCCTCTCGCTGCACGAGGAGCTCGGCCTGCTCGTCGCCGCCGGCTTGACGCCGGTCGAGGCGATCGCCGCCGCCACTCGCAAGGGTGCGGAGCTGCTGCGCGCCGACTCCCTCGGCCGCGTGGCCGCGGGCAAAGTGGCCGACCTCGTCGTGCTCGACGCCAACCCCGCGGCGAATATCGCGGCCACGCGCCGCATTGCCTGGGTCATGCTCCGGGGACGCATCCTTTACCCCGATTCGCTGAGGAGAACATGGACAAAGTAAGAGTCGTGCTCGTGGCCGCGGCGATCATCGGTGCCTGCGGGAGAGGGGAAACGGGAAAGGGGAAAGGTGCCTATGATCTCGTCCTCAAGAACGGGTGGGTCGTGGACGGCAGCGGTAATCCCCGGTACCGGGGAGACGTAGCGATCCGGGGCGACCGCATCGCGGCCGTCGGATTCCTGAACGGGGCGGCGGCTCGTGAGACGCTGGACGTGGGCGGGCTGGTCGTGGCTCCCGGCTTCATCGACATGATGGGCCAGTCCGAGATCAATGTGCTGATCGACAACCGAGTGTTCTCCAAAATCACACAAGGGATCACGACCGAGGTGACGGGCGAGGGCGGCTCCGTCGCCCCGCTCACCGACAAGCTCGTGGTCGACGACTCGGATGCCATGAAGAAGTGGCACTATCGTGAGGACTGGCGCGACCTGGACGGGTACTTCACACAGCTCGCGAAGCAGGGCTCGGCGCTGAACATCGCGACGTTCGTGGGCGCGACTCAGGTGCGCCTCGCGGTGGTGGGAAAGGAAAACCGGCCCCCGACGGCAGCCGAACTGGCGCACATGTCGGCCATCGTGGATACCCTGATGGAGCAGGGCGCACTCGGCGTCTGGACCGCGCTCGAATACGCCCCGGCGAGCTATTCCAAGACCGAAGAGATCATCGCCCTCGCCAAGGCGGCCCGGCGCCACGGTGGCATCTACGCGTCACATATGCGGAACGAGGGGATTCGGATCGACGACGCGCTGGACGAAGTGTTTCGGATCGCGCGCGAAGCCAGCATTCCGGCGGAGATCTCCCACCTCAAGGTGTCGGGGCGCCAGAGCTGGGGTCGGATGCCCCGCGTGCTCGCCAGGATCGATTCGGCGCGGGCTGCCGGACTGGATATCACGGCCGACCAGTACCCGTACACACGCGCGGCGACCGCGCTCGACGCCTCGATTCCGACCTGGGCGGAGAGCGGAGGGTGGGACTCCCTGCTCGCGCGGCTGCGAGCTCCGGCGACCCGTGCCCGGCTGCGCGAGGAGATGGTCAATCCCAAAGGACTGGAGAGCTTCTACTACGAAGCGGGCGGTGGAGACGGCGTGCTGATCACAGGTACGTTCCAGGACTCGCTGCGCTACCTGCAAGGGAAAACCGTCGGCGAGATCGCCACCGCGCGTCACCGCGATCCCGTAGAAACCCTGTTCGACGTCGTGCTCGCGGAGAGCGGCCACCGCACCGACGCGGTGTATGCCGTGATGGACGAGCCCGACGTCCAGACAGCGATGAAGACGTGGTGGGTCGCGGTGAACACGGACTTCGGCGGCGTAGCCCCGGATGGCCCGTTCGGCACCCAGTCGGCTCACCCGCGCGCCTATGGTACGTTCGCCCGCATTCTGGGCCACTACGCGCGCGACCTGAAGCTCTTCCCGCTCGAGTTCGCGGTGCACAAGATGACGGCGCTCGCGGCACAACGAGTAGGCCTGTCCGACCGCGGGCTGCTCAAGTCCGGGATGGCGGCCGACATTACGGTGTTCGATCCCGCGACCGTGGCCGACAAGGCGACGTTCGAGCAGCCGCACCAGCCGTCGGTCGGGTTTGCATACGTATTCGTGAACGGACAGAAAGTCCTGGACCACGGAAAGGTCACGGCGGCGCGCCCCGGTCGCGGGCTGCGCGGGCCGGGCTACGTGCCGCCGGAGCGGCGCGGCAGGAAGTGACGCTCGAGCGACTGGTGCTGGCGTGGGTTCCCGTCGTCGTGTGGTTCATGCTCGCGACGTTCGCGATCCCCAGGCTCGGCGCAGCGCTTTCGAAACCCGCGGGCCAGTCCGCAGTGTTCGTGGCGACGCCGCTCCCGGGCATGAAAGCCCTGTGGCACTGGCGGCTCGTCGAGGCTGGGTTGCTCACCCTGTTCGCCTCGCTCTGGTTCGACTCCATCGGGAGCGGTGGCTGGTGGCTGCTATTCCTGCTCGTGGGAGGGCTGGCGACGATCCCGACGTGGTTGCCCCCGCGCTTCGAGCAGCTGCCGCGGCGGGCCCGGGTCGCGGCAGCCTGCGCCGATGTCGCGCGGTACGTGGTCGCCGGGGCTATTCTCGCCTGGAGACTGCGATAGAGTATCTTCGGTGGACCCATGTCTGCCGAACCCATGACCGCCATCCGGCTGACGCGCTACTCGCACGGCGCGGGCTGAGCCTGCAAACTCGGGTCATCCGAGTTGGCGCAGGTCTTGCGCTACGTGCCGGTCGCGACGGATCCCCGGATCCTCGTCGACGCCTCGAGCCGCGACGACGCCGCCGTCTTCCAGATGGCGCCGGATCGGGCGATCGTGGCGACGGTGGACTTTTTCACGCCCATCGTGGACGATCCCTACGACTTCGGGCGCATCGCGGCGACCAACGCGTTTTCGGACCTGTACGCGATGGGCGCGACGCCGCTGTTCGCGCTCAATCTCGTGGGGTGGCCGCGCGACACGCTGCCGTTCGAACTGCTGGGCGAGGTGGTGCGCGGCGGCGCGGACGTGGCACACGCGGCGGGCGCGTTCGTGCTGGGCGGGCACTCCGTGGACGACCCCGAGCCGAAGTACGGGATGGCGGCGATCGGAGAGGTGCATCCGGACCGGATCGTGACGAACGCCGCTGCGCGACCCGGCGATGCGCTGGTGTTGACCAAGCCGCTCGGCACCGGTGTCCTGACCACGGCCCTCAAGCGCGACCTGCTGAATGAAGCCGACCTGGCGCCGGCCGTTGCGGCGATGACCACGCTGAACGCCGGCGCCGCGCGCGCCATGCTCGGCGTGGGGGTGCATGCGGCGACCGACGTGACCGGCTTCGGCCTGCTGGGCCACCTGCGGACGATGCTCGAGGCCAGCGGGGCAGCGGCCGAGGTGCGCGCGGCGGCCGTCCCGCTTCTGCCGCACGCGCGCGAGGCTGCCGAGCGTGGGGCGATCCCCGGCGGCACGGAGCGGAACGCCGCCGGCGTCGCCGCCGCGGTCAGCTTCGCCGCCGGCGTGGACCGGACGGCGCGCCTGCTCCTCGCGGACGCCCAGACCTCGGGCGGGCTCCTGATTGCCGTGGCGGCGGAGCGGGCGGACATGCTCGTGGCAGCGCTCCGACGTGAGGCGACCCCGGCGGCGGACGTGATCGGCCGCGTCGTGACCGGGGCGCCCGGCACCATGACCGTGGTGTGAGGCAGCGTGCAGAGCGCGATCCGCGAGTTCCGCAGCCTCACCCCTGACGCCCTCGACGCGCTCGAGCGGGCCGTGCGGGAGCGACGCCGAGTGGCGTTGCGTCGTCGCGGGACGGAGTACGTGGTCGTCGCCGAGGGGCTCAAGACGGGGGCGCGCGACGAGGCGCTGGAGGGACGGCTGCCGATGACGGGTGAGGTGCTGGCGTTCCCGCTGCGCGAGCTCGAGTCGTTCGCGGTGTTGCCGTAGCCGTGTTCACGCGTCTGCTGGTGGGACTCGACGGCAGCCCGCGGGCCGATGCGGCGTTCGAGCAGGCGGTCCTGCTCGGGAAGCGGTTCGGGAGCACGATCCTCGTGGCCCATGTGCGCGAGCCCCACGGCCACAAGGCCGACGGCCCCGCGATGCTCGACCGGGCGCGCGAGCGGGTGGTGGCCGCGGGCCTGAACGTGGCGGTGACCGAGCTGAGCGGCGACGCGGACGTCGAGCTCGCCGAGCTGGCCAAGACCGCGGACGCGGTGCTCGTCGGGCGCCGCGGGACGACCACCCAGGGCGGCGCACTCGGCCCGACCGTGATCTCGCTCATCCGCATCGCCGAGCGTTGCGTGATCGTGTGCGGCGGCCTGCCCTCGGCGATGCAGTCGATCGCGGTCGCCTTCGACGGGCGCGACACGAGCCGTCGGGCCCTCGAAGTGGCGATGCAGTTCGCGAGCGTGGCCGGGAGCACGGTGCACCTCATCCATGCGAGCGACGATCGCGAGGCCGGGCTCAAGGTCGTGGGCGTGGCCGAGGCGACGCTGTCGATGCAGCGCGTGGCGTTCGTCACGCACGTGGAGTCGGGAACACCGGGGGAAGTCGTGGCGCGGGTCATCAAGCGGATCCGCTGCGACGCTCTGTTCGCCGGGGCGCACATGAGCCACGTCGACGGCCGGCCCAGCGCCGTGGTCGTGTCCCACGCGGAAGAGATTCTGCGCCACACCGACATTCCGGTGGTCATCCAGCCCTGACATGGCCGGCGCGCCCCAGGGAGGGCCCCGCGTCCTGGTCCACGCCGATGAGAGCTGCCTGGGTAACGACGGCTCGAAACCGAGCCCCGGCGGGAATGCGGCGCTGATCGAGGCGCCCGCCGGCGACAGCGTGGCGCGGTGGGACTTTTATGAATCCTCCCCGCAGACGACCAACAACAAGATGGCTCTGGCCGGGGCCATTGCTACCTTGGAATGGATCCGCCGCCAGTGGAAGCACGCCCGCGTCGTATACGTGTCCGACTCGCAATACCTCGTCAAAGGGATGAGCGAGTGGGTAGCGGGGTGGGAAGCACGCGGCTGGAAGCGCAAGGGCGGGGTGCTCGAGAATCAAGAGCTGTGGAAGAAACTGGTCCAGGCCGCGTCGGCGCACGACGTCGAGTGGCGATGGATCGAGGGCCACGCGGGGCACGCGAAGAACGAATACGCCGACACCCTCGCCACCCAGGCCGCGGAGCGCCAGGAGCGCTCCAACGGCCTGGTACCGTCGGGGTTCGACACTTGGCTCGCCCAGGAGCGCGCCCGCGGAGGCTATACGGACTACGATCCCGATCAGGAGCTGCATGAGCGTCTTTAAGGACGGGGTACCGGCCAACACGCATTTCCTCAACGTGCTACCCGACGGCGCTGCCGCGCCGCCGGTCGACCGCATACCCCTGTACGAGGTGTACATGCGCATGGCCGAGGAGCTGGCCAAGCGCTCCACTTGTGTGCGGCTGCAGGTGGGGACCGTCGTGACGGACCAGGTCCTCGAGAACGTGCTGGCGATCGGCTACAACGGCAACGCCCGGGGCTTGCCGAACAAGTGCGACTCGGCGGTGCCGGGGAGCTGTGGCTGCATTCATTCGGAAATGAACGCGCTCGTGAAGGCTCCGGGCAGCGTGCGCGACAAGGTCGTGTTCGTCAGCGCCTCGCCCTGCGTGATGTGCGCCAAGCTCATCATCAACTCGGGCGTGACGCACGTGTTCTACCGCAAGGCCTATCGCGACCCGTCGGGGATCGAGGTGCTGGCGCAGGGAAAGGTGACGCCGGTGCTGTACGACAGGTGGGTTCGTGAGTGGCGGTAGGCGAATGCGGAGTGCGGAATGCGGAATTGAAGTGCACACCTTTCTCTACTGTGGAGGCCCTGTGACAAGACAGGTATGGTTTGCTGTACTCACCCTGGCGTTTGCTGCGCCGCTCGACGCCCAGTCTCTCCTGTATCGCCCGGCCAACCTCGGCGGCACCTGGGTGGTGGACCCCGGCGTGGTGCAATTCAACTTCGTGCACCGCTTCTACGTGGCCCCGGGGCCCTCGCACGCGGTGGTCAACTTTCCGAACTTCACCGTTGCGAGCGGTTTCGGTCATCAAGTGGCCTTCGGCGCACACTTCGCGACCAAGTCGATTGTCGGCCTGGGCAACGGCGCGCAGTCGACCAATGAGACCGAGGTGTACGGGCGCTGGCGGGTGCACGGCGCCGAAGGGCAGCCCGGCTTCGCGGTCGCGGTGACTCCAGCTTATAACTTCCTCGCCAAGAGTGTGGACGGAGAGGTAGGAGTCGATTGGACCCACGGCGCGCTCACGTTGCACGGTGCGGCTCGCGCCATGTCGCGCCGCCTTGGCGAGTCGGGGAACGCGGCGGCCGCCTTCGCGGGCGGTTTCAACGCGCGCTTGAATCCGTACATCGGCGTGAGCGCCGACGTGGGGTCATTCGTCAGCCCCACGGTGCGGGCTGCGTGGAGCGCCGCGATCAACTTCCTGATCCCGAGCTCTCCGCACACATTCTCCCTTCACGATCCCGCTCCACTTGAAGCGGTTCAGTCCCTGGTTCCATGGCTCCCCCAAACCCGTCACGCTCGGCGCGCCGGCCGGCGCCGCGATCGCGGCGCAGGTCGACATGGCTTCCGTTAAGTTCGCGGGCGAGACCGTCACCATCTCCGCCGGGCAGGCGGTGCGTTGGACCAACCGCGATCCCGTGGAGCACACGGTCACGTTCGACGGCGCCGCGGAACCGGGCTCCCCGGTCATCCCGCCGAACGGCAGCTATGTCCATCGCTTCGACAAGCCGGGGCGGTACACTTATCACTGCACGCCGCATCCGTTCATGAAAGGCGTGGTCGTCGTGAAATGACGGACGACTTGGACCGGCTGTTCGAGCGGTTGGTGAGTGTGCTGGCGGACGACGCGCCCGGTCGGCTGGCCGTGCCGTTTTCCGCCGCCGAGGTGTACGAGCGGCTGGTGCCCTACCGCTCGAACCGCTCGATCCTCAAGGTGGCGACCCATCAGGACTACGAGATGGCGGTGCTGCGGCTGCTCGCGGGCGAGCGGGGCTACGCCTCGCTCGAGCCGGCCGAGGTGCGGGACGCGCTGCAGCGCGAAGCGGGCGAGTCGAATCCCGACACCGGGCTGTTCCGCCAGTTCCCCGACGCGGTGCTGAGCCTCAACCGCCTGGCCGCCGAGCGGTTCCTGCGGGGCGACCGCGCCTACGCACCGCCACCGCCCCCGCCGCTGCCCCCGCCGCCCGAATCGGCCGAGGCCGCCGATCGGGAGGAAGATCACACCGAAAAGCCGCCCCTCGCAGGCGCGGCGTTCGAGCTCGCGGAGCAGAGCGAGACGCCGCGCCAGTGTCCCTACTGCGGCGAAACACTCCCCGGCAGCCGCAAGGTGAACTTCTGTCCCCAGTGCGGGCAGCCGCCTTCGGGAGAGCTGCGCTGTCCGGCGTGCGGCGGTGAGATGGATGTGGGGTGGCGCTATTGTGTGAGCTGCGGCCGCGCGACGGGGTTCGAGTGAGACGTTGCAGAGTCGCCGTGATCCCCGGGGATGGGATCGGGCCCGAAGTCATCGATGCCGCCCTCGGCCCCATCGAACGGGCCGCCACGAAGCACGGCGTCACCCTCGAGCTCGAGCGTCTGCCGTACGGCGCCGATCACTACCTCAAAACCAAGGAAACGCTCCCAGACCGCGCGTTCGACCATCTGCGCGACGACGCGGACGCCATCCTGCTGGGAGCGATCGGAGACCCGCGGGTACCGGGCAACGAGCACGCGCGGGACATCCTGTTGGGACTCCGGTTCCGCCTCGATCTCTACGTCAATTTTCGTCCCGTGACCCTCCTCCACCCCGACCTCACTCCCCTGCGGGGCAACGGCCGGCATATCGACTTCGTGATCTTCCGTGAGAACACCGAAGGCGTGTATCTCGGCCGGGGGCGCATCGGCGGCGACGAGTACGTCGCCGAAGAAATCAACACGGCAAAGGGCGTGGAGCGCATCATCCGCGCCGCCTTCGAGTGGGCGCAGGATCACGGCAAGACCCGCGTCACGATGAGCGACAAAGCGAACGCCGTACCCGCCCACAGGATCTGGCAGGAGACCTTCCAGCGCGTCGCCGCCGAGTTCCGCGGGATCGGCGCCGAGCACCGCTACGTGGACGCCCTCGCCATGGAGCTGGTGCGCGAGCCCGAGCGCTTCCAGGTCATCGTCACCAACAACCTGTACGGCGACATCCTCTCAGACCTGGGCGCCGCGCTCGTCGGCGGGCTGGGGCTCGCGGCCAGCGCCAATATCCACCCCGGCCGTGGGGGAGCGGGGCTGTTCGAGCCCGTGCACGGCTCGGCGCCGCCGCTCGCGGGCAAAGGGATCGCCAACCCGATGGCGGCCGTGCTCGCCGGTGCGCTGATGCTCGAGCAGCTCGGCGCTCCCGCGGGGGCGCGCGACCTCGAGCGAGCAGTGCGAGCGACCCTTGCCGCGGGCGTGCGGACGCCGGACATCGGCGGGACGGCCGGAACCCGCGACGTCGCGGCGGCCGTCGCCGCGCAGCTCTGACGGTGTCCGCGCCGGCGGCCCCGCGGGAGCTCGCCCGCGTCCTCACACTGCGCGATCTGGTCCTCATCGTCGTCGGCACAACGATCGGCTCGGGGATCTTCACGGTGCCGGGGGCGGTGCTGCGCCAATCGGGTGGAGACCTGGGCGTAGCGCTGATGGTCTGGCTCCTGGGGAGCGTCCTGGCACTGCTCGGCGCGCTCACGTTCGGTGAGCTCGGCGCCATGCTGCCCGATGCCGGTGGCAGCTACGTCTACGTGCGCGAAGCATTCGGCTCCCTCCCCGCCTTCCTGGTCGGCTGGACGCTGTTCCTGGCGATCAACACCGGCGGGACCGCGACGCTCGCGGTGGCGTTCGCCAACTATCTGGGTGAGCTCGTTCCACTCGCGCCGGCGGCGCACAAGCTGGCCGGGGTTGCCATGGTCGCCGCCGTGGCCGCCGTGAACATCCGGGGCGTCCGCCAAGCGGCCAGCGTGCAAAACTGGAGCACGGGGCTCAAGGTCGGCGCGCTCCTCGCCCTCGCCGTGGCTGGCATCGCGCTGGGCGACGGCTTTCATCGCTCCGACGCCCGCACATTCACGACACCGCTCTCGCTCGCGTCACTCTCGGGTGCCGGCGTGGCGCTACTCGGGGTGCTGTGGGCGTACGAGGGATGGCAGAACGTGACCAACTCCGCGGGAGAGGCCCAGGACCCGCAGCGCACTTTCGCACGCGGGATCGTGTTCGGGACGGCGGCGCTCGTCGCGATCTATCTGACGGCCAACGCCGGCTACGTAGCGGCCCTCGGGGCTGCCGGGGTGGCGACGACGGACCGCGTGGCCGCCGACGCGGTGCGCACCCTGTTCGGCTCTGGCGCCGCGAGGCTCGTCACGCTGGTCATTCTCGTATCGATCGTCAGCGCCGCCAACGGGATGGCGCTTACGGGCCCACGCATGTACTTCGCGATGGCGCGCGACGGGGTGTTCTTCCGGTCGCTTGCGGGCGTGCATCCCCGGTTCGGGACCCCGGCCTTCGCGGTCGCAGTCAGTGCGGTATGGGCGATGCTGCTCGCCCTGAGCGGTACGTTCGAGCAGCTGTTCACGTA
>WNGR01003751.1_pt1 | contig 16533 bp, 17 predicted proteins | sample 5407581 | NCBI WGS metagenome assembly WNGR01 (sample SAMN13153383, study PRJNA577476) | soil metagenome | isolation source: 80 cm soil or saprolite under Garry oak tree replicate 2 | place: USA:California | collected 2016-06-15 | reverse complement strand
CCCCCCGCCCGCGTCTTCGGGCGGGGTTTTTCATTCCCCCACCCGCTCCGGCCTCGCTATTTTTCTTCGGCACATGCCCGGCCCCGGTTCGACACCCGCCGCCACTCTCTATCTCGTTGATGGCTACGCGCTCATCTACCGTGCCTTCTTCGCGATGATCGCCCGCCCCCTCACCACGCGCCGCGGCGAAAATACTTCGGCGGCCTGGGGGGTCACCAACTTTCTGCTGCGCCTGCTCGAGCGGCGGCGTCCCGACTATCTCGCCTGGGTGCACGACGTGGGCGAGTCCTTCCGACATCAGACCTACCCGCAGTACAAGGCGACGCGCGAGAAGCTCACCGACGAGCTGCAGCAGGAGTTCGACCGGTCGGTCGAGCGGATCGAGCAGATCCTGGAGGCGTTCCGCGTGCCGCTGGTCGGCGTGGAAGGGTACGAAGCGGACGACGTGATCGGCACGCTCGCCACCGCGGCGCGCGAGCTGCAGGTGGTGATCGTGTCGGGCGACAAGGACTTCTACCAGCTGATCGGCCCGGGCATCGCGCTTCTGAACCCGGGTCGCGGCGGGCCGGCGGCCGTCGAAGAGCACTGGGTGGATCAAGCCAACGCGAGCGAGCGTCTGGGCGTGCCCCCCGAGCGCGTGGTGGACTACTTGGCGCTGGTGGGCGATACCTCGGACAATGTGCCCGGGGTGAAGGGTGTGGGGGAGAAGACGGCGCTCGAGCTGCTCAAGACGTTCGGCGACCTCGATGGAATCCTGGCGAATGCGGACCGGATTTCCGGCAAGCGCGCGCGGGAGGCGGTGCAGCAGTACGCGGACCTGGCGCGGCTGTCGCGAGAGCTCGTGACCATCCGGCGCGACGTACCACTGCCCCTCGACCTCGAGCGGCTTCGGGTCCGCCCGCCCGATGTCGCGCGCCTCACCGAGCTGTTCACGGAGCTCGAGTTCCGGTCGCTGATCCCGAAGCTGTCCTCACTCGAGGGCGCGGCCGCGGAGCACCCCGCTCCGGCCGCCCAGCAGGCGTCCCCGTCGCTCGCGACACTCACGGCGGTCCAGGTGGAGCCGTCGATCGTCGACAACCCCGCCAAGCTCGCAGCCGCGGTGACGGAGTGGCGCCGGGCCCCTCTCCTCGCGCTCGACACGGAGACCACGTCCCTCGATCCGATGCGCGCCGAGCTCGTCGGCATGTCGCTGGCGACTGCACCCGGGCGTTCGTGGTACCTACCCTTCGGGCATGTGGCACCCGACGGCGAGCTCGCCGGCGGCACGGCGCCGCAGAACCTCCCGCCGCTCACGAGTGAGGCGCTGGCGCCCCTGCGAGAACTGCTCGCCGATGCGCGCGTCCCGAAGGCGGGGCACAACGTCAAGTACGACTGGCTGGTGCTGCGTCGAGCGGGGGTGGAGCTCGCGGGCGTATCGTACGACTCGATGCTCGCGAGCTTCGTGCTCGACCCCGGGCGCCGTTCGCATGCCATCGACGAGCTGGCGCGCGAGCGCCTGTCCCTCGCGATGCGGACGTACGCGGAGCTGGTAGGCCGGGGTAACGCGGAGCGTCCGTTCGCGGCGGTGCCGCTGGCAGACGCGGCGCGCTACTGTGCGGCGGACAGCGAGATCGTGCTGCGCTTACACGACGCGTTCCGGCCGGAGCTCGAAGACCACCAGTTGGTCGGCTTGCTCGAAACGATCGAGCTGCCCCTCATGCCCGTGCTCGTGGACATGGAAGCCCGGGGGGTGTGCATCGACCTGACTCGACTGGGCGAGATCTCACGGACCTTCGCGGGGGAGCTGACGGAGCTCGAGCGCGTCATCTACCACGCCGCCGGAACCGAGTTCAACATCAACTCCACGCCCCAGCTGCGGCACGTGTTGTTCGAGAAACACCAGCTTCCCATCCTCAAGAAGACGAAGACCGGTCCCTCAACCGACTACGAGGTGCTGGAGCAGCTCGCCGCGATGGGACACGAGGTGCCCCGGTTGTTGATCGAGTACCGCGAGCTGTCGAAGCTCAAGTCCACCTACGTGGACGCGTTGCCGGGGTTCATCAACCCCCTGACCGGGCGCATCCACACGAGCTTCAATCAGACCGGGGCGGCCACGGGACGGCTGTCATCCTCGGATCCGAACCTGCAGAACATTCCTGTGCGCACCCCGCGCGGCGAGATCATCCGCCGGGCCTTCGTCGCTCCCCCCGGGGCCATGCTCGTCACGGCCGACTATTCCCAGATCGAGCTGCGACTGCTGGCCCACCTGTCGGGCGACCCGGCGTTCGTTGCAGCGTTCGAGCAGGGCGGGGACATTCACCGCCAGACGGCGGCGATCATCTTCGACGTGACGCAGGACCAGGTCACTGCGGAAATGCGGGCCCGCGCGAAGACGATCAACTTCGCCACGATCTACGGGCAGGGGGCGTTCGCTCTGTCCCGTCAGCTCGGCATTACTCAGGATGACGCGAAGCGATTCATCGAGCAGTACTTCACCCGCTTCGCCGGCGTCCGGGCCTGGCTCGATCGCACGGTGGCCGAGGCGCGGGAAAAGGGGTATGTCGAGACACTGTTCGGAAGACGGCGCTACATCCCGGAGCTCAAGGACCGTAATTACAACATCCGCGCATTCGGCGAGCGTACTGCCACCAACTCCCCCTTGCAGGGCTCGGCGGCGGACTTGATCAAAATAGCCATGATCCGCATCGCCCGCGCCTTGAAGGAGCAGGGGCTCGCGTCTCGCATGATCCTGCAAGTTCATGACGAGCTTGTAGTTGAGGTACCGAATGGGGAGGAGGAAGCCGCCACGGACGTGGTAAAACGCAATATGGAACGTGCCGCCGACTTGCGCGTCCCGCTGGTCGTAAGTGTCGGAATGGGAATGAATTGGGTTGATGCGAAGGGGTAAGCATGGCTCTTGCAGGAATGGTGCCCGGCGCCCACTATATGTGGCACCGAGCCAGTGACTTACGGGCTCGGCGCCCTTTGGCGCCGGAGGGGTCGGCAGCGATGTCTCGAAACGGCTTCACCTTGATCGAGCTACTCATCGTGGTGGTGATCATCGGGTTGTTGGCGACCATTGCCATCCCGAAGTTCTCCAACACGAAGGAGAAGGCGTTTGTCGGGACGATGAAGTCCGACCTCCGTAATCTCGCGACGGCGGAGGAGGCGTTCTTCTACGACAGCGCGAAGTACACGACCGACTTCACCCTGATGAACAATTTCCGGCTGTCCAGCGGTGTGAACCTGGCGAGCTCAACGGCTACCACCACGGGTTGGTCCGCGAGCCTGACGAGTTCGTACGCGCCGGGGAGGTTGTGCGCCCTCTTCTCAGGGAGCGTTCCGGCAGTGGCTCCTGCTACGATTGAAGGCCGCATTACCTGCCAGTAGACCCGCTGTACCGTGAATTCACACGCCGCCGTGAGGGGATGTGCTTCGCCCTCGACGGCGGCGTGTGGCTTCATCGCCACACTCTGCGCGGGGAGCCGATGGTGCACTTGGTGAGCGCGGACAAGGAGCGGTTGCTCGCCCTCGGCCCGGTCCTCGGACTCGAGCCGGCGTGGCTGCAATACAAGCCGCTGAAAGACCCGAGGACGGGAATCAGGGTAGCGGCGTGGCATTGGGATGTGTTAGGGTGGCGCCTGCAGCGGCTGTGAATCCCCCCTAGTCGCTGTTCCCCGCTTCCAGCCTCGGTGCCCGGACGCCCGGCCACCAATTCCATCTGCCCGCAATGTGCATGATCGCCGGCACGAGCACCATGCGAATCAAGGTTGCGTCGAGCAGGACGGCGGCGGCGAGGCCGAAGCCGATGAACTGGACGGCGAGCACGCGCGTGAAGGCGAACGTGCCGAACACGAGAATCATGATCAAGGCGGCGCTGGTGATGGTGGATGCCGTGGCCGACAGGCCCTCCATTGTGGCGTGATCGTTCCGACCGGTCTTGTCGAACACCTCTTTCACGCGCGTCAGCAGGAAAACCTCGTAGTCCATCGACAGCCCGAACACGATCGCGAACACCAGCACCGGCACGACGGCCCAGATTGCCTGCGTCGGCCCCTCTAGTCCGAAGAGGCGGCCGCCGTATCCGTGCTGGAAGACGAGCACGGTGAGGCCGAACGCGCCGCCCACCGACAGGAGGTTCAGGAGGACCGCTTTGATGGGGACGAGCAAGGAGCGGAATGCGACGAACAGCATGATCGCCGTGATGCCGAGGACCAGGCCGACGGTTTCCGGAAATCGTTTCATGAGCGCCTGCTGCGTATCCACGTTCGAGGCGGCGAACCCGGCGACCAAGATCTCGGCCCCGGCGAGGCCTCTGACGTCGCGGGCCACCAGGGCCCGGACCCGTCGCACCACGTCCATCAGGCCCGTGAGAGACACCGTGTCCGCGGGGATCACGTCGAGCAGCGTGACGCGATCGTCGGCGCTGAGATAGGCGTTGAAGAAGTTCGGGTTTTTGGCCCGCACTGCGGCCGGATCGCTGTAATACAAGACGAGTTGGAGCGTCGACATTCTCGACCTGATGCTCGCGACGCCCCGGACCTCGCGCACACGCGGGTCCTTCCGGATCGAGTCGGTGAGCGCTTTGAGCCCCGGAAGGCGGCGGCCGGATAGCGCCGACTCCCCTTCCGGGAGCTGCACCACGACACGCACGGGTTGGATCACTCCGCTGGCGCCCATCTCGCGCAGCGCCTGAAGCCCCCGCCCGGACTCGGACTCCGGCGGGAACCAGTTGGTGGCGGGAAGACCGAGGCGAATCTGGCTGACGGGGAAGGTGAGCAGCGCGATGGCTGCCCCTCCTACCGCGACTGCGCGCCACGGCCGATGGCCCAGCCAACGCGCCCAGCGCTCCCAGCCGGTGGGTGCGTGGAATCGGGCGAGTGGGCGGGCGAGCCACTTGGGCCGGTCGATGTTGCGCCCCAGGATCGCGAGGGCCGCCGGAAGGAACGTGGTGGCGAGCAGGACGGCGACCCCGACGACGAACAGGCCGCCGATGCCCACCGAGCGTGTGTCCGAGAGTGGCGTGGTGACGAGCGCCGCGAATCCCACTACGACCGTCAGTCCCGACGTGACGACCGCCGAACCCGCGGTTTCGACCGTGCGGATGGCGGCGTCCGCCGCCGAGAGACCGCGATTGACCTCCTCGCGGAACCGGGTGACGATGAGGAGCGAGTAGTCGATGCCCACGCCGAGCCCCACCATGGTAGTGATGTTCAGCACGAACACGGACATGGGCGTGTAGCGCGCCGCGATGGTGACCAGGCCGAGCGCGATCGTGATCGCCAGGAGGCCTACCAGGACCGGCAGGGCGGCGGCGACCAGCGCGCCGAAGGCGACGATCAGCACCGCGAGGGTGAGCGGGAGGGCGCGCTGCTCGCCTCGCTCGGTGTCCTCCGCGCTGATGGTGCGCACATCGTGGTCCAGCGCCGGGAACCCGGTCACCATCACCTCGAACCCGTCCGAGCCGGGGACCCGTGCCAGCCCTTCCCCGATCGCGGCGCGCAGGTCGGGGACGAAGCTGGCGCTCAGATCGTGCGTGGACTCGGGCGTGAGCGCGGCAATGAGGAACGTCGTGCGACGGTCCTGACTGACGAAGCTCGACTCGCCGATCGTGCGGGCCGAGATCACTTCCCCCACGTAGGGGCGGCGCTCGACGGCGGCCTTGAGCGTGTCGAGCACGGCCTCGAAGCGGGCGTTGGTCCAGCGGACCGGACCGTGCACGACGATCGCCACGTAGTCGGCGAAGGGGGTCGGAAACGCCTTCTTCAGGAGCTCGGTCGCCCGGTTCGATTCGGTGGTCTCGCTACCACCGCCCCGGAGCGCGAGCACCTGCTGGACGTGGCAGGCCCGCGGCCCGAACAGGAACGCGAGGGCCGCCCATGCCACGATGACCCACCCACGCCGTCGGATGATGGGTGCCGCGGGTAACGCGAACACTTACGTGCCAAGCATAAGCAGGCCACAATCATAGAGACGCCAGCGAGGCAAAGCTAGCGGCGCGACACCGTCCGTTCGCATATTGCGCGCATGCTCGAACGCCGCATGCTCATCCTCGTCGCCGCGCTGGTCGTCCTGCTCGCGTCGGCCGCGCTGTGGAACGCTTTCGTGCGACCACCTGCGCGCGCGACGGCCGGTGCGACGCCCGGGACCGCTCCCGCGGAGAGCGTAGTGCGGATGTCGAGCCCGACGATCGATCCGTCGCGCGACACCGCGCGCAGGCCTCAACCCGCCCCCGCCCCTTCACCGACGGTCGTGGCGCCGGTCGGCGGCGGCGGCCCGAGTTACATCGTTCTCCTCGCCCGCTCCGAGATCCGTCGCCGGATCCGTGCCAGCGCCGGCGGCACCTATCTGAACGACATCCTGAGTGCGGGCTCGGACTCGGTGCTGCACCGCTGGGACGGCCGCGTCTCGATTCCGGTACGCGTGTATTTCCCCCCAACCACCGTCGCCAACTTCCAGCCGAGCTTCCTCGACGCCGTGCGGAGCGCCTTCCAACGCTGGCAGGACGCCGGGGTGCCCGTGCGGTTCAACCTGGACGCGGACTCCGGCTCCGCCGAAGTGCGGATCCAATGGCGCATCCAGTTCGAGGGAGAGCGCTCGGGGCAGACGGACGTGCAGTGGGACGACGAAGGGCAGCTGACCGGTGGCGTCGTCACCCTCGCCACCTTCGATGCCAAGGGGCAACCGTTCGGGCCCGAGGACGTCCGCGTGCTCGCCCTGCACGAGATCGGACACCTGATCGGCCTCGACCACTCGCCAGATCCGGGCGACATCATGTACGCGCAGCCCAAGGTCCGTGACCTCTCGCCCCGCGATATCCGCACAGCTGCCCTCCTCTACGACCTCGCGCCAGGGTCGCTTCGGGTCGGGGGCTGAGCCCGGCCGCGTCGAGCTATATTGAGGAAAGGCAGTCGGCGGATTCCATGGCGCACCGCAGCATCGTCTCGTTCCTCACCCACGAAGCCCCTCCGGACGGCGGGCTGGCCACCCTCGCCCAGGCCCTGGACGCGCGGGTCCGCGAGGGGCAGCTGATCGAGCGGCTTCCGGATCACGCGGTGCGCTGCTTCGCCTGCGGCCACCGCTGTCTGGTGAAGCCGGGGCGCCGGGGGATTTGTAAGGTCCGCTTCAACAAGGACGGGACGCTGTACGTCCCCGCCGGCTACGTCGCGGCGCTGCAGTGCGATCCGACCGAGAAGAAGCCGTTCTTTCACGCGCTCCCTGGTTCCGACACGCTCACGTTCGGGATGCTGGGATGCGACTTCCACTGCGGGTACTGCCAAAACTGGCTCACGAGCCAGGCGCTACGCGACGACGCTGCCGGTGTGGTACCGACCGACGTCACGCCGGACGACCTGGTTCGGCTGGCGCTGCGGCAGGGAGCGAAGCTGGTCGGCTCGTCCTACAACGAGCCGCTCATCACCGCCGAGTGGGCGCTCGACGTGTTCAAGGTGGCGAGGGGCCACGGCTTGAAGACCGCGTTCATTTCCAACGGCAATGCGACTCCCGAGGTGCTCGATTACATCCGCCCCTGGACCGACTGTTACAAGATCGACTTCAAGGCGATGGAAGATCGCCGCTACCGTGAGCTGGGTGGCGTGCTCCAGCACGTGCTCGATGCGATCCGGATGGTGTACGAGCGGGGATTCTGGCTCGAGCTGGTGACCCTGGTGGTTCCGGGGTTCAACGATGACGACGCCCAGCTGCGCCGGGCCGCCGACTACATCGCGTCGGTGAGCCCGGAGATCCCCTGGCACGTCACCGCGTTCCACAAGGACTATCGGATGACCGACCCTGACAACACGTCCGCCGAGACGCTGGTGCGAGCGTGCGAGATCGGCGCGGCGGCCGGCCTGGAGTTCGTCTACGCGGGCAACCTCCCGGGCCGGGTCGGGCGCTGGGAGCATACGTGGTGCCCGGACTGCGGCGAGTTGCTGATCGAGCGGTACGGGTACGTGATCAAGCAACAGCGGATCGGCCCGGATGGTGGCTGCTTCGCGTGCGGCCGACGGATTCCGGGCGTGTGGTCGTAGGGCTGCTGCTCCTGGCCCTGCAGAGCGCCGGTTCGCCGGTGTTCAACGCAGGTACCTTCGATCCGCTGGTCGAGGACGGTATCCGTCGGGGAGCCTACCCCGGCGCGGCCCTGATCGTCGGGCGGCGCGACACGATTCTAGTCGCCAAGGGCTATGGGCACCTCACGTGGTCGGCGTCGAGCCCGGCCGTCGATCCGGACAGCAGCATGTACGACCTGGCCTCGCTCACCAAAGTCATCGCCACAACGACCGCGCTGATGCTGCTCGTGGAGCGGGGGCAGGTGCGCCTGGATGAGCCGGCCTCGACCTACCTTAGGGAGCTCCAAAGACCGGCAACGGCAGGGATCACGGTGCGCCAGCTCCTCACCCACACGTCGGGGCTTCGCGCCGACATCCCGGACCCGGAGCTCAAGGCGATTCCCGACAGTGCGGCGCTCATGGCGCGCGTGCTGCGCGAGACTCCCCGCGTCCCGCCCGGCAGCCGCGTGATCTACAGCGATTTGAATGCGATCCTGCTCGGCGAGCTGGTGGGGCGCGTGACGGGCGAACCGCTCGACGCCTTCGTCGCGCGGGAGGTCTTCACGCCCCTGGGCCTTCACGAGACGATGTTCCGGCCGCCCCCCCGCCTGCGCGTCCGGATCGCTCCCACGGGGGTGTGGCACGGCCATCCCGTCGCCGGCACCGTCAATGACGGGAGTGCGTTCAAGCTCCGAGGCGTGTCGGGCAATGCAGGGGTGTTCTCCACTGCGGCCGACGTCGCGCGGTTCGCCCAGTTCGTGCTGCGAGGCGGGAGGAGTCTGGACGGCCGCCGGCAGCTGCGTGAGGAGACGGTGCGCCTGTTCACGTCCAAGGCGACGACGTTCGGGGCGCGGACGGAAGCTCGGGCGCTCGGCTGGCAGGCGGTCCCGACGGGAGAGAGCGTGTCGAGCGCGGGAACGCTGTTCGGGCCGCGGAGCTTCGGTCATACCGGCTGGACGGGGACCTCGCTCTGGATTGATCCCGACCGCGACCTGTTCGTGGTCCTGCTCACTAACCGCGCGTACCAGCCGCGCGCGCGTCGGCCCTTTACCCTGTTGAAGCAGGTGCGCAGCGCCGTGGCCGACGCGGCCGCACGAGCATCCGATGCGCGCTGACCGGACGCGCCCGACGTTGATCTACGATGGCGAGTGCGGCTTCTGCCAGCGCTCGGTCGACCTGCTCCGGCGTTGGGACCGGGAACGTCGCATCGCGTTGGTCCCGTTCCAGGATCGGGCCCGCGTGGCCGCGTTCCACATCCCGCTTCCGGCCCTCGCGGCGGCGATGCACCTGGTGTTGCCCCCCCCGGACGGGCGCGTGCTCTCCGGCGCGGACGCGGTTCCGGAGCTCCTGGAGCTGTTGCCGGGGAAGCGCTGGCTGGCGTGGGGATTCCGGGTCCCCGGTGTGGCGCCCGTGGCGCGGCGGCTGTACGCCTGGATCGCGCGGCGACGTCGCTGCCTGGTGCGCGGCCCCGGGGTCGACTAGTGCCGTTCCAGCTGGCGGCACCGTGAGGCATCCTGGCGTGTTCCGGTGGCAAACGAGCTGGAACGGCACTAGGTTCGGAAACAGCATCGGTGGAGAGGAGTCGTTGATGACAGCACCCGTGGCGCTCAGCCCAGAAGCGGCGCGCACCGCGCTGCGACAGGTCAAGGATCCGGAGCTCGACATGAACATCGTCGACCTCGGCCTCGTGTACGACGTCGAGACCGCCGGCGGCGAGGTGCGTGTGAAGATGACCCTCACCTCGCCCGGCTGCCCGGCGGGTCCGATGATCACCAACGACGCCTACCGCGTGCTCCGCGCCCTCGAGGGCGTGAAGGACGTCGACATCGAGATCGTGTGGGAACCCTATTGGACGCCCGAGCGGATGGATCCCAAGGTTCGGGCCTTGATGGGGCTCTAGGGCCGTTCCAACCTCCCCGGCACGGATCTCTGACCTCAGCCTCCCCGCGTTGGAACGGCTCTAGCCAAGCGCCGCGAGCAGCGCGTCCCCGAACGCTTCGATTTGCCAGCGCCGGAGCTCCCCGATACGGGCGAGCCCGGCGCGATCGCTTGGAGGGGGCTGGGCCCGGGCCACGGCTTCGAGGGTCGAGCGCCCGCACAGCACCCCGGCATCGAGCCCGAGCTCGGCGGCTGCGCGATTGCGGGCCGCCTTGAGGCGCTCGACCCGCGCCTCGACCGCCGGGTCGCGCGCCTGGCGTGGCGCACGCTCCACGTGTGGCAGCTCGCTCTCCGGAAGCGCCAGGGCGCGGTGCGTACCATCGAGCAGTGCGGCGCCGTGCCGCGTGGCTAGGCTGGGCGGCAGCCCGGCGATCCCGACCAAGTCGGCGGGCACGCGGGGAAGGGCCTTGGCCACGGCCAGCAGGACGTCGTTCCCGATGATGCGGAACGTGGCTCGGTCCTGCTCGGCCCCCAGGGCTTCGCGCCAGCGGTACAGCTCCCGCAGCGCCGCGAGCTGTCGCGGCGCCAGCGCCTTCGCTCCTTTCACGCGCAGAAATGCATCCGGTCCGCCGCCGTCGGGCGCCCCTGTCCAGCGCAGCTCTTCGAGGTGCGTGAACTCCTCCTCCGCCCACGCCAGTCGACCGAGCGCCGTGAGCCGGGCGCGCAACTGCTCGCGCAGCGCCGGCAGGTGCGCCGTATCCGCCGCCGCATAGGCGAGCATGGCCGGAGGGAGCGGGCGACGCGACCAGTCCGCCTTCTGGTGCTCCTTTGCGAGCTTCACGCCGGCATACTTTTCCAACAGTGCCGCGAGGCCGATCGCCGGCTCGCCGGACAGCTGGGCGGCGATGCGCGTGTCGAACAGCCGCCGCGCTCGGAATCCGTAGTCACGATCGAGAATCCGCAGGTCGTAATCCGCGTCGTGGAAGATCTTCTCGACCTGCGCGTCGGCCAGCAGCCGGCCCACGGGCGAGAGGTCCGCCACCGCCAAGGGGTCGATGATCTCGGTCCGTGAAGGGCTCGACAGCTGAATCAGGAAAATGCGGTCGTGGTAGCGGTGGAAGCTCGCGGCCTCGGTGTCGGCGGCGACCAGGGGCTCCCGCGAGAGCACCGCGATCGCTTCGGCAAGCGCTTCCGGTGTCCGGATGTAGCTCACTCGTGCTTGCTGAGCGCGTCCAGGCCGGCGGCGATCTCCTCCAGCGCCTTGGCGAGGGTCTTGTAAAATTCAGGGTCCGGCGGCTGGGGCGCACCGCCGAGCGGATCGCCCGCGCACTTGCGGGCGGCGCGCGCGGCGTGACGGATGTAGTCGGTGGCAACCATCGGACTCCTCGGGGATCGGGGCTCGGGTGTCGGATCCGGCGCAGCTGATTCAAAAGATACGCGCGACGTTGATGCCGTGTAGCCTGGGCGACTGGCCTACCCCGCTCGAGCGTGCCGCCACGCTCGCCCGCGCCGTCGGCGTGGCTGAGCTCAGCGTCAAGCGGGAAGACCAGTCGTCCGCGCGCTACGGTGGGAATAAAGTACGCGCGCTCGAGTTCCTGTTCGCGGGCGCGCCGCCCGGGACGGTATTCGTCACCCTGGGCGGCACCGGCTCGAGTCATTGCCTCGCGACCGCTGTGCACGCTCCCGTCGCGGCTGGCTGCGCGGTGCTCGCGCAGTTCCCGCAGCCCGACACTGCCATGAGCCGCGCCGTCGCCGCCGCCTGCCGGGCCCGCGCGGCGCTCGTCGTTCGCGCCCGGGCCAGGGGATCGTTGCCCCTCGCGGTGCTCGATGCGTGGCGTCGCGCCGGGGCCCTCGGCCCCCGTCGCTGGATTCCTGGCGGGGGCGCGCATCCCCGCGCGGTGGTGGGCCACCTGCTTGCAGGGTTGGAGCTCGTCTCACAGGTGGCCGCGCCGCCGGACGCGATCGTCCTACCGCTCGGCACCGGCGGTACGGCCGCGGGCCTCGCGCTCGCCGTCGCCGCGCTCGGCTGGCCGACGCACGTCATCGTCGTCCGCGTGGCGCCACGATTGATCGCGAATGGCTGGCGCACGATGCGCCTCGCTCGCGCGGCCCGACGGCTGCTCGCACGCCTTGGGGTCCCGCTCCCCGCTCCCCGCTCCCCGGAGGTGGTGGACGGGCTGGGGCAGGGCTACGGCCACCCGACGCCGGAGGGCGAGGCCGCAAGTCGTCTCGCGTCGGCGCACGGCCTCACGCTCGATCCCACTTATGGGGCAAAGGCCTTTGCCTTTCTCTTACAACGTGCAACGTGCAACGTGCATCGGGTTGTTTTCTGGCATACGTTTGCGGTTCCCGATCCCCAGCCGGAGCCGCCACCGTGACGCCGTTCGGGACGGTCGAGCTGACCGTTTACCCATACGAATGCGACGCGTTTGGTCACCTGAACCAGGCGGCGCTGCTCACGCTGCTCGAGCGCGCCCGCTGGGATGCGCTCGCCCGCGGCCCGGGGATGGACCTGTTCGAGCGGAACGGCGTGTGGCCCGCGGTGCGCAAGGCGACGATCGAATATCGGGCCCCGGCGTTCGCGCGCGACGTGCTGCGCATCGAGACGACGGTCGCGGGCCGCGGCACCACCAGCATGACCCTGCGCCACGTGGTGCGGCGGATCTCCGACGATGCCGCCATCGCGGAGGCAGAGATGGTGTTCGTGTGCATCGATCGACTGGGGCGCGCCACCCCGATTCCGGACGAGATCGCCCGCTTTCTCGGCCCCCGTCCCTCGGGGGGCCATCAGCCGATGCAGGTGCCGGCGGGGGACGTCGAGCTTGCGGTGGACGTGCGCGGCGAGGGGGTGCCGGTGCTGTTCGTGCATGGTTTCCCGTTCGATCGGACCGTGTGGCGGCACCAGCTCGCCACGCTTTCGCGAGCTCGGCGCATCGCCTTCGATCTGCGCGGTGTGGGCGGCTCCGGGGTGCCCCCCGGTGCCGACGGATATTCGCTGTCGCGGTACGCCGATGATCTCGTGGCCGTGCTCGACGCACTGGGCGTGCGGGAGGCCGTGCTGTGCGGCATCTCGATGGGTGGGTACGTCATCTTCGAGCTGTTGCGCCGGCATCCGGAGCGCGTGAGAGCGCTGATTCTCGCCGATACCAAGCCTCAGGCGGACTCGGCCGACGCGAAGCGGGGGCGCGACGAGCTCACCCACGTCGCGGAGCGGGAAGGCCAGGATGCCGTGATCGAGCGGTTGCTCCCTCGGCTGCTCGCGCCGGCCACGCGGGCCACCCAGCCCGAGGTGGCGGGACAGGTGCGCGAGATGGCGCGTCGTTGGTCACTGCCCGGACTCGTGGGCGCGTTGCGGGTGTTGCGCGACCGTCCGGACTCGAGCGAGACCCTCCGGGGAGTGCGTGTACCGACGCTCGTGCTGGTGGGGAGCGAGGACGAGATCGCTCCCCCCGATGCGGCGCGCGCCATGGCGCAGCTCATCCCCGACGCCCAGTATCACGTCGTCCCTGCCGCCGGCCACATCGCACCCCTGGAGCAGCCGCTCGCGGCCAGCCGGCTGTTGGCCGACTTCCTGAGTGCGCTCCCGTCTCCCTGAAGCGAGAACCCCGGGGTGACGACCCCGGGGCGGCTGTTCACGATCCTTTGCGCTGCGGCTTACCGGGCGGGCTCGCGCCCTGGAACACATCCCGGTTCTTGGCGATGTAGGACTTCCACTGCGGAGGCGTGTCTTCCTCCGGGAAGATCGCGGTAACCGGGCACTCCGGCTCGCAGGCGCCGCAATCGATGCACTCGTCCGGATGGATGTACAGCTGATCCTCGCCCTCGTAGATGCAGTCCACGGGGCAGACATCCACGCACGACCGATCCTTCACATTGATGCACGGCTCTGCGATGATGTACGGCATTCAAGCTCCAGGAATTCACGTCGCTCCGGCCGCCGGACTCGGGCCGAATCGCAAACTTAGAACGGGTCTCCCCCCCGTTCAAGGCCCGGTGACTGGCGCTGCGATCCGGGTCATCAGCGACAACACCCCCACGAGCAGCGCATACTGCGCCAGAGCGATGTGATCCGGTTCTTCTGCAGCGCGACTCAATGCGGCGGCCGCCGCAGCGGCGCAGCCGAGCAGCACCAGGAGCCCCTCTGATGTCGCACCCCACATCACGGCGATGACGGCGACCGCTATCCAGCGCTGGTAGCGCGTGAGCGACCGGAACCCGCGGGCGCCATCGAGCTGCCAAACCGGGACCAGGTTAAAGAGGTTCACCCACGCGCCGAAGTGAGCGATGGCGCCCCACACCCCGATGCCTGTGGCGCGATACACGACGTAGGCTGCGAGCGCGGCGGCGAGTCCCCAAAGTGGGCCCGCGAGCCCGACGCGCGCGTCTTCGCGGGGCCCGGCCGGGTACTGCTTGAGTCGGATCACGGCGCCGATCCCGGGGATGAACATGGGTGCCGTGGCCTTGATGCCATAGCGCTGCAACGCCTGCACGTGACCCATCTCGTGCACGTAAATGGAGAGCACCACCCCGAACGCGAACTTCCAACCCCAGATCGTCCAGTAGACGCCCGCCGAGAGCAGCATGCTGAGCAGCGTCCCCGCCTTGGTCAGGCCGAAGAGCAGCAATTTGGCCTTCGTGAGGACGAACACGAGCGCGAACTTGAACTTGAAGAGCAGGGCGCCGAGTGCACCGACACCCGCCGCCCCCTTGCCCCACGGGGACCCGTGCTTCCCGGTCGCGGGCCCGCCGTCCAGGGAGCGGCTCAGCGCGGTGATGCGGGCAGACACGACCTGATGCTGAGTGGCGTCCGTCGGCAGCAGGTCGAGCGCCTGGCGCCACGCGGCCAACGCGCCGCTCGGGTCGCCGGCGTGCGCCGCGCGCTCCGCCGTGGCGGCTAAGCGCTTGAGCTCTTCGGCGTGAACCAGGCGTTGGCAGGACGGGCAGGCGAGAAGGGCGGGCGCGATCTGCGTGCGGCACTGCGCACACAGGAACGGCGCCCGACCGGGTGCTGCGGCGTCGGTCATCGCCGATGGGTCAGGCCGCCGCAGGGCGAGCGGCGGCCTGGTACGGTCCCGTGACGTGGAGTGCGACGCCCCGGTTGAGCTTCCACGCCTCGTACAGCGCGAAACCGGCGATCAGCAGGTGGAGCGGACTCGTGATGCCGATCATGATAGGCGCCGCGTACGCGAGCGCGATGATGAGCATGAGGCCGATGACCACCGCGAGCGGCCCCGGCCGATGCGACGTGCTCGGCGCCGTGTTGCTGGAGGCGTTTATCCCGTCGGCTACTGCGGCGGGCGAGGCCGCCTGCGTGCCCCACTCCTTCTTCAGCTCGCGCGCGATCAGTGAGGAATCCGTCACCACGACGGCGGTGTAGGTGAGGAACATGGCGAGCAGCTGGTAGCGCCACCCCCCGCGGCCGTTCGAACCCTTGCGCACGGCGCCGCCTACCAGCACGCCGACGACCACCGCCACGAGGCCGAACTCGTACCCGGTCAGCGCTGCGATCCCGAAGTAGACCGCCGCCCCCAACGCCGCAGCGGCGAACCCGAGTCCCAAAGCCTTCACAAAGCGCTTACCCGAAGAGCCCCGGTTCCATCCTCCCATGACTTGGTTGCGGCACCGCTGGCATGTCACATTGCCGTTCACCTCGTAGTAGGACCCGGCGATGGGCTGGCGGCAGACCGCGCAAGTAAATACGGAGGCTCGGCCGTCGCGCTCGGCGTGGTCGAACTGGAGGCTCCCCTCGGGGGTGCCAGCGGATGGTTGATTCACAGGTTCCCTCCTGGAGACCGATAATGGGGCTCGGGCGCGGCCCTATCTTTGAAAAGGCGGGTGACTGGTTCAGTGAGAAACGACCACGGGGTAGGAACGCCGTATCACGGCTGGGGTTGTGGTTCATAGAGATACCAGCGGGTATCCGAGATGTCATCCAGGCGCGCTTTGTTGCCTGAAACGATTCCAATCGGTATCGTAGATTCCGATGGGTATCAGGCAGAGGCGCACGGCCGAGACTAGGACGCTCCTCCTTGAGGCGGGACTGAGCGTATTCGCGGAGCGCGGCATCGAGTTCGCCACGCTCGACGACATCGCCCGGACCGCGGGCTTTACCAAGGGCGCGATCTACCGGCAATTTCCCTCGAAGGGCGCGTTTCTCCTCGCCCTGTTCGAGCAGTATGCGGCGGTGGCCCGCGCCAGCGCCGGGGCGCGCCAGGCATCATGGTTCATTCCCCTCACCCTGCAGTTCGCCGCCCACGCAATGCGCGATCCCTTGCTGCGGCGGCGCTTTGCCGTCGTCCTGGCTGAGGCGCCTGACGGCGGCACGCCCGACGGTCAACTGCTCAAGGCGCTCGGGCGAGTGTTGCCGCCGGCGGGCCCTACCCCACCCCGAACGCCTTAGGGCTCGCGAGCGCTTCCATGGTTTATCTCGTTTGGCTTCTCATCCTGCTGCTCCCATACTGGCTCGGGCCCATGATCGTGTGGCTCACTCAGAAGGCCGGTGCGCGTCCGGTCTTCGAGCCCTTCACCGCGGGGCGGCACTCGGTGCCCGAGGACGTCGCCGCGTCGTTGCAGCAGACGTGCGACACCCTCGGCATTGAGGGCTTTCACGTCGTCGCCGATCTGTTCC